>Ga0316204_10007016_pt1 | contig 16832 bp, 16 predicted proteins | sample 6monrhotite_MG_2_FD_205661 | JGI IMG/M metagenome (GOLD analysis project Ga0316204, IMG submission 205661) | Microbial mat bacterial communities from mineral coupon in-situ incubated in ocean water Damariscotta River, Maine, United States -... | ecosystem: Environmental > Aquatic > Marine >... | reverse complement strand
AACCCGCACTCAGATTCAGCGGATCGAAATTGACCAGCTTGCCGTATATATTCCGGCTTACGTCGGAACCCGCAAACTCAAAGCTTTCTGCAGGATCAAGTGTTGTTATGTCATCAATCCGGTTGGCGATCACCAGCATATTGCCGGGTGTTTCGGCAAATGCCGCTATTGATGTTACACTGACGGCAAGGCCGATTGCCGTACCCATCAGTAATCTATTAAATGTATTCATTATTAGAACCTCTCTTTATTGGTTTCATGTTATGCTGCGCATTGGCCCAAGGTTATTCCCCCCAGGTTTTCTCCAAAACGAGCAGCCAGTTTCCATGGCAAAGCTTAGTCATTAACGCATCGTTAAATCCATGCCCCACCATTGCCTGTCTCAGGTTGGGAAGGTCGGCCACCGTGGTTACGTCGGTCGGTACAATCGCCCCATCATAATCCGAGCCAAGACCAACACGATCTTCACCCAGATGCTCAATCAAATAATCTATGTGCCGTAACATCTGCGATAGCGGCACATCCGCCAGCATCCGCCCGTCATCGCGCAAAAATGCTGCGGCAAAATTCAAACCCACCATTCCGTCACTTTCACGAATGGCCGCCAGTTGATCGTCCGTTAAATTCCGCGAATGCTGGCAAATTACGTGGGCATTGGAATGTGTGGCCACCAAAGGCGCATCCGAATGCCGTGCAACATCCCAAAATCCTGCGCTGTTCAGATGGGATAAGTCTATCATAATCCCCAATTCATTGCAGCGTTTCACCAGCCGCAAACCATGATCGGTTAACCCGGGCCCTATGTCGGGATCACTTGGATAGCGAAACGGCACCCCATGGCCGAAAATAGTTTCGCGACTCCATACAGGACCGATGGAACGCAATCCGGCCTGATACAGGACCTCCAACGTATGCAAATCGGGGTCAATAGCCTCTGCCCCTTCAATGTGAAAAATAGCCGCCATAATGCCTGCATCCATTGCGCCCCGAATGTCAGCAACTGTACGGCATACTTTCAAGGCACCGCGCTTTTCCAGATCGAACAGGATAGCCGCTTCCGTCATCGCTACAGGCAATGCATCTTCCCATTCAATCGGCTCTGGCAGCGGCAAATCATAGCTAGGCTGGCTCATCGCATCGACTTTTTCTTCGCGGTCAATCGGCGACGGGATGTAAACCGCAAAAAAACCGCCGGCAAATCCGCCCGCCTTTGCTTTTACAAGATCAATTGCCCCTTTGCGCCCGGTTATAAAACTGTCCGATACAGATGTACCACCAGCGCGGTAAAGCTGAAGCAGAGCATCGTTATGCCCGTCGAAAATCGCCGGTGTCAGATTATCAGTCACGAAAGGCCCTTATGCAGAATAAGTCGTCAGCCTACATTAGAATTATTCATGGACAAGTATAAATACCATGAGTTATAATCATACTCCTATGAGGATTCCGCAAGGAAAACACCAATGGCACCAAAACCATGGCACAGCCTGCCGGAATACCAAGCCCTGCGTGCATTGATGCAAGGCGGCACAACGACGGCCGCCGCCGAACGGCTAAGCCTGTCACAGTCAGCAGTCAGCCGTTCAATAACCAGCCTCGAAGCACGCACAGGGCAGATATTGTTCGAACGCTCCGCGGGCCGCTTGCGCCCCACGGCAGAGGCCGTGCGCCTGAACCGCCGCCTTGATCCCTTGTTCGAAGCATTGGACAGGATCGACGGTCCTAAAGTCCCTGTGCAGGAAACCCTGCGCATTATTGCTCCCCCCACCTATGCACACCGCTTTCTGGTCAGTCATATCACAAGCTTCCTTAGCGTAAACCCGCATTTCTTTGTCAGTTTGGAAGTCAACACATCCGACGAGGTTACCCGTGGCATTCTGGATGATCGTTTCGATTTGGGGCTAACAGGGGTAGAATTGTCCCGCGACGGCCTCAAACTGCAACCCTACCGCACATCAAGCGCTGTATGCGCAATGACAACCGATCATCCACTTGCACAAAAAAAGGTTATACATCCAGAGGATTTGAACGATTTGCCGCTTATCGCGTTAACTTACAGGCATGCACGACGCACCCAACTTGATAAAATCCTCAGCCAGGCCCGAAGCACCCCGCGTATTGTGGCCGAAGTATCCACCTCTTTCGCCGCTGTTGATCTGGCAAAAGAAGGTTTAGGTCTGACGGTAGTTAACCCCTTCCCGATTTACCACTATCGTTCCTCGGATCTTAGCTTTGTTCCCTTTGCCTCACCGATAGAATATCGCAGCTATTTCACTACGTCTGCCCAGCGCCCCTTACCCAGAGTGGCGCGCGCTTTCATACGGCACCTGCGTCTGCATACAGCACCCGATCCGTTTTCCCGCAAAGGGTAGACATAAAAAAACCGCGCACTAACAGCACGCGACTTTTCAAAATTGATATGGTGCCGGCTTAATTCAGCGCAGCATCCGTAATCTCATGCGTCCAGGCACCCATAGGTTGCTTGGTAATCACAGGATCAGAACCGCCGGACATCAAGCTGTCCACCGTGCGCTGAAAATCGGCCGGATCAAGAGACCCGTTAGACCCGGCAGTCAGCTTGGCGATCTCGCCCATCATCCGCTTCTGATGCTCTTCGGTTTGCGCACCCGACGCATCATTGTCCAGCACGATCATCGCCGCATCATCGGGATTTTCCTCTGCCCATTTCCAGCCTTTCATCGACGCCCGTACGAAACGTACCATCTTGTCCTTGAACGCCGCATCTTTCAGGTTCTCACCCAAAACATACATACCGTCCTCAAGTGTCGCCACACCCTGATCTTCATATTTGAACACCACCAAATCCTCGGGCTTCAATCCCGCGTCAATGATCTGCCAGTATTCGTTATATGTCATGGTTGATACACAAGCCGCCTGACCCTGCAAAATCGGGTCAACGTTAAAGCCCTGTTTCAGAACTGTCACACCACCGTCTGACCCGTCAGTTTTCAAGCCAAGTTTGCTCATCCAGCTCAGGAACGGATATTCATTGCCAAAGAACCAGACACCCAAAGTTTTCCCTGCAAAATCCGCAGGCGATGTAACGCCCGCATCCTTGCGGCACGTCAGCATCATGCCTGATGTCTTGAACGGCTGCGCGATGTTCACCAGATCGAGGCCTTTTTCACGTGACGCCAATGCAGACGGCATCCAGTCCAGAACCACATCGGCCCCGCCACCGGCGATTACTTGTGCAGGGGCAATATCGGGGCCACCCGGCTTGATTGTCACATTCAGGTCTTCGTCACTGTAAAAACCCTTGTCCAATGCCACATAGTAACCCGCAAACTGTGCTTGCGTGACCCATTTCAGCTGTAAACTCACATCGTCAGCCGCTTGCGCAACCGAAGTTCCCAGTGCCAAAACACCAGCCAGTGCCGTTGTTAATAATATATTCATCATTAGTCTCCCTTGTTGAACTTAATTTAATATCTCTTATCCGCGTTGCGATGGATGCCAGAAGGTCACCGCCTTCTCGATCAATGCCACCGCCCCGTAAAATGCCGAGCCTGCAAGTGCCGCCACCGTAATTTCCGCCCAGACCATATCCAATGCCAATCGTCCGACTTCCGTTGAAATCCGAAACCCCATACCTTTGATAGGCGAGCCAAAGAACTCTGCCACAATGGCCCCGATCAGCGCAAGTGTCGAACAAATTTTCAATCCGTTGAAAATAAACGGCATCGCCGCAGGCAGGCGCAGCTTAGCCAATCCCTGCCAGTAACGCGCACCGTACGTGCGCATCAAATCACGCTGCATATGATCCGCAGCCCGCAAGCCTTCAACCGTATTCACAAGCATCGGGAAAAACACCATCACCACAACCACAGCCGCTTTTGACTGCCAGTCAAACCCGAACCACATCACCAATATGGGCGCCATGCCCACAATCGGCAAGGCGGCCACGAAATTGCCCACAGGCAGCAACCCGCGTTGCAAGAAAGGCGAACGATCCACGGCAATCGCGGTCAAAAATGCCGCCCCGCATCCGATGATATAGCCCGATAACGCGCCCTTCACGAAGGTCTGTACAAAATCTACCCACAGGATCGGCAAGCTATTTGCAAACCGCACAGCAATAGCACTTGGCGGCGGCAATAGAATAGGGCTGATCTGAAGTCCGCGCACTATGCCTTCCCATAAAACCAAAAGTGTCACCCCGAAAATAAATGGCACCACCAGCGTTGTAATCCGTGTCCGTGGCCCATTTGATAATTGCACATTCAAAGCCCACATCGCGGCCCAAAATATCAATGCCCCTACAATCCAGATCATCGCAGCATCCCCATCCGCCTCAGCGTGATGTTCTGCAACACCCCGATCAACGCAACCAATATAGCCGCCAATATCGCCGCCGAAATCAACGCACTCCATATCTGAATGGTCTGCCCATAATAACTGCCCGCTAGCAACCGCGCACCCAATCCAGCAACAGCCCCCGTCGGCAACTCACCGACGATAGCGCCTACCAAAGACGCCGCCATTGCAATCTTCAAGGACGGAAACAGATAGGGCATCGAGCTTGGCAACCGCAGTTTCCAGAACGTCTCGGCCTTAGACGTGTTCCACGTGCGCATTTGATCCATCTGCATCGCGTCAGGTGCCCGCAACCCTTTGACCATGCCCACAACCACGGGGAAGAACGACAGATACATCGAAATAATCGCTTTCGGTAAAAGCCCCGAAACACCCACCGCATTCAGCACCACGATTATCATCGGGGCCACAGCCAGAATCGGAATGGTTTGACTGGTGATCACCCATGGCATCACAGACATGTCCATCGCGCGGCTATAGACGATACCGACCGCCAACAAAATGCCCAGCCCGGTGCCCATGGCAAACCCCAAAAGCGTGGCTGATAGCGTGATCCAGCCGTGCCAGATCAGCGAACGTTTCGAAGTGATCTTTTTCTGCACAGTGGTTTTGTAAATCTCAACCGCAACCTGATGCGGCGCCGGCAGCAGCGGTTTTTTCTGCACCATCGTATCCGCAACCATTTCGGTGAAACTCAAGCTTACATCCGCACGCTTTGCCTTGTCATAGGCCCAAGCGGAATTCAACGCGACAGCCGCCCCGTACCAGATCACGAAAATCGCACCGACCACGGTCAGAACAGGGGCAAACGACCTCATAAACCACACTCCGTACGCAAATTGGTTAACAGACAAAATACCGACGCAATACCGACGTGATACAGACGCAAAACAGACACGTCTTTTTGCCCCGTGTTAACCATTTGAGTGACCCTCAAGCAGGCCTTCGCGCACGCGGTGTGCAATCGCGATAAACTCCGGCGTATCGCGGATTTCCAACGGGCGTTCTTTCGGTAAAGTGCTTTCGATAATATCCGCAATCCGCCCGGGCCGCGGGCTCATCACAACGATCTTGGTCGAAAGGTACACCGCCTCGGGGATCGAGTGTGTGACAAAACCGATAGTCTTATGTGTGCGCTCCCAAAGCGCCAGTAATTGCTCGTTCAAATGGTCGCGCACGATCTCGTCCAAAGCCCCGAAAGGCTCGTCCATCAGCAATATATCGGCGTCAAAAGCAAGCGCCCGCGCAATACTTGCCCGCTGCTGCATGCCGCCTGACAGCTGCCACGGGAATTTCTTCTCGAAACCGTCCAGTTCCACCAGTTCCAACACCTTTGAAACCCGCTCAATCTGCTCGGCTTTCGAATACCCCATAATCTCCAACGGCAGCTTGATATTGCCCCCGATAGTCCGCCATGGATACAGGCCCGCCGCCTGAAAAACATAGCCATAAGCCCGCGCCATCCGCGCCTCATGCGGGCTGACACTGTTCACCATACAGGTCCCGCCCGTAGGCTGTTCCAGATCGGCCATCACCCGCAAAAGCGTGGTTTTACCGCAGCCCGAAGGCCCGATAAAAGACACAAATTCACCCTTCCCGATCGTCAGGTTAATGTCTTTCAACGCGTGCACAGGCCCGTCGTTTGTTTCAAACGTCAGGTCCAAGCCTTTGGTTTCTATGATAACTTCTTTGTTCACGAAATTAACCTTTTAAATCCCCGCAGGAATATTCAATGGATCGCGCTCAATTTTGCGCGGACTGTTCAACTCTTTCCATTTGCTCAATGCGGCATGTGCCGACGGGAACGCAGGGCGCGGCACAAAACGGCCGCGGCCCGGTTGCGGTTGGCTGTTTTTGCCCCATGCCCAGATCACTTCGCCGCGCGACAACGTATAGCGCGCATTGGCCGTAACGTTGAAACCCTCGAACACGTTATAATCCAGAACCGAGTGGTGATTGCTGGGCGAAATCGTCTTTGAAATCTTCGGGTCCCAAACCACGATATCCGCGTCCGCCCCTTCGACAATCGCACCTTTTTTCGGATAGATATTCAGGATTTTAGCCACGTTTGTACTGGTCACAGCCACAAATTCACTGGGTGTTAAACGCCCGGTTTCCACACCTTCAGTCCAAAGCACCGCCAGCCGCTCTTCCAACCCGTTAGAGCCATTGGGGATCAGGCAGAAATTATCGCGCCCAGCGCGTTTTTGTTCGGTATTGAACGCCGCATGATCCGTGGCCACCACTTGCAAACTGCCCGATTGCAAACCTGCCCAAAGTGACGCCTGATGCTCCTTGGCACGAAACGGTGGCGACATAACCCGCCGCGCTGCATGGTCCCAATCCTTGTTGAAATACTCGCTTTCATCCAATGTTAAGAACTGTATCAAAGGTTCACCATAAACCCGCATGCCTTTTTGCCGTGCACGCCGTATCGCTTCATGCGCCTGCTCACAAGAAACATGCACAATATAAAGCGGAACCCCCGCCGCATCGGCAATAGTGATCGCACGGTTCGCCGCCTCACCCTCTAATTCAGGCGGACGCGAATAGGCGTGGCCTTCCGGCCCCGTAATACCCTCGGCCATGTATTTTTTCTGAAGTAAATCAACAAGATCGCCGTTTTCAGCGTGCACCATAGGCAGCGCACCAAGCTCCTTACAGCGTTGAAAAGACGCGAACATCTCATCGTCTTCCACCATCAAAGCACCCTTATAGGCCATGAAGTGCTTGAACGAGTTTACGCCCATTTTCACCGCATCTTCCATCTCGCGGTGAATGTCTTCGTTCCAGCCTGTGATCGCCATGTGATAGCCCACATCCGAGCAGATTTGCGGCGCGGATTTACGGTGCCATTCATTGATCGCATTCTTGATAGAGCCGTCTGCGCCCGGCAGACAAAAGTCCACGATCATCGTCGTGCCACCAGTAGCTGCTGCCCAAGTACCGCTCTCAAAAGTTTCCGCCGCAGTCGTGCCCATAAACGGCATTTCCAGATGCGTATGCGGATCAATCCCGCCCGGGATCACAATGGCGCCTTCGGCATCGATATACTCGTCCCCCGTCAGGTTTTCACCGATTTGTTTGATGATTTCGCCGTCAATTAGAACGTCGGCTTTCCAAGCGCGATCCGCCGTGCAGACGGTTCCGTTTTTGATAACTTTGGTCATTTTATCTCTCCCTATTCAGAACACTGAATATTAGCCCATTATTTCGTATAACTCCAAAGAGCGACTACATTGTTACGTTCTATTTCATTGAAAGCTTTATCACCATCGCCCACAATATTTTGCCATATCAAGACATATGCTTTAGGATAAAAACCAAGAGATCGCGAAACTGACTTTACGGTTAAAAAACCTGATACAAAATCAGATGCGGGGTATTTATCATTAGCAATAGGAAAACTCTTATAAGAAATTAAATCTTCTAAACTTGTATCAATTTTATTCGCACCCAAACAGTATTTTTTAATATTGCGTTTGGTAAGGTGAATCTCAACATCCACTGCTTTAGAGGTATTCAAACCAACCAGCTTACCACCCAACACGTATTTTATTTCGGCAAAAGAAATTACTGAAAACAAAAGCAATAAAAAACAAGTTAAGAAAGTAATCTTCACTCCACAATCTCCGCCGTCTCAACCACCGCCTGCATCAACACATCCGCGCCCGCTGTAGCCCATTCCTTGGAAATATCCTCGGCCTCATTATGCGATAACCCACCCACACACGGGCACATCACCATGGCGGTCGGTGCCACACCGTTGATCCAGCAGGCATCATGGCCCGCACCTGAAATCAGGTTCATGTGACTATAGCCCATACGTTCAGCGGCGTTGCGCACGGCTGTTACACAACCTTCGTCAAATTCAACAGGGTCAAATCCACCGACCTTTTCAAAGGTAATACCAAGGCCCATTTGCCCGACGATTGCCGACGCGACCTCTCGCAATTTATTTTCCATGTCTTTTATGACTTGCAAATCGGGTGATCGAAAATCGACAGTGAATACGGCTTTACCGGGTATCACATTGCGCGAATTAGGATAGATATCGATATGACCCGCCGCGCCCACAGCATGTGGTGCGTGTGACAGGGCAATTTGTTCAACCGCCTCTAAAATTCGCGCCATGCCAAGGCCGGCGTTTTTGCGCATCGGCATAGGCGTAGACCCCGTGTGACTGTCCTTGCCCGTAATAGTGATTTCAGTCCAAGACAGCCCTTGGCCATGGGTCACAACGCCAATATCCTTACCTTCAATTTCCAGAATTGGCCCTTGTTCTATATGCAATTCAAAGAACGCGTGCATTTTGCGTGCACCCACTTCTTCGTCGCCACGCCAACCGATACGGGCCAGTTCATCTCCGAACTTTTTACCCTCGGCATCCTCGCGGTCATAAGCCCATTCTTGGGTATGAACCCCGCCAAAAACACCGGACGCAAGCATCGCAGGGGCAAAACGTGTGCCCTCTTCATTGGTCCAGTTGGTGGCCACGATCGGGTGCTTGGTCTTGATGCCCATATCATTGAGCGTGCGCAGAATTTCCAACCCGCCAAGTACACCCAAAACACCGTCATACTTGCCGCCCGTTGGCTGCGTATCCAGATGGCTTCCGACATAAACCGGCAAAGCGTCAGGGTCAGTGCCTTCGCGACGCGCGAACATCGTGCCCATCTGATCCAGACCCATGGTACAACCAGCTTCTTCGCACCATTTTTGAAACAATGCGCGCCCGACAGCGTCTTCATCTGTCAACGTTTGGCGATTGTTACCGCCCGCAATACCGGGGCCGATTTCAGCCATTTCCATCAGGCTGTCCCACAAGCGGTCACCATTGATCCGCAGATTGCTTACAGGTGTTGTCATGTCATTATCTCCCAATCAGGTGTCGGCAAAACTTGCCATTGTATTTTTCTGACCATATGGTCAAAACTATGAACCCAGCCCTGCCAGTTGGTCAAGGCGATTGTTCCAAAAAAGGGGGAAACATATGGCGCGTGCCGCATCGACCAAGGGGCAGACCCGTATCCAGCGGGAAAAAACCGAAGAAATTCTGGAAGCCGCCTTAGAGGTGTTCGCAACTTACGGTTTTCGCGGTGCCACCATTGATCAAATCGCGCTGCAATCGGGCCTCTCGAAACCAAACATCTTATACTATTTTGACGGTAAAGAAGCCATTCACGCAAAGCTTTTAAGTCGCTTGCTGACCACATGGCTTGAACCCTTGAAGCACTTGGGCGACAGTGATAATCCCGTTGACGAGATATGTGCCTATGTCGCACGCAAGCTGGCAATGTCGCGCGATTACCCACGTGAAAGCCGCCTGTTTGCCAATGAGATCATACAAGGTGCGCCGCGTATTCTGGCCGAGCTTAAAGGGCAATTGAAAACCCTGACGGACGAAAAAGCCGCGTTGATCCAAAGCTGGTGTGATGCCGGTTTAATCAAACCCGTAGACCCCTATCATTTAATTTTCTCCATCTGGGCAACAACCCAGCATTACGCGGATTTCGACGTGCAGGTCTGCGCGGTTCTGTCCGATAATGCAGACAGCCGTTTTGATCAGGCCGCAGCATTCCTCGACAATATGTACCGCGCCACATTGACACCCTAAACTCTATTCCGCCGCGGTTGCTGACGGGTTGTTCGGGTGCGTTGTCCAGTCGGCTTTCACGTCGCTAACCACGTCACCCGTGCGTGGGTCAATGCTGCCTGGCTCCATCGCGTCCATGCTGATACAGCCTTCCACGGGGCAGACATTCACACATAGATTACACGCGACACATTCATCGTCATTGACACTGAATACGCGATCGTCCGACATCAGAATGGCTTGATGCGATGTATCCTCACAGGCGGCATAACAGCGGCCGCATTTGATACAAAGGTCCTGGTCTATCTTTGCTTTGGCGATATAGTTCAGGTTCAGATGCTGCCAGTCGGATGCATTGGGAACCGCACGGCCCACAACGTCAGACACGGCTGAAATATTCTTTTCATCCATCCATTCGCTTAAGCCGCTGATCATTTCTTCAACAACTTTAAACCCGTAAGTCATCGCAGCCGTGCATACCTGCACATTGCCTGCCCCCAGCGCCATAAACTCTGCCGCATCGCGCCAAGTGGTAATGCCGCCAATACCCGAAATAGGCAGATTTGCGGTTGCAGGATCACGGGCGATTTCTGCCACCATGTTCAGCGCAATCGGTTTCACTGCAGGGCCGCAATAGCCGCCATGCGCACCCTTACCGTCGATGGTCGGTTCAGGGGCGAATATATCCAGATCAACGGATGTAATGGAGTTGATCGTGTTGATCAGGCTGACCGCATCGGCCCCGCCCGCAAGGGCTGCTTGTGCGGGCTTGCGTACATCCGTGATGTTCGGTGTCAGCTTTACGATACAAGGCATACGCGAATATTGTTTGCACCACCGCGTCACCATTTCGATGTATTCGGGCACTTGGCCCACGGCCGAACCCATACCGCGTTCGGCCATCCCGTGCGGACAACCGAAATTCAGCTCTATCCCGTCAGCACCGGTGTCTTCAACTTCTGCCAGAATGGATTTCCACGCCTGTTCCTCACAAGGCACCATCAGGGACACAATCAAAGCGCGATCAGGATAGTCGCGTTTCACCGCCTTGATCTCACGCAGGTTCACTTCCAATGGGCGGTCAGTAATCAGCTCAATGTTGTTCAACCCCAACAACCGCCGATCCGCGCCCCAAATCGCACCATAACGCGGGCCATTTACGTTAACCACAGGTGGCCCCGCTTCGCCCAGCGTTTTCCAAACAACGCCACCCCAGCCGGCCTCATAGGCACGCCGAACATTGTATTCTTTGTCCGTAGGTGGTGCCGAGGCCAGCCAGAACGGGTTGGGAGACTTTATTCCGATAAAATTGCTAGTCAGGTCTGCCATGATGTGGCTCCTTATATCTGTTTGCTCAGCCCATCAGGCTTGCATGAATATCCATTGCGGCATCGCGGCCCTCGGCCACGCCCGTTACTGTCAGATCGTCACCACCCGTGGCACAATCGCCACCGGCCCAAACGCCGTTAACAGAGCTTTGCCCGCTCTCTGACACTTTGATCTTGCCGCCTTCGGTTTTCAACGCCGCAGGTGCATCTTGCAGGGTTTGTCCGATGGCTTTGAAAACCTGATCCGCCTGCAAACTGAATGTTTCACCCGTTGCAGTCAGTTTTCCATTCTTCGTTTCAGTATAGGCAAACTCAACACCGGCAACGGCCCCATTGCCTGTGACTTTAACAGGCTTCGCGTTATAGATTATCCGCACGCCTTTTGATGTTGCCAAATCCTGTTCAAAAACGGATGCGCTCATCCGTTCCTTGCCGCGTCTGTAAACGATGGTCACATCCAACGCGCCTAATAACTTGGATTGCACAGCTGCATCCACGGCCGTCATGCCTCCACCGATAACAACCACATGTTTACCAATAGGCAGCTTCGTTAAATCATCTGCCTGACGTAAATCCGAAATGAATGAAACCGCATCCAGCACATTATCTTTGTCTTCGCCATCTGTACGCAAGTCATTCACGCCGCCCAGCCCAATCCCTAGAAAGACCGCGTCATAATCCACCTGTAGCTGTTCCAGCGTAATGTCCGCACCCAGCATTTTATCATAGCGTACGTTGATGCCGCCAATCGACAATAACCAGTCCAGTTCTTTTTGTGCGAAACCATCAACGGATTTATAACTTGCGATACCAAACTCGTTCAATCCGCCACCTTTGGGGCGGGCATCAAACAAGATTACATCATGGCCCAACACCGCCAAACGGTGCGCACAAGACAGACCAGCTGGCCCTGCCCCTACAACAGCTACAGTCTTACCGGTTGCGGCTGCCCTTTGAAACGGCTGTTTCCCCTTATACATAAACGTATCGGTCGCGTAGCGTTGCAAGCGGCCTATTTCAACCGGCTTGCCTTCTGCAGTCTCGCGGACACACACCTCTTCACATAAGGTTTCCGTCGGACAGACACGCGCGCACATGCCGCCCAGGATATTTTGTGAGAATATCGTTTTTGCCGATGCTTCGGGCGTACCTGTTGTGATCTGACGAATGAAAAGCGGTATATCAATGCTTGTCGGGCAAGCCTCCATACAAGGCGCATCATAACAGAAATAACAGCGATCAGCCGCTACCAACGCTTCGTGATCATCTAACGGCGGGTGCAAATCTGAAAAATTATTTGTCAGAGTTTTGCTATCAAGACGTTTTGAAACAACCCCATCTGTAGCGACTGAATTTGGCATGAGCACCTCCATTTTGCACATTAATTGGCGTTATGTTGGCACAGGTTTAAATATTTATCAAATGGTAAATTTTTATTTATTGAAACTAAATCCGCGATAAAATGTAGTCTGGCACTATCCCGGACATCTTAACAGCTTGATTAATATCGGCTTTTGGCAGAACGCCATAATCCGTAATTAATGCGGTTTTGATACCCGCCATGCGGCCACCCAGTATATCTGTATGCAATGTATCGCCAACCATAACTGTACGTTCCGGATCATAGTCAGGCCCAAGTCGCGTAAAAACATGTTCATAAATATTAAAAAACGGTTTGCCAAAAAACTGAGGAACGACATCTGTCACATCAGCCAAACGGTGTGCATAATATCCGGGTTGGCGTGATAAGCTGCCACCAACAGGGGCTGCTATATCCGGATTGCCAACATAAACCGGGCGCGGATTTTGGCGTAAAGAGTGCTCAAGCATATTTTGGCGCGCTTCATCCCAAGCCGTACAACCAAGCAATAAAAACGCATCGACAGCATCATAATCAACAGAGTTATCCGTCAAAAACCGCGTATCAAGATGGTCGATCCCATCGCGGCCAAAGACCGGGTCTGCCACTAAACCCCAAGTATATCTTGGGGATTTTTCTATGGCAGCCAAGGTCGGATCACGGCTGGAAACTATATCTTTATGCGTAAAATCAAACCCCAGCTTTGCATATCGCTCGACTTGACCCGAAATTGAAGTGCTAGCCGAGTTGGTGACAAGCACAACTTTTTTTCCTTGCGCGCGTAATTGCTCAACACAGTCAATAGCACCCGGTACAGCCGCCTTACCAACATTCAAAACACCGAAACCATCCAGCAAAAACGTATCAAAATGATCCGCAATATCGCTTAGTTTATCTGCAACCTGAAAACCATCCGCAAATTTGGGTTGCGGCAATCGACTGCGCGCTGCCTCATACGCATGAAACGCCCAGTCGGTATCCGCAGCAGGATCATCCGTCATCAGATAATGGCGCCGCGCACCTTGGCGGAAACCCACTCACTAACGATCACTGTAGACAGAATGACCAGCAAAATCGTCGACACTTGTGTCCATGCCAAAGTATTGATCGAACCGCTTAGTTCCAGTCCGATACCACCTGCACCCACTAGGCCCAGAATTGTACTTTCGCGAATGTTAATATCCCAACGAAATACACCAATACCCGCGAATGTGGGCAAAACCTGCGGCACGATCCCGAACAGCATTTGCTGGGCTTTTGTCGCACCTGTCGCTTCAATTGCTTCCACCTGCGTGTGATCAATTTCCTCAATGCCCTCATAAAGCAGTTTGGCACAAAAACCGACAGAGCGCAGACCGATAGCAATCGTACCTGCCAGAACACCGGGGCCAAAGATAAACACCAGCATCAACGCCCAGATCAACGAATTCACAGACCGTGACGAAACTATAATAAAAATAGCAATCGTCCTAACTATCGGATGCGGTGTAGTATTATGTGCGGCGGCAAAAGCGACTGGGACAGCTATGACCAATGCGATAACTGTGCCAAGGGTTGCAATGTTCAGCGTATCCCAGACCGGTGCCCATAAGCGAGACATATAGCTAAATTTCGGGGGGATCATCCGCGCGCCAATATCAGCAGCTTGTCGCGGTGCATCCTGCACAAAAAACCAGATGGTTTTATCCGAAATACCTTTCCAGGCATAGGCAATGATCGCAATCGCAATTAACCAAATGAACCATCTGATGAACTGTTCTTTGGTTGTGCGTCTTTTCCAGATTGGGCCATCCGGCGTTTCAATTAAAGGCATATTACTGCACCCACTTTCTAAGGTAACCGGATGTGTATTCTAGCGCCATAACAATGCCGATAATGATCAGCAGGATTGCTGCTGCCGTGTCGAACTCATAACGCTCAAATGCAGTATTCAAGGTAGCGCCAATACCGCCACCACCAACAATGCCTACAACGGCCGACTCTCGAAAATTGATATCAAGACGATAAACCGAAAGCCCGATCATACGCGGCATGACTTGTGGTTGGATTGCATAGTTGATCCACTGCGGCCAACTAGAGCCTGTGGCCTTGATCGCTTCGGCCTGAGTAGGATTGATATTCTCAATATCCTCAGCCAGCAGTTTTGCATAAAAGCCTATGGTGCCGATGGACAGGGCCACAAAGCCCGCAAACGGACCAAAGCCGAAAAGCTTCACAGCAAAGATCGCAAGGATAATTTCCGGGAACGTCCGCGATCCGCCAATAATTGAACGACATACCAGATAGACCCATTTTGGTGCCAGATTTCTGGCAGCCCCCAGCCCTATCGGAATGGACAGCGCAATACCGGCAACAGTGGAAATGATCGCCATCCAGATGCTCTCAAAGATGCCATCCCACATAACACCAAGGTTGTCTGAAAAATTCGGTGGAAAGAATGCCGCCAGAAAGCGTTTGCCGCGCGGTAGCCCTTCTGCTGCACGTTCCCAGTCAACATCCATTGTACCAAAAGCCAGTGCCAGATAAATCGCACTGCCGATGATGATAGACCAACGTAACAACGGGCTTTTAATAAAGGGTGGTTTTTTCCAGCTTGATGGGAAGTCAGGTTCGGCAACGCTCATACGGTAGCCTCTTCGACTTCATCCTCTACAAGTTCATCCTCGTCGACCTCTTCAATCGTCGCTTCCCAGTCTTCTTCACCGTAAATATTGGTTAGAACCGCAGGGTTTAACCCATCAGGTTTGCCATCATAAACAATCTCACCCAGCTTCAGGCCAACAACCCTTTGCGAATACATTTGCGCCAGCAAAACATCGTGAATATTGATGATCGCCGCCAACCCGCGTTCTTTGCATAGCTCGTTAATCAAACGCATAATCTGGCGCGATGTTTTCGGGTCAAGACTGGCTGTGGGCTCGTCCACCAACAGCAGATCGGGATCTTGGATAAGTGCACGGCATATACCGACACGCTGGCGTTGCCCACCTGATAGTTCATCAGCGCGTTTGTCAGCCATGTGCATTAGACCAACACGGTCAAGCAAACGGTAAGCTTCCTGAATGTCTTTCTTGGGGAATTTGCGAAAACAACTTGCCCAGAAACCAACGTAGCCCAATCGGCCGGACAGTATGTTTTCCATTACCGTTAAACGTTCAACAAGTGCATATTCCTGAAATATCATTCCCATGCGGCGCCTTGCTTTGCGCAATTTTGACGATGACAATGTTGTCAGCTCCAAATCGCCCAGATAAACCTTGCCTTCGGTTGGTTCAACCAGACGGTTAACACATCTGATCAAGGTGGATTTACCTGCACCTGATGGCCCGATAAGGGCTATAACTTGCCCATCAGGGATTTCCAAATCAACGCCCTGTAGCGCATAGTCACCAGTTTTATAGCGCTTTTTCAGCCCCTCAAGACGCAGCATGCAGCCTCCATATATTTTTTGATTGATTTCAAGATACAAGGGCAGACCAAACGATCTGCCCTCGCATAGCTATTTATAAGGCTTACTTACAATCGTAGCTAACACCATTTGCAGCATCGATTTGACGGATCACAGCCCAGTCGAATTTATGTGTGATGCCGATAAAACGGTCCGCTTTTTTGAACTCGGCTTTGAAATTCTCATCCCATTCATATGTCCAGAAAGCTTGTTGGATTTTAGCAACAAGTGCTGGGTTCAGGTTGTGCGCATAGCCATAGCCTGTTGTCGGAAATGTTTGCGACTTGTAAATCGTACGCACTTTACCTTCTTCAAGTACACCGCGGCGGATCATACGTAGCAAAACAGAGTTGGCAATCGCAGCCACTTCATAGTCACCATTGGCAACACCCAGAATAGAGTTGTCATGCTTGCCTGAATACACAGGTGTGAAATCTGTTTCGGCAATTAAACCAAACTCACCCTTCAAAATTGCAGACGGTGCTTTGAAACCTGAGTTTGATGTCGGTGAAGTAAAGGCCATTGTTTTGCCTTTGATGTCCGCAGGAGACTGCATGGGCGAGTCCGCTGGAACAATGATTTCCATCTCATACCCAAATGAACCATCATTCTTCGCCATCATACCAAACGGTACAAAACCCGCACAACTAACCGCAATCGGGTTAGAGCCGGTGTTAAAGCCGGCGACGTGCAGACGCCCCGAACGCATGGCTTCAAGTTGTGCTGCATTTGACTGAACCGGAAAGAACACAACCTTGCGACCTG
>Ga0316204_10007015_pt1 | contig 16835 bp, 12 predicted proteins | sample 6monrhotite_MG_2_FD_205661 | JGI IMG/M metagenome (GOLD analysis project Ga0316204, IMG submission 205661) | Microbial mat bacterial communities from mineral coupon in-situ incubated in ocean water Damariscotta River, Maine, United States -... | ecosystem: Environmental > Aquatic > Marine >... | reverse complement strand
TACATTTTTCTTCCGCAGCTTTGGGAAAATGCCAGTATATTACGACACTCTTTAAACTGCTTTTGTCACGCCAAAAGTATGATTTGGTTGTTTGTGGTCACGTTAATTTATCTCCACTTGCTTTTTTGATCGCTCGATGGAAACGCGCAAAAACCTGTTTGCTTACCTATGGTGTAGAAGTCTGGCAAAAGCCAAGTCGCTCTTGGTTGCGATTTTTTATCAATAAAATGCATTTGATCACCAGCATTAGTGCATTTACTCAAAAGAAATTTGAAACTTGGTCATCGAAAACCATAGGATTTCTTTTGGCGCCGGCCGTTGAGTTGTCTGCGTTTAGTGCTGGCGAAAAAGATCCAACATTGATGGAACAGTATGGTTTGAAAGATAAAAAAATCTTGGTGAGTTTGGGTCGTCTAGATGCGGCGGAGCGCTATAAGGGGTTTGACGAAGTGCTTGATGTGCTTCCGGATTTATTAGTGCAGATTCCTGATTTAATCTATGTTATTGCAGGCGATGGAAATGACCGTGATCGCCTAACTCAAAAAGCAGAACAACTTGGGATACAGAATTCGGTTATTTTTACGGGCTATATTTCAGAAATGTCAAAACTCGCATTATATCGTTCAGCCGATGTTTTTATCATGCCGGGACGTGGTGAAGGTTTTGGTATTGTTTATCTAGAGGCGAGAGCTTGTGGTTTGCCTGCTATCGGTAGTGTTTTGGATGCAAGTCGTGAAGCTCTATTGGAAGGTGAGTTGGGTCAGCTTGTGAATCCTGATTCTCCCGATGAAATTAAAATGGCAATTCTAAATGCATTGAAAACACCTGATCGTACTGTTCCTGCGGGTTTGGATTATTTTTCTATGCAACGTTTTACAGAACGCGCACATCAATTATTGGAACAGATTAATCATGCCTAAAAAAGCCTTAATATTAGGAATTACTGGACAAGATGGCGCTTACTTGGCTCAATTTCTGTTGGGGAGGGGCTATGATGTTGTTGGGACTTCAAGGAAAAATAGTGATGATGCCTTTTGGCGCCTTAATGTTTTAGCGATAAAGAAAAATATTCGTGTTTTGCAATTGGATCCAACCATACTTTCTGACACGCTTGATTTGGTGAATATCATTAAGCCGGATGAAATCTATCATTTGTCAGGACAATCTTCCGTTGCATTGTCTTTTCAGAATCCACAAGAAACGCTCGATAGTATTTCTCTCTCTACTAAGCACGTGCTCGATGCTATAAAAAAATCAAAAAAAGAAATCAAATTATTTTTTGCATGCAGTGGAGAATGTTTCGGTAATATAGAAGGTGATGCCAATGAGCAGACACTTTTTCAGCCGGAAAGCCCTTACGCGATGGCTAAAGCTTCAGCCTATGAATTGGTACATCGTTATCGTGAAAATGAGGGTTTTTTTGCATGTTCTGGCATTTTATTTAATCATGAGTCTCCATTAAGAACAGTCAATTATGTGACACGAAAAATCACAAAAGCTGCGGCCGATATCAAGGCAAAAAAACAAGATACATTGGTTTTAGGTGACTTGAGTATTCAGCGTGACTGGGGATATTCGCCGGATTATGTAGAAGCGATGTATCTAATGTTGCAGCAAGACAAACCTGAGGATTACGTTTTAGCTACTGGGCGTGGTACATCGATTGCAGATATTTGTGAAATCGCTTTCTCACATGTTGGTTTGAATTATCGTGAATATGTGGAAACAGATCCGGCGTTTGTTCGACCTAATGATAAATTACGATCAGTAGGTGATCCTTTAAAAGCAAAACAGCAGTTGGGTTGGCAAGCAAAGACGACTCTAGAAACGTTTATCCCTATGATGGTTGATAAGGACCTGTCATCGCGAGGAACGTAATGACGCGGCGATCTCCTTGTATGGATTGGAGATTGTTTTGCCTACGACTGAATTTAAACGCATCGTCATCCCGTGGCTTGACCACGGGATCCAGGGATAAACGCGGAACACTGGATATCGCGATCGAGTCGCGGTATGACGATAACGTCACGTCATCCCATGGCTTGACCACGGGGTCCAGGGATAAACGCGGAACACTGGATACTGCGATCGAGTAGCGGTATGACGATAACATCACGTCATCCCGTGGCTTGACCACGGGATCCAGAATTATCAAAGGAAAAAAATGAAATTCTCCATCATCATTCCAACCTATAACGAAGAAAACGATATTCGTGGCACCATAGAAGCACTTCTAAAACTCGATTATCCAAACAAAGAAATTCTCATCGTCGATGACTCAACAGACAATACACCTAATATTGTTCGTGAGTATGCAAATAAAGACGTTACCCTCATTCACCCCGGCGGCGGAGGCCGATGTGAAGCCCGCAACATTGGTATACATTGCGCAACAGGTGATGTGGTTTGTATCTTAAATGCAGATGTGAGATTGCCGGCTGATTTTTTAAATCGGATTAAACCACACTACGATCATAGTGCCGACTATGTTTTAGTATCAGCGAGAGTGAGCAATTTAGGTGATTTATTCGCACGCTATATTTCTTGTGTATCTGATTATGACTACACCGATACACATTCTCTGCAATGGACTGAAGGTTTTTCATGTCGTAAAGCGTCAGCCATCAAAGCTGGTCTGTTCCCTGAAGGGTTTGCTTTGCCGATTTGTGCTGGCGAAGATGGATATTTTGGCGATAACTTAAAGCGTATCGGTGCCAAACGTGTTTTTGATACTTCTATTACTGTCGAACACATTGCGCCGGCAAAGTTTTCAGAATATTGGTCGATCAGAAAAGGGCGGGGAAGTGGTTTACCCTTGGTGAAACGCTTTCTTGAAAAAATATCACTGCGTCGTTTGATTATTCGTAATATCGCTAAAACATTTTACGACGCTGCAAAAATAATATTAATCATTCCAGGTTTACACTTTTCTTTTAAAGTATCTCAGTACTCAGATAGAAAACACAAAGATATTGTTCCTTTCTTTTATGCGTGGGTTATCGAGAAATTCGCCTTTCATGTTGGGATGTGGCAGGCTACATTTCGATTATTGAAAGTAAATAAAATGCTTAAATAATACAACAATCGTTTCCTTGTTCACTAGAGTTATTCCCACCTTGGTCGCTATGGCTTGTTTCATAAGGGCAGCAGAATACACCCATTCTTGAAGTTGATTGAGTGCCGAGTAGGGCAGATCTGTCACTTGTTGTTGGGCAGGGAGCAGCTGCTCTTGGGGTAGCAGGACCGCCATAATCGAAGAGTAATAGTGACGAAGGAGCTTGTAGTGCTACTGGAATAGCTGCAGCATCAGCAGCAGCGCCTCCTGAAGGTGGTGCTGGTGTTTCAGTTTCTGGATCAGGGCCTTGATAGCACCAAGCGCTTAAGGGGTACTTATAGATAAGTGTTAAGCCTCGTTTTTTTCCATTTTTAAAGAGATCTGGTTTTGGTATTTGTTGTGTTGCATAGGCTATAGCATTTGATTCGAGACGATTTTGTTTCTTTTCTTGTGTGTCTCTTTTAGTTATAGATTTAAATGACTCTCCTTTCTTTTGATGTTTGTACCCAGGGCCATCATCTTTTATCTTAACGTATACATGTTCCTCAGTTTTATGGATTACTATAGTTATTGTTACTTTATCGTAAAAAATATTTTTTTGTAGCATGTCTAAAGCACATGCTTGGCTTATATTTTTAATTAACTCATAAAAACCATTCTCTTCAGGGTAGGGGTTTTCTGGTTGAAGCCCAATAAAATCAAAGATTATTCTAAACATTTTTTGATTTGGTTTATATCTTTGATCAGGGAAAAATGCGCTAGTAAATATTCTGATGGCATCATCTAAGCTGATTTTTCTATCGCCTATATAGGTATGCGTAAATGTAAATTTATATTTTTTACCTGGTTCAACTGTAGTTTCGTGAAGGGTTACTCTAATATTTTCATTCTCTTCTAGTACTTCACCAGGTATTTCCTTAACAGGATTTAGCACAGAATTAATCCATCTGTATAGCTCTTCATGCTCTTCACTCGTATTAGGAAATAAAATGAGAAGTTTATAGATTTCTTTAAACCCAGCAATAAAGAGATTCTCGTGACCATTAGTATCAGTATTATCATCCTCTTCATCTTTACCGTGACTTTCTTTGCTGGCTTTTTCATTGAGTTGATCTTGACTGCCTAGATAAGTCGCTAATTCAGTTATTTTTTTTGAAGTATCATCGGTATCTGCATTTTCCAGTGATCTTAGGATCCATTTCTTATATAAATCGATTAGTACCCTTAAATATTCTTTTTTTCTTCCAGAGATATCTAATGTAGCAGAACCAGGGCCAGAAAATGTAGCTCCAAATTTCCAGCTTGCTTTTTCTTCTTTTTTCCACAAACCTGTGCTGCTGTGATCCGTATCCATGATCACTGTGGGTAAACTAATCCCTTGATCGAAATTATCAGTAAAGATGATTTGTTCGGGATAAAATAGTCCAGCTAGGCATACTGGGAGGTCATGTTCAAAAGCTCTTCTCTTTGCGCCTTTGATAAGTGACGCATCAGGTTTATGTAGAATTATAAAAGATCGAGTAAAGCTATCCACATCTAGTGGCCTTTGGTAGGGTATTTCATATTGAATGTAAGAAAAAATATGTTCAACTCCCTTTATTGTATAAGTAATTTTATACAATAAATTATTATCATGTAGTTTTCTTGATGTAATTTTATCAATTATCGCTCCACAGTTGACTCTAAGATGCATGAGCAGTTCAGGCCCTATATACTTACTTGAAAACATATCAGGCCATGCGAGATTTCCAAGTGTATTTCCGGTAAGTCTTTGCATCTCGTAATATATTAATTGAAAGTTTATATCTATATTTTTTCTTGGTAGAAATTCTTCATGGGCAAAGCCAAGAAATTCTTTAGCGTTAGGAAATAAAAAAGAAGGTGTCGTGGCATCAAAGCCACATAGTGGTAGAAAAACAGATTGCACGCTTTCAAATTTTGGGAGCTGCTTTTTCTTCTGCATTAATCCACTGTAGTGCTGTCCTGTGAATGGTTTTAGAGAATTTACATACGCAATAAGTTTAGTGCAGACGTCCAATTTGACCTCTTCTTCTGCTCCTGCAAATAACCATTCATCCGTAAATTCTCCAGCAATCGTAGGTAGTCGGCGCATAATTTTTTCTCCTGATTCAGTATGTGTGAGCGATAATACTACGGAAATATTAAGGAAATCTTAAGATAGCGCAATACATTTTGAATGCAGTGTTACAAACCCAGAGCAATTCAACATGAGATGTACGAGATATCTAAATGTCACCAACCTAGCGAGAACTATAAAAAGCACGCTGTGAAGCTGTTTTGCGTGAATTGCCGGATGCGACAGCTGAGGCAGTCTGTCGGGCATCTGCGAAACTTTAAACTAATATAATCTCTTGTATGTTTGATAATAAGCATCAAAAATACTATATTAAATAGTAATATCTAAGATTAGAATCAAATAATATTTGATAATTGATCGCAATAGTACTATATTTGCTAGTATCTTCGGAGGTTATGATCAAATGTCAGCTAAAATTGAAAATTTTTTTAGAAATCACCCTGTATTTACGCGTGAATCATTTGAGCAGGCGATGGGTTATGTTGAAAAAAAGAATACGGGAAAAAATGTTTTAGCTCATCATATTCAGCAAGGGCATATAGTTCGAATTCGACGTGGACTGTTTGCTGCTATACCTTATGGAGCTGATGCAGTTACTTACCCGATTAATCCTTATTTAGTTGCTAATGCATTGGCAGATGATGCTGTGATTGCTTATCATACTGCGTTGACATTTTATGGTGTTGCTTATTCATCTATTTATCGCTTTGTTTATTTAACACAATCAAAACCTAGAGTGCTTGAGTTTCGTGATATAAATTATCAATCAGCGTTATTCCCTGCAACGCTTATTTCTAAAAAGAAAACACACTGTTATATCAACAAGGAAGATGTGCAAGGGATTGATATATTAATAACATCTAAAGAACGTACTTTGGTTGATGTGATGGACCGACCATTGCTTGGTGGTGGATGGGAAGAAATTTGGCGATCACTTGATATGATGCAGCGATTTAATATTGAAGATATCGTGGATTATGCGCTTATACTAGAGAATTCGACGACAATAGCTAAAGTTGGTTTTTACCTTGAGCAAAGAAAAGAAGAGCTCAATCTAGATGAACAATACCTTTTAGTATTACAGCAACATCGTCCAGCTTCGCCGCATTATATAGATGGTGCACGCAAGGTAAAGTGCAAATATATAAAACGGTGGAATTTAATGATACCTGAATCAATTATCAATCGTGATTGGGAAGAAGAATTGCAGTGGGAGTCTAAAATATGAAAATATCAAAAGAGCGATTGGAAAAAGAAGCAATCACTACAGGATTTCGTCCTGAGATACTCGAGAAAGTTATCCATTTAATGGGCTTGCTTAACGCATTTATGAAGGACTCATTTCTTTCAGAACGCATAGCTTTGAAGGGTGGTACAGCACTCAATCTTTTTTGTTATGACTGCCCTCGACTTTCAGTGGATATTGATATTAATTACATAGGTTCTGCCGATAAAGAAATGATGCTTGAAGAACGTATTGAATTAATTCAAAGAATAGAAAACATATGCCTAGAGAAAGAATATTTTTCTCAGCGTAAACCAAGTGAACATGCAGGTGGAAAGTGGACATTCCGTTATAAAAGTGATTTGTTAGGGAGTCCTCGTATTGAGGTTGATTTAAATTTTTTAACACGTGTGCCTTTATGGAAGGTAACTAAGCAAAGTTCAGTGCTTTTAGGTTCATACCAGGTTCAAGAATTTCCTGTGCTAGATAAGCATGAATTGGCGGGTGGCAAACTGAAAGCGCTATTTTCAAGGCATTCAAGTCGAGATCTTTTTGATACCTATCATTTTTTGCAGGATCAGAGTTTAGATCTTGAGAAGTTGCGAGTTGCTTTTATTGTTTATGGTGGCATGAGTCGAGTAGATTGGAGAACCATTAAGATTGAAAATATCCACTATAACTGGCTTGAACTAAAGAACATGTTAATGCCTATGCTTCGTAAGAAGGATATCAATAATTTTGATGATCCTAAGAGCTGGGCTGACTATATCCTAATAAGTAGTCAGGAGAAATTATCTCAACTTCTTTTATTTCGTGATAATGAAATTGCTTTTTTAGATTCTTTATTAGATCTCGGAGAAATTAAAGCTGAGCTTTTGAGTAGCGATGCAGACCTACAATTCAATATTAATCATCAGCCAGGTATTTTATGGAAGGCGATTAATGTGAAAAAACATAAGCGACGCTGAAAATATTAATCCACTTGCTATGGATTGCTGCATTAAGACTGATTGCCGTATGTTTCTTTAAGCTGAATATTCCATATCGTTAACGCTATATTTCTAGTGCTTTTTAGCATGTTTCTTTTCTCTTGTTGAATGCTATGTTATAAATCTGCAGCAATTCAATATGAGATGTACGAAATGTCTAGAAGTGATGATTATAGTTTGGCTGCAGCAGAGCCAAGTGAGTTAACAATAAAGGAACGACGTTTACTAAGAGATCTTCAGTCGAGTGAAGAATCAAGGCAGGCACGCGCGCAAAGAACGCTAGATAAGGTCCAACAATTAAAGAGAAGGGCTCCGCATTTAAGTCGAGCTCAGCTAATTGAATGGAATGATAGTATAGAGAATTCAAATCTATATAAGAGATCAAGAACTCCGTCTTTTTCACGTAATTATCCATTCGAGTATATATCATTCGAAACTTATACTGACGGTAGGGCTGAACTTAGTGTATATACAAGGCATTTTTTAAATCGTATATTTTTGTCCGAGCTTCTTACTCCTAGAAGAACTTCTGCTTTAAGTGGACGTTCTTGTTTTCATGATTTGCGTACTGAAAATAATACAGTTCCCCGATATGGTTACGGTGCTCGAATATATTTTCATTTAAATCAAGGCGACAGCCAAGACATAGTTACTGATGTATTCGAAAAGGTTATTTCTCGGTTAGTTGAGGTTAAGCCAATTGATGGTATCCAAGATCAGCTTCTAGAGAATATTCCTGTTTTAAGAAAGGCTGTGCATGATTTTTTGTTGGATTTTGAGAGAGGTTTTCCTGGACCAAACTACATGGAGACCCAAGTTCCAATCGTTGATAAAATTGTTTCTGACTTCTCAGAAAATCAATTAGCACTAAGCAATGCTTTTTTAATCAGTGATATTAAAGCAATTGCTTTGGCTGCTGATAAGTCTCTAATCATAAGACTGAATTCAAGGGATATTATAATTCCATTAGCTTTATATAGGCGTGAACGTGCAGAACGAGGCCTTGAGGGTTCATTGATAGTAGCTACTGTATTTAGAGATGTTTTTAAATTTTGCGAGGTATTGGGTGAAGGTAATGTAACAGTCTTAATCGATTTTTTAAGACAAGGCTTTAATCCGAATTTAACTATATTTGGCATGCCTTTTCTTCGGACAGCATTAGGGTTTTTGAGATCAGAAGTTGAAGCGTCATCTATCAAATTATTAATTTCTGATTTATTAGCTTACGGTGCGGACCCAATGTTTGCCGAAACCGGTGGTAGTAATTTTTTAGAATATGTAGTGTCTGAATTTGCGGATCACCATGATTATCCTGATCTAGCAGTGCGAATCATGAATTATGATGATAGCCATCTATCACTTCTTGATGATCTTATAAAAATGACCATGATGATTGACGCAGGTCGATCTCATCTTTATGTGCCAAGTAGTTTGCTTGACACACCCATCGGAAAATTAGTTGATGCAGGCAACAAAGCTATCGCCTTAAAAGACAGCATGCCAGCCAAGGTTTACGATGCAGACTTACAAGGAACAAATATTCATTTTAATACAGAAGCCGGTCGTATTGTCATTGAAACAAAGTGTTCTGATGAGCTGGATGAAGCGGAGCGCGAAGAGATGTTACCTTTGTTTAGGGCAGAGTATTTGAAGGATTTTGAAGGTGAAGGTGTATCAGACAAAGTAGCAGAGAAAGCGCTTAGAGCCTATTTCGACAATTTTCTTGCAAAAGGTGAAGGTGAGGGCGTTGTCTTAGTTGATCTGTTGCGAATTCGAGGTGAAGTGGTTGGATATAATATCGCAAAAGTTTTTTCATCGTATCAATCCCGTGAAGATGGTAAGTGTTATGTTATTCATCATGTACGATTAGCCTTAGCAGAAAAAGCAGTGAGACAATGTCGTCGATTAATGACAATTATTTCATTTATACGAGGCTATGTTATCAAATCGCTCAACCTAGATGTAGAGACGACTTGTTTAAGCGCTTATGGATCCGCTTCTAGAGAATCTTTTTTACAGACAGCAACGATAGATTCAACGCCCATGCGCGCGATGCCACCAGCCTGGCGAGAAGTATTAAAATTCGTCGTTTATCCGCAAAAAATAAGAGATGGCAAAATGGTGGAAACAGAAGCTGGCATCTATACAAGAAGTCCACTCGCAGCAGCACAAACAAATCCACGTCATAGTGAATTCCCAGGGAGAACAGAACATGCGTGTCGTGTTTATGAGAATCATGTTCAGATGCCAGGTTACAGTGTAGCAGTGGCCTTTGAAAATACACGCGAAACATTGGTACAACTAGCACGTGTCGTTGACCCCAATCTTTTACGTAGAAGCATGATGCGCTTATATGTGTTGTTTTTCGAAAAAGCACGCCGTGAAGCTGTTTTGCGCACATTGCCAGATGCAGCAGCTGGTTCAGTCTGTAAGGTAACTGCAAAGTTCTAAAGTAAAAAACACGGTATTGCTTCTTTATCTATCCTTGATATTGTTTCTCTCTAATTGGTGAAAATAATATATCATTAATTGATATATATCTTTTAATGATATATACTTATAACGTGTATTTCTTATGGAATGGACAGTACAGCTTACCCGAAGGACAGTTAAACAACTTAAGAATCTTGAGTATGATCTTATTGCTGTATTTAGGCTATTAGTTGAAGATTTGCAAAATTATGGTCCTGCACCAGGAAAAGCTTGGAAGAACTATAGTAAATTGAAAGGCATCAAATCAAAAGATAGGCGGCACTGTCATTTAGTTAAGGGCAATCCCACTTATGTTTGTTGTTGGGAAGTGGTAGATAAACATATTAAAATTATCGAGGTATATTATGTCGGTACACATGAAAAAGCACCCTACTAAAGATGAGCTGATCCTGAAAGATAAAATCGGCCGAGTTTATCTCTTACCAAAAAAAGTGGCCTCTAAATATATTCTTTCCAAAAATAAATTAAACTCTATTTCTGCAGAAGAATTTTTTTCGCCGTATGAAAAAAAATATACGAAACCAGGGATGTTATTGAGAGGGCTTCGTATTCGTGAAGGTCTAACCCAAACTGAATTTTCCAAATTGATTAAAGTCACTCAAGCTAATCTCTCTCATATGGAAAATGGTAAAAGGCCGATAGGCAAGATGCTTTCACAACGTATCGCAAAAGTATTCAAGATTGATTACCGTATGTTTCTTTAAGCTGAATATTTCATACCTTTAACGCTATATTTCACGTGAATTTTGTCATGTTTCTTTTAACTTAATGAGTGCTGTGTTATAAATCTGCAGCAATTCAATATGAGATGTACGAAACGCCTGAAAAGTCTGAGTCAAGTGAATGAAAAAAATCATAACACATCCATCTTTAATTTATGCAGATGATCTTAAGGATATCTGTGCACCTTTAAAGGCTCTGGGGATTGATTATTTTGCGCATGTAAACGTGGATGAAAAATCGCGTTTCTCTGCTTTAGGCATGAAGCCTGAATTTGTTAAATTGTATTTTGAAAAAAAATATTATAATTATGATATTCATATGATGAATTCACGTCTTTCAGAAGAGTATGTTATATGGGATACCGTTGAAAGAGATCGTGGAAGCAAAAATTTATATGATGATTTATCAAGCTTTTCAATAGGGCACACGTTTACAGTTATTCAAAATAACAATAGCTCGAAAGATTGTTATCACTTTGCTGCTAAATTGGGTAATGAAGGGATTAATAATCGTTACTTGCAGCATGTGGATTTATTGAAAAAATTTATGATGCACTTTACTGAAAAAGTTAGCAGACGGAAGGAGCTGAAGTCGGCATATGATGTAAAGTTTGGTATATCAAAAGAAAATGCAGGTTACTTTGTGACAAATGAAATACCTGACGCAGATAATCATCGTTTTCTTGACACGATTAAAATAGAAAAAATTTATATCAATTCATCCGAATATCTGACTAAACGCGAGTTTGAATGTTTGCACTGGTTGTCTATGGGAAAGACGGCTGAAGAAGTCGGACTCATTATGGCAATTACACCAAGGACGATTAAAGCACATATTGCTAACATTAAAATGAAATTGAATTGTCGTACCCAGTTTCAGCTGGGCCTTGTTTATAGCCGCCTGCGATCAATTTTGTTAGATGACCTTCTCATTACGAGCTGATCTTTATTTTCATAACCAACAATCCGAAGTCTGTCGCACAAATGTAATAAGTTTATTGTACTAAAGTACAATAGATCCTTTCTATTGCCGCCAATATAATCCTCTTAAAAATAACTAACACAATAGATTTTAGATTTTGCTTAATTTATTTGCAAATAATAGGTAAATCTACCTATATAAAACAAAAAATTAGAAAAGTAAGATCCGATCTAGAAAATATAAAATTCAACTGAATCGATATCATCGGAGAAAAGTCATGCCAGGAGTAAGATTAGAGTGTAAAACAGCTGTCACGAAAAAAAACATCGTCCTTGTTCTCAATTTATTAGATCAAGCTATATGTTCTGGTAGTGCTCCTTCATCAGGCGGTGCTGCGGCAGCAGCAGCTGGGCACGCAGAAGACCTTCTTCCAGATCAAAGATCATTAAGATATGAAAATATATTTGGTTTTGCACTAAAAAAAATTGAAAAAGCATCAGGTAAAGACTTAGGAGCAGATCAGGTTCAGCTAGAGCTTATTGAAATTCAAATGGATGCATTTGCTAAACATCTATTTGATGCCTTCAGAGATGAAACACTAAAATTGTTAAGAGCGCAAAAGATTTCTTATGCTGATATTATCAATCATGATATAAGCAATCATTATATTCTTATCCGTGAGATTTTACTTCGCTTAATAGCGAAAGCATTTGACAAAAACTCTCAGCCTGAGCATAAAGAGAGTTTGATTGAAATTTCAGCGACATTTTTAAGATTGTTGCGTCAAGAATCATCACAACCACTAACCAGTAAAGGACTTTTTTCTCAAAGAACGCTTAGTGCATTAGCTAGAGGTCTTTTTGAAGGGAAAAACAACTGGATTGCCATGTTTCGTGGATGTGCAGAATTATCATCGGCCATACATGCAAACCAGTTGGCGATTGATGCTAATCTTAAGTTACTTTCTGATTTAGAATATGACCTGCAGTGTCAAATGTTGGTCTGCTTGGCACCATCAGAATTAAAAGTTTCTCGGTTATCAAGAGAAATTGATCAATCAGTATTTCATCGAGACATTATTCGGCACCGATTACAAGATGAGTTGTTAAGTAAGAACATATTCAAACTTTCTGATGAAGGAAAGCCTATCTTCCTGCTCGGTGTTGATGCGGGTGCAAGCGCAAGTGCAGCTTCAGCATCTGCGCCAGCGAGTGTGAGGACTGTGAGTAAAGAAGTCCAGTTAGGTCCTTTAATGAAAAGGCTCGAACAGCGCACAGGTATTGGAGTTCTTCAGTCAATTTTAGAGAGAGTTGCCTCTCTGATTCCTGTTTTTGGTTGGTTACCCATTGTCACTGGCGCGCTTGATTTCACTGAGTTAGCTGCAAATATACATAAAACGGCAACTGCTACGATCGCACTTTTGGATGAATTTAAAACGGAAGCATTTCTTGGTAATCAGTCATCAGTAACAACAGCCTTATTTTCACATAGATTGGTTGAGCAAGTGCGTCCTGGGGTGCTGACTAATGTCAAGAAGCTCGAGTCTCTAACCGATAATTTATTAATTCAGAGAATATTAAGTTATGCAGATATGAATATGAGAGAGTTACTTGCTTTGCAAAAAGAGGCAGGTATAGAAATTGTATCGTTGGATTTTGCTAAGCAATTTCTATCTCAGGGTCATGTTCGTTTGATGACACGTGGACTTCCTGACCCAGCCGCCAATAATATTCCAGATGAAGATGATAACACTGTACCATCGCCTTCAACTTAAATTAATCAAAAAATAACCGTTAATAAAGAGGAGAAATATCATGTCACGATCAGATAAAACAGAGTTAGATGAGTATTCGGAGAATAGTGATGGCTCAAGTGTTTCGACTTCAGCAAGCGTTTCAGATGCAGCAATTGCAACACCAACGCCACCAGCAACAACGAATCAAGCTATAACGCCACCAACGATTTATACAAATGTAAAAAATCCTAGTTACAGTGATCCTGCTATACAGAAATTTTTGAAGACCTATTTGAGTTTTTATAGAGCGAGTTCTATTCCACTTGTTGATGCGCTTGCTAGGGCGCTAAGAATTTACATTAACCGAAGATTTAAAGATTTTAATTCATCAGATTCTTTTGTGCATTCACGAACAACCGTCATTTTGCATTTGATAGGTCGCCTAGATAAAGCCATTCAGGATAATGCACAAGGTAATCGCGATGATTCAGTGCTTTATTTGGAGATAAGTAACGTTGTTCATAGCGTCAAAGGTGATACTTATAATATCGCGTATGGATTGCGTCAGTCGTCAGATTTAAAGGAAAAATTATCTCAGATACTCCATGATGTTGGATCGGGAAAGATACTCTTGACCCGACCAACAATAGCTCAAGTTCAGCAAGCTCAACAGGCCACGCAACAAGAAATTGGGCTGAGGATTAAAGCAGAGTCAGATAGAGATGCTGCCATAGCAGAGCGAGATGCTGCCAGAGTAGACCGAGATAGAGCCGTTGATATTATTGAAAGGTTAGAGCACAAGTTAGATGATCGTCTAGAAGATCCCCAATCTGATCAAGATCAAGACGCTAGAATAGCTCTTTTATTAGAGAAACAAAGTGCAGCTATGCAAGCAAGGTTTCAGGAAAATCTACAACAAATGCAAAGAACATGTATGGCTACAATTCGCAGAATCAGTGATGAAAAAGATAATGCTGAAACCAAAACCGAGCACCTTGCTGCTAGATTGGGTGAATTAGAAGAGCGTGTAGCAGCACTATCTACAGAAAATGCGGATTTAAGAAGCGAACTTGCTGTCCATGATCCAAGTGCTGCTGCAACTAAAGATGATTCTGCTTCCGCTGCCGCAGCTGCAGCCGCGAGACCTGCACCAAGCTTTTTTTAAAGCTGCAATAACATATATAAAATACTTTCATATTACGACATGCCGCGATTTGTTCGCGGTATGTAGTCTCTGGGTATTTTACGTAGCTAGTCGGGGGCGTCTTGCAAGTAGGCTGTTTGTGTGCTGCGGTATTAGTGTTCGGAATACTTCAAAATAAATTCCAACGCAGCATCTAAATCTTTTGCACGATGTTCACACGAAATACCTTGGTTATAATGTTTATCGATCAATATAGTAAAACACTCAGCACGCTGGCCAGCTTGTACATCTTTGATGGTATCGCCGATAAAGATACATTGTTGCAAATCAAGGTCCCATTTTTTCGTCAAGTCTAAAAGCATACCAGGCTTGGGTTTTCTGCAATCACAATTATGTTCATCGTCGTGCATGCATGTGAGCAGATCGTCGACTTTTAGTTCATCAAATACCATTTGATGAAATTCTTGCATGGTTTTTTCAGGATAGATACCACGAAAGATGTCAGGTTGATTGGTGATAACTAGAATCAGATAGCCCTCGGCTTTTAATGTTTTAACAAGCCGATGAATGCCATCCATCCATACCCATTCGTCGAGATTGCGTGGTGATGTGGCTTTGTTTTCACGAAAGATTGCTTCATTAATAACGCCATCTCTATCTAAAAAAATCGCTTTATTCATGAGTGAGTTGCCTCTAAATTTGCGTTGATTTTATCAAGTGGTAATCCACGATAACACCAGTACAGCAAGCCTGGAACTATTAGTATCGCAGTGATATGCAGCAATGGTACCAATAGCATTGCGAGCAAGACAGGGAATAATTCTTGGCAGAAAAATTTAAAATCAAAATGGTGATCGTACTTATAGACTAAACAGGGAATAAGCCAGGCTGGCAAACAAAGATCGACAACTAATAAAGCAATAATGACGCCATGCAATCCATAGTGGTGGCCAAAAAAGTATGCGGCAATCAAGGAGAGTGTCGACGTGACTAAATATACACGCGCTAAAATACGATGACGATTAGTGGACATCAGTAAATTAGCACAAGCAGTCCAAAATACCATTTCGATGCCATATAACAAAAATAAAGTCATTAGAGATTGATGGAAGGGTACGCGGTGGTGTAACCACAGCGTATACAATGGTGCTGCAAAAAAATAAAGAAAAATAGCGATAATGACGGCGGCCGTTAATGAGGTTCGTATAATGGAGCGAAATAATAATCTCAATTTTTCACGTTTTTTTATCGCATCATAGTGCGTCATTTCACGCCATGCAGAATTAGAAATAACACCGAGGATTTGTTTCATCATATTAATAATCATGCGCATGGTGGCGAACATCACCACTTGTATGGATCCCAATACACTGCCTAGGATGATAATAATGCCTTGCACTGAAAATGCGGTAGATAAATCAATAGCAAGAAAATTAATGCTTGGTCTGATAAAGCTTTTTAATAATTTTTTTTCTATTGCCTTTAATGAAAATAGTCGAAAGGAAAGTTGTGAGGGCGCATGCCATAAAGCAAAAATCGTTAAAGCAGCCAAGGGTAAAGCGTGCATTAAAGCCACATAGGCGGGTGTAGCTTTGAGATATAAGGCAATGCCGCAAGCCAGTAATTGTAAGAAGCTCATTGCATTGATCAGCATCACAGCAAAGGGAAGTTTTCCGATGGATTGGTAGACGCCAATCAAAAGTCCTTGTGGTAGGGATATTAAGATTTCAGCCGCGAGGATGAGTAAGACAATTTTTACCGTGTTTGCATCGATGTATTGCGTGTGCAGCAGCGTAGAAATCGGCAAGAAAAAAACAAAAACGGTTAGCAGTAAAAATACACTGCTTGCGATTAAAACAAATAAGCTAAAGCCGCTGTTAAATACTTTTTGGTAGTCTGCAAATTTTTCTTGTGCAAAAAGTTGTGCGAGACGATTGGCGATGTACGTTTGGCCACCTAGGTTGGATAGAGATAAATAGGCAGCAACCGAGTAAATTACCAACCAGTCACCGTAGGCATGTACGCCCCAGGCAGTGAGAAATAACGGCGGTAATCCGATGCGGATGAAGAAATTAATCAGTTGACTTAGGCTGAAAGCCATCATGCCCTTGGTAATTCGAGTAGCGCTGGAGTTTAAGTTCTTGAGATATAGTTTTCGCATGGCAGGAGTGTAGCGATCATCCAGTTTTCCAGCAAGTAAATATGGTCTCATAGTTGCCATCGATAGGTTCTTATGGCAATGTTGACGGCGATTTATTGATTCAGCTACTAAGGTGAAATGCATGCAATATTGGAATGGAAAAAAGCGGATTTTAGTAACGGGCGGTTCAGGATTTTTAGGCTCGCATCTTTGTGATCGTTTGTTGCAGATGGGGCAAGAAGTCCTTTGTGTTGATAATTTTTTCACGGGCTCTAAAGAAAATATCGCCCACTTATTGGGCAATCCCAATTT
>Ga0316204_10007014_pt1 | contig 16835 bp, 13 predicted proteins | sample 6monrhotite_MG_2_FD_205661 | JGI IMG/M metagenome (GOLD analysis project Ga0316204, IMG submission 205661) | Microbial mat bacterial communities from mineral coupon in-situ incubated in ocean water Damariscotta River, Maine, United States -... | ecosystem: Environmental > Aquatic > Marine >... | reverse complement strand
GGGACAAGCGCGCCCAGCTTGACTGGATATTGCGCGACGACGGCCTGCCTTTGATCGATCTTCCGAGATTCATCTTTCGTGCCCAGGCCAGTGATGAGCACAGCAACAGTTACTGCCCTGACCTACTAGAGCACCTGCAGACATTCAAACAGCTCATTAATCAATTTCCGGACAAGGCCAGCCCCAATCAATGGGCAGGCCACCTTCTGCAATTATTCGACAGTCTCGGCTGGCCCGGAGATCAAAGCCTCAACAGTGATGAATATCAGCAGGCCGAACGTCTGCGACGTGCAGTCAGTGAATTCTCTACCCTGAGCCGCGTACAGCACAACATGAGTCTGAATGACGTGCTCAAACATTTTTCGCAGCTGTGTGACGCCACCGTATTCCAGTCCGAATCGCATAGTTCTCAGGTTCAGATACTCGGTAGCCTTGAGGCAGCAGGCATGCAATTTGATGCCCTCTGGCTACTTGGCATGGATGACCAAACCTGGCCGGCTGCCCCCAACCCCAATCCACTACTCCCCACCCAGCTACAACGCGAACTGGCCATGCCACACGCATCAGCGGAGCGCGAACTGATCTTCGCCCAACAACTGACCGAACGGCTCAGGCAGTCGGCCCCGCAGATTATCGTCAGTCATGCACGCATGGCAGGAGATCGTGAGCAACGCCCTAGCCCCTTGATCCGGGACATACCCCAAACGGATATTGAAACGCTTGGCATCCACCAGGAAGAACCATTACGCCTTGCCGCAAAACAATCTGGCAATACAGAGGAATTACCGGCGCCCGGTACCATTGCACCACAACAGTCACCGCGTGGAGGAAGCCACCTGCTTGCCTCTCAGGCAGCCTGTCCGTTTAAGGCTATCGCCACATATCGCTTAAAGGCTGAGAACTTACCCGAGGCCAGCACAACACCCGATGCCCGCCTGCAGGGAATGATTGTGCATGACCTCCTGCAACGCATCTGGCACACACTCAAAGATTCAGCAACACTGCAGTTGCAGACGGATGAAGCCTTGGGCGAACTGATAAACCCCCTCGTTGATGAAAGCCTGGCAGACTTTGGTCGCCGCAGACCTGACATCTATATTCCCGCCTTTGTTGCACTCGAAAAGCAGCGCCTAAGAGAATTACTCATCGACTGGCTCAATCTGGAAAAGCGCAGAGCCCTGCCATTTCACGTTCTACAGATGGAACAAAAACAGCAAGTCGAAATCAACGGACTGTCACTACAATTGCAGGCCGACCGTATCGATCAGTTAGACGATGGTGGCCTTGTCATCATTGATTACAAAACAGGTGAATCTGCCAAACCCAAAGGCTGGACAGATGACCGCCCTTCTGAACTACAGGTGCCTCTGTATTGCATCGAGCAGGATGCTGCAGCAGCCGCCCTGATAGGACGTGTAAATCATAAAAACATGGCCATACTCGGTGAGGCAGCCATTACCGGGATTGCACCAAAAATCGAACCATTCGAGGAACAGGATGATATCCCCGACTGGGCAGCCCTGGTCGAGTTCTGGCGGGAACGCATCGCTCTTCTGGCAAAAGAAGTCATGCAGGGTATTGCCGATATAGCGCCACTCGACACAAGTGCCTGCCAGTACTGTGGCATGCAGCCGTTGTGTCGTATCAATCAGTTGCAGTCTTCGGAGGACAGTAGCGATGACTAAAATTACTGATGCAGCACAACGCGCCCAGGCACTGGATCCAGCGACTTCGTTTATTGTGCAGGCACCTGCAGGTTCAGGTAAAACAGAGTTACTCACACAACGCTATCTACGCCTGCTGGCCAATGTAGAGCACCCTGAAGAAATTGCCGCCATTACCTTCACCCGTAAAGCCGCGGCAGAAATGCGCAACCGCGTACTGGCAGCTCTGGACAGCGCACAGCTCGCTCAACCCCAAGAGGCACATAAACGGCTTACCTGGGATCTGGCGCACGAGGTGGTCAGGCGTGATGAATCACTGAACTGGCGCTTACGTAGCAACCCCAACCGCCTGCGTATCCAGACCTTCGACAGCCTGAGCACTTCTCTCACCAAGCAGATGCCGATGATCGCTGAACTTGGGGCATCACCGAATGTACGTGAAAATGCAGAACCACTCTATTTGCTGGCTGCCCAGGCAACGCTTGCCAGCCTCGCCGATGACGACCTTGGCGAACACCTTGCCCGCGTTTTACGTCACCTCGACAATCGATTAAACACCGTTGAAAGACTCATTGCTGCAATGCTCGGCAGACGCGATCAATGGTTGCCACATATCCTCGGTGCACCCAGTGTTGAGCAGTTGGAAAACGCCCTGAGGGATGAAATTGAACACCGCCTAGATCTCCTCAACACATCATTTCCTGATGAACAGCTCACACAGCTCATCGGCCTGGCGGGGTTTGCGGCTGACAACCTTAGCCAGACAAACGGATCAAACAGCCCGATACTGCTATGGCAGGAGCAAAAATTTCCACCGGGTAGTGAATGGAGTGATCTAAAGCTCTGGAAGGGTTTGGCAGAAATATTACTGACCAAGACCGGCACAACCCGTAAAAGCGTTACCAAGGCCATCGGTTTTCCTGCACCTTCCGAAAAAGGCATTGATGAGGAGAGCAAACAACAGCGTAAAAATGCCAAGGCTGAACTCTCTGCACTGATCAGTGATATTGCCGAGCAACAGGAACTGCTCATACTGCTTGCCGATGTTGCCCGGTTACCCATGAGTGGTTACAGCCAGCACCAGGCAGAGTTACTGCTCAGCCTGACAAAGATCCTGCTGAACGCCGCCGCACAACTCACGCTCGTTTTTCAGGAGAGCGGTGAAGTCGATTTCGCCGAAATTCAGTTACGCGCGCTACAGGCACTGGGCGACGAGGAATCACCTACCGATCTTGCCTTGAGCCTCGACTACCGACTCAAACACCTCCTGGTCGACGAATTCCAGGACACCTCCAGCAGCCAACATCAACTGTTACGTCGTTTAACCGCCGGCTGGCAAAACAACGATGGCCGCAGCCTGTTTCTGGTGGGCGACCCCATGCAGTCTATCTATCGTTTTCGTGAAGCAGAGGTGGGCCTGTTTTTGCAGACAGGTGAAAGCGGCCTTGGCGATCTGGCTTTAACGCCACTCGTTCTGGATATGAACTTCCGCTCACAGGCAGGCATTATTGAATGGGTTAACCGGCAGTTTTCGCAGCTCTTCCCTAATGAGAGTGATGCTGCCAACAGCGCTGTACCTTACTCCGCTTCAACACCCCATCATGCAGCCGGCATTGAGCCTGCCGTAAGCGTGCACCCGAGTGCCGAAAGGGATGACGTGACAGAGGCCGAGCAAATGTTAGGCGTTATCCAACAATCACTGCAATCAAATCCTGCTGGCAGCATTGCACTACTTGCACGTGGCCGCAGACATCTTGCGGGGATTGCCGATGCACTTAACCAGGCAGGTATTACCTACCAGGCGATAGATGTAGACCCTCTGCTCTCTCGCACCGTGGTACAGGATCTCTATAGCCTGACACGCGCACTCCTGCACCCCGCCGACCGTCTTGCATGGCTGGCACTGCTACGGGCACCTTGGCTGGGTTTGGCACTGGAAGATCTGCTACGCCTTAGTGAACAAAGTGATCGCAGTATCTACCGCCGCTTAAACGATGAGGCGCTGGTCGCATCCTTAAGCCCGGACGGACAGACACGCATCAACCGTTTGCTCAGCATTATCAATAATGAACTCCCTGCACGGGGCAGACAGTCTTTAAGAGTCTGGATTGAATCAATCTGGCTTGCTCTCGGAGGCCTGGCCATTAACGACCATCGTTCGGCTAATGACGCCGAGGCCTATTTTCAACTACTTGATAAACAGGCCTTACAGGCGGGTCTGCTTGATTTTGCAGAACTGGATAAGGCCCTGCAAAAACTCTATGCACCACCTGATACGCAAGCCAGTGGCCAAATACAGTTGATGACCATGCACGCCTCGAAAGGTCTGGAGTTTGATACCGTTATCCTGCCCGGCCTGGGCAAAGGTACACGCAGTGATGAAAGTGAGCTTTTGTACTGGCAGCAACGTCCGGATTCAACGGGACAGATGCAGTTACTCATGGCTCCAATCAAGGCATCAAGAGAAGACAAGGAGAGCATCTCGGCCTTTATACGCCAGCTGAATAAATCAAAAGACCAGTTAGAGACTGTACGCCTGCTCTATGTTGCGGCCACACGCGCACGCCAGCAACTGCATTTATTTGCTCATATTTCCTTTGACAGCAAAGGCAATGCCAAAGCTCCCGTCAGTGGCAGTCTACTGCAACAGCTCTGGCCGGTGCTCAGCGATAGTTTCGAGACACTCACCGCGCCTCCTGAAAGCAGCGAACAAAAGCAGGTTTATCGTTTCAAGACAGAACGCCGTTTAGCCGCAGACTGGCAACTGCGTCTCGAGCAAAACACACCAGGCTGCACACCTGTTCCTCACCAGCAAAAACCGATCGACTTTGATTGGGCAGGCGATAGCGCCCGTCATGTCGGCACACTGGTACACCGCTATCTGGAACGTATTGCCAATGATGGACTCAACAACTGGGATGCTGAACGAATCGACAGACTCAGCAGCGCCATTGAAACAGGCCTGGCAAATCTGGGCGTAGACAGCGATGTCATGCCAGATGCCGTGAACAAAACACTGCGCGCACTCAGGCAAACCCTGGAACATGATGAGGGGCGTTGGATACTCGACAACAGTCACCGGCAAGCCAGCTGTGAACTTCCCCTTACCGTGCATGATGAAGACAGTCATCACTACATCATCGATCGTACCTTTATTGATGATCAGGGCACACGCTGGGTCATCGATTATAAAACCGGCGATCATCAGGATGATGACATCGAACTGTTTTTAGACCACGAACAAGAGCGTTATCGCGACCAGCTTGAAACTTACGGTCGCATACTTAAGCTGATGGAAGAACGCCCGATTAAGCTGGCCTTATATTTTCCTTTGCTAAAGAACTGGCGGACATGGGATTACTTGAAATGAATAAGCCAGACAGTATCCAGGGTGTTTTTAATCTTGCTGACAACACTCTCTATGAAAAGTGGCGTGAACAGAAATTGCTGGCCTACCCCAGTGGGATCGATCAGCTCATCGTTGAAATCCATAACCTTCAGCAACTCACCAGGACTGAGCATCAGGCCGTGCGGGACAGAGTTGGCCGCTACAACATGGCGCTCTATAGCAGCCAGAATGCCAACCACAGCGACAAGACCGTTATCCAGGATCTGGGGCGCCAGTTTGGGCTCCACACCCTGGACCACAACATGGGGGCCGATGAAGATGCCATCTCGTCACTCACCGTACAGGATGATGCCCTGCATAAGGGCTACATTCCCTACACCAACAGAGCAATTACCTGGCATACCGATGGCTACTACAATGAAATAAACAAGCAGATCCATGCCCTGCTGTTGCACTGCGTTCAGCCAGCACAGCGTGGAGGCGAAAATGCACTCCTCGATCATGAGATCCTCTATATTCTGCTGAGAGACGAAAATCCTGATTATGTTCAGGCACTGATGCACCCGCAGGCCATGACAATTCCCGCGAATATTGCTCAAGGAAAAACACTGCGCCCAGCCCGCACGGGGCCGGTCTTCCGTATTCGTAAGGATGGGCAATTACATATGCGCTACACCGATCGAAGCCGAAGCATCGAATGGCGTGACGACCCACTCACACAGCAAGCAGTGGCAGCCCTAAAAAAAATACTTCATTCAGACACGCCCTATCATTTTTCAGCCACGCTGCAATCTGGCCAGGGGCTTATCAGCAACAACCTGCTGCATACCCGTAGCGGATTTGAAGATGACGCGCAAAAGCGTCTGTTATACAGAGCACGCTATTACGACCGGATCAGTAGCGATGATTACTGACCCCTGCATCTAGCGGGATCAGGGGGCCAGTCGATCAACCTGCCAGCTATCACCATCACGCTGGTAGACAAATCGATCATGCACACGATTCTCGCGCCCCTGCCAAAATTCAATACGCTGCACCTGCAGGCGAAAGCCACCCCAAAAATCTGGCAGAGGAATTTCACCCTCACCAAACTTGGCTTTCATCGACTCAAAGGCTTCCGACAACAGGGCACGTGAAGAAACAGGTGAGCTTTGCTCGGAACACCAGGCACCAATCTGACTACCACGAGGGCGCGAAAGGAAATACTTGACGGACTCTGCGGTAGAAACCTTACTGACAGTGCCCTGAATTTTTACCTGGCGATCAAATTCCAGCCAGTGAAATAACATTGCAGCCTGTGGATTAGCCTTTAATTCACGGGCCTTTCGACTGCCGTAATTGGTATAAAAAACAAACCCCTGATGATCAAAGGCCTTCAGCAATACCGTACGGATAGAAGGCATACCCTCAGCCCCCACCGTGGCCAGACTGAGGGCGTTTGGCGTATTCAACTGATTGTCTTTTGCCTCTTTGAACCATTTCTCGAACTGCATGACAGGATCCGCATCCAGGTCAGCCCGGCTGAGGCCAGCAAACATGTATTCGCGACGTAGGTCAGATATATCCATGGGATTGCGCTACTCTATCTTCAAATAATTGGCTGTATTTTACTAAAGGATTGAGCCATGCACATGTTTCATATTACCAATGGTGATTGCAGCCTTCACCGCATGAGAAAAGCTGGGGTAAAAGGTGAAATACTACCCTGGCGCGATGTACTGCATGACGGTCCGGTCATATCAGATAATCAATTAGAGTCTGTCTCCACGGAACGTGCAAAATTTATTGCCTCCGCAGGCTGGGGGGTACAGGAAGAAATACAGCACAGCTTAGAGCAACGCGACCGTATGCTGGCCAGCGCCAGGGATTATGATCGCATAGTCCTTTGGTTCGAACTCGATCTCTACGACCAGCTGCAAATTCTGCAGCTGCTTAACTGGTTTGCAGATCAATCTGAAACACATAACAAGCTCTACCTCATCTGCCACCATGACTACCTTGGCTCAATAAGCACTGAAGAAATGGCTTCACTGATTGGTACTGAGCAGGCAATCAGTACGCAACAACTTAAACTCGCACAGCGGGCATGGCAGGCATTTACTGACAGCACACCGCAGGGCCTGGTCGACCTCTATTACGCAGACACCTCTGCACTGACTTACCTGCACGCCGCCATAGGTCGTCTATTGGCTTTTTTTCCCGCACCGGGTAGCGGCTTAAATCGCACAGAACATCACGCCATAAGCGCGATTGCGCGTGGCATGAGCGCCGCCGATGTATTATTTGAGGCCTGCCAACAGGCCGATGGCATACGCTTCATGGGTGACAGTAGCTTCTGGATAATCCTCGAAGAGCTATCAAGTGGCGAACATCCCCTGTTACTCACACACAAAGGTAAGGCCTTTAAGCGACCATCAAGCACCCCCTATCCAGAAGACTTTCGCGCCATGCGCCTCAGATTAACCGATGACGGTCGTGCCACGCTGACAGGTGACAAGGATTCGATGGCATTAAGAAAACTTGATCGCTGGATTGGCGGCATTCACCTCACACCCAACAACCTTTGGCGCTGGGATGCCATTCGCGGACAAATGGTGCGGTAGAATGGCAATCCGATATTTCCGGAATAGATCAGAGGCCCTCTAGATGGTTAATGTCATCATCGACCCAGAATCCAAATCACTCGCGCATCGTTTTGTCTTAATCAAAACACCGCGCAAAACACGCAAGCGCTACCCTGAAGGCTGCGTCTATATCATGGATTCTGAAGCTGATGCCATTGAAGGTGCTGATGAGAAAAAAAACCTCCACCCAGCCGTAGCCTATGGCCCTTCCTCTTCTTCTGAAAGCCAGCGTATTTACTACCTCGTAAAGTGGCTGTAAAAAGCGTCACCCTTGAATATCAAGAAATCGTCCTCAGATAGTTCTGCGTAGGGGCTGAAAAGACCTACACAACGACGGCTCAAAAGAGCGTCACCGATTACCTGTTGCTTTAGAGGACAACCACATGACTTCATTTGATTTCACCCCCCTATTCCGTAGTGCTATTGGCTTTGACCGTATGACCGAGGCACTCGAATCAGCACAACGTGCTGAATCTGGCGGCTACCCGCCGTACAACATTGAGCTGACCGGCGATGATCAGTACCGCATTACCATGGCTGTTGCAGGCTTTACCACCGACGAGCTTGAAATTGAAGTCAAGGAAAACAAACTCAAGGTAACGGGTAAGAAAAAAGACGATGGCGCAGACAGGCGCTTCCTGCATCGTGGCATTGCCAACCGCAGCTTTGAACGCGCCTATCAGCTGGCTGACTATGTGCGCGTAGAAGGTGCCGAAGTCAAGGATGGCCTGCTACATGTCGAACTGGTTCGTGAGATACCCGAAGCGGTTAAGCCACGCCGCATCGAGATACGTGGTGCCAGCGAAAAGCTCATCGATAACAAGGCACACGCTGCCTAGTAAAAATGATGCAACCGGCATCTGCCTGCGGCAGGTGCCGGTTAAACTCGATTGTCCTGTTATACCTGACGACAATACCCCGGACTCAATCCAGCACTTTCTGTAGAATTAGATACCTGTACCAGCTAACGGCATAAAAACGGACCTTCAAAGATTCACTTCTGAAGCTCTGGTTGATGCCCTGAGCAATCATTTAATTTTACTTTCCAGCGTTTACCTGTGAGGTAATGACAATCACTGGCCCAGTGGAGTAAAGATGGGATCGAGTATTATTTTCAATGCCTTTTTAGTCATCACTTCAATCATCGTGATTATTATATTGTCACGTCCAAAGCTTCGAAAAAATGAACACTGGCAAGCCATGCTGACACCACTTTCATCAATTGTTGGCAGTGGCTTTCTAATCATGGCACCCCTGCTCGCCAGTATCGTCGGCAACTTTTCCCCATTTATAGTCCTGGGTATTGTCCTTCTGGCTTATGGCATTGGGCACGTTATTCGATTCAATATTTTGCATGTTGAGCCCAGGAGCAGAGAAGGCACGCTTTCCCATGCGACAAAAGAAATTGAATATCTGGGGAACATAGCTTTAGTCCTTGCATACATGGTTGCCGTGGCGTTCTATCTGTCACTACTCTCTTCCTTCTTACTCAATTACATTGATTACGCTGATCTAACGCTTGAACGCTGGCTGACAACAGCCATCATTATTTTTATAGCCGTCGTTGGATACCTAAAAGGGCTGGGAGGGCTTGAAAGACTTGAGGCATTATCCATGACCATGCAATTAGCCATCGTTGTTGCGTTGCTGATTGGTTTAGGCGTATTCGGTATGAATTTTCTGGCCTCAGATGAGGTGCTTACATTCACATACCAGGAAAGACCGGTGCACATTCAGATTCAAATGCTGGCGGGAGCGTTACTGGTAGTTCAAGGATTTGAAACATCACGATTCCTGGGTGAAAAATATTCACCCGAAGTGAGGGTTTCCAGTATGCGGAATGCTCAAATAATTTCAGGAACCTTATATGTAGTGTCAGTCCTGTTGTTTATGCCAATCGTTCAACACATTGATCTAATGCATGTTGAGTTAGCTCAAATTATTGAAGCTACCAGCTCTGCTGCTGTCATGTTGCCGCTGATGCTTATCATTGCAGCACTGATGAGTCAATTCAGTGCTGCGGTAGCTGATACAGGCGGCGCAGGGGGGCTTTTAAATGAGAATAGCAATAAACGTTTATCCACCCGAATCAGTTACGTCGGTATTTCAGTAAGTGCCGTTTTGCTGGTTTGGGCCGTTGATTTAATGGAAATTATTACACTCGCATCCCGGGCTTTTGCTACCTATTACTTATTGCAAACATTACTGGCTCTTTTTTATTGCTATAAAGACTGCTCAGTTGATTCCCGCATTACCGTTCTCCATAGAATTTTTTATGGCGTTATCGCGATCATATTGCTCTACGTTATCTTTTTTGCTATTCCAGCCGAATAAAAACAGTTAAATAAGTGACTACGCTCACTTAAATGGCTAGAAGTGGAATTTGCTCAGGTCACTTATAGGTATGTTATTGAACCTAAATATGACCCTTATTGGGTTTCCTATCTAAAGTAGGAGGGTGTCTGTGCATTTCATTTTTATGAATAAAAATCAGGCAGCTATAGACAAACACTTACAATCTCTATAGGGTTGTCATCAGCTAGAAAAAAGTCTCTTATTTACATCCTACATTTCGCTGTTTTATTCGTAATACCTCGTCCTGCAGTTTATAAGTTCCAGCCTATATTTTTAAGCAACCCATGCCTATTTAAGGCTCTTCTATAAATTTCAGGATACTATTATGTCTAATACAACTACAGGAACCGTTAAGTGGTTCAACGAATCTAAAGGTTTTGGTTTTATCGAGCAAGAATCTGGCCCAGATGTTTTTGCTCACTTTAGCGCAATTTCTGGTGATGGTTTTAAAACACTAGCGGAAGGCCAGAAAGTACAATTCGTTGTTACTGATGGTCAAAAAGGCCCGCAAGCCGAGAATATTGTAGCTATTTAATCAATAGTTATTTTATTCAAAGGGCAAGTCTTTAGGGACTTGCCTTTTTTTGCTTTCTTAAAAGGCATGCATTTTTCAGCAAAACTCATGACAAGCAATCGCAATATGAGTGACTATGGCAAGCAGATATAGATTGTCCGTTTTGAGTCAGTAACGGGCCCAACCAAACCAGTAACCAGCGTCAGCCTGAGTCTGATTAATAGCCAAAATGCCCTTCATTATAGTCTGCGTAGGCCTGATGTATTTCCTGCCGGGTATTCATCACAAATGGCCCTGCACGTTCGACCGGCTCATTCAGTGGCTTTCCTGCAATCAGTAAAAAACGTGCGGCTTTATGCGCATACACACCAAGCATATCTCCCTTTGAGAACACCGCGAGCTGATCACGCCCAAGCAAAACCTTCTCATTCTGTACATCGTCTAACGCCACTTCTCCATCGACAACATAGATAAAAGCATTGTGTGCCGAGGGCAAAGACTCACTAAACTGACTACCCTCAGCGAGAGTGATATCCAGATACAAAGGATCGGTTAATGGCTGAACAATCGGTCCTCTAACCCCTTGAGCCGTCACCCCGGCAATGACCTTTACCGATACACCTGGTTCACGTTGCTCGTGCGGAATTTTATCTGCGGCATGCTCCTGATATTCGGGTGCATCCATTTTATGTTCGGCCGGTAGATTTACCCAAAGCTGAAAACCTTCAAGCAGGCCATCTTCCTGCTCTGGCATTTCTGAATGAACGATACCACTTGCTGCCGTCATCCATTGCACCCCACCCGTTTCAATAACACCTTCATGCCCCGCACTATCCTTATGACGCATCTTACCTGCGAGCAGATAAGTGACTGTTTCAAAACCACGATGAGGATGTGAAGGAAAACCGGCAATATAATCTTCAGGATCGTCTGAACGAAAGGCATCTAAAAGCAAAAACGGATCAAGCATTGGCAAAGCTGCCTGGCCAATAACACGCGTCAGCTCAACACCTGCACCGTCGGTACTCGCGATCCCATTGATGATATGTGTAATTTGTCTTGCTTTATTATTCATCATGCTGTCTCCCTTAAAGCCACTGCATCAATTTCGCCTGGTAACCATTGATTAAGCGTAGCCCGTGCTGCTGAAATACTGGCATCTACATCCTGCGCCGTATGTTCAGCCGCAATCAATCGAATATCACTGATACCAATAAAATGAAAAACCTGCTTCAAATAGGCGCTGAGAAAGTCCACCTCTGAGCCCATTGCTACACCGCCGCTGGCCACAACTAAATAAACAGGACGATCTTTTAGTAAGCCCAGTGGCCCATTTTCACTATAGTTAAACGTTCGTCCTGGACGGCAAATCTGATCAATCCACGCCTTGGTGACTGCCGGTAGGGAAAAGTTATACATAGGTACGGTCATCACCAAAATATCTGCACGTACAAGCTCATCAATTAACTCATCTGATTCAGCCAACACGGCATGTTGCTCAGCAGATCTATCCTCAAAAGGCTCTAGACTCGCGTTTATCCAGGCCTCATTTAAGAATGGTATGCCATTACTCAGATCACGCTGTTTCAGAGCCACCCCCGGATTCTCTGTTATCAACCGTGAAACAGTTTCATCACCGAGTGAGCGGGTAACTGAGTGAACGTCTGTAGCTCGGGTATCGATACGTAATAATTGTTTAATCGCCATGAATGTATTCCTTAATTCATCCCTGATCGATGGATCAGGCTATGAAACAAGCATGGCTGTTTAAATTTAATAGATAAATATCGATTTTATCAACTTACTGTTCTATATTTAGTAACAGTGATAATGGTATTGATATGAATAAATTTGCTGATCTAGAAGCCCTTGTTGCCGTCGTTGACACCGGTAGCTTTAGCGCGGCGGCTGAGCGCCTGGGTATCGCAAAGTCAGTCATTAGCCGACGCATCAGCCTATTCGAAGAGAGGCTAGGTAATAAACTTTTATATCGCACCACGCGCCGCCTTTCCCTGACAGATAGCGGACGTGATTTATACCACCAGGCCATGCAAATCCTCAATGATCTACATGATGCCGAGCAGCACGCAAGTGAGGGCAGCACCAGCTTACAGGGTAAAATACGCATTGCCGCTCCACTCTCTTTTGGCCTCAGGCACCTTTCTCATACCCTGGCCACTTTCATGCTGAAACATCCGGGTATTGAGCTTGATATCGACCTGAATGATCGTGAAATCAATCTTGTAGAAGACGGCTTTGACATGGCCATTCGTGTCGGCGAACTCCAGGACTCCACCTTGATCGCGAAGCGTTTAGGGACTATCCGCAGCATTACCTGCGCCAGCCCCGGGTATCTGGAGCGTTATGGTGAACCCAAACACCCTGAGGATTTAAATAAACACATGGCTCTGCAATACGCCTATGTGTCGCCACGGCAACAGTGGCGATTTATTGATAGCACAAACAAAATACATATCGTTCAGCCCAGGATCGTGATGAAAGCCAACAATGGAGAAGTGCTGGCTAATGCTGCCTGTTCTGACATCGGCATCACCAGTACACCGAGCTTCATCCTTAATGACTACTGCCAGCAGGGAAAACTAATACCTATCCTCAACGATTACAGTAAAGCCGAGATCGGGCTTTATGCCTTATTTCCACCCGGTCGTTTAATCTCTCAACGCATGCGCAGGCTTGCCGATTTTCTGGCATCTCAGTACGGCGAAACACCCTACTGGGATGCCTGCCTGAAAAACACCCACTAAAAGACAGACACAAAAAAGGAGCCAAAAGGCTCCTTTTTTAGATCATCTACTCAACTGCTTTAGCCAAATGGATGACGCAACACCATGGTCTCTGCACGGTCTGGACCGGTAGAGATGATGTCGATAGGTGTTTCGCAAAGCTCTTCGACTTTCTTCAAATAATCTTTCGCCGCCTGAGGTAACTCATCATAGGTCTTGGTCCCAACGGTTGACTCTGACCAGCCCGGCATCTCGATATACACAGGCTCACACTTCTCAAAACGGTCGGCACCAACCGGTGGAATATCAACTTCCTGACCATCCAGCCTGTAGGCAACACAGATTTTAAGTCTTTCCATACCATCCAAAACATCAAGCTTGGTGATACACATACCGGTCACACTGTTGATACGCAACGAACGCTTGAGCGAGACAGTATCTAACCAACCACAACGACGCTGACGCCCGGTGGTTGCACCAAACTCGTGACCTTTCTCACCCAGATATTGGCCATCATCATCAAACAGCTCTGTTGGGAAAGGACCTGCACCAACACGCGTGGTGTAGGCCTTAACAATACCAAGAACGTAATCAATATCACGTGGACCAACACCACTGCCACTGGCCGCGCCGCCTGCTGTGGTTGTCGATGATGTGACATAAGGGTAAGTACCGTGATCGATATCCAGCAAGGCACCTTGAGCACCTTCAAACATAATGCCACGACCTTCACTACGCATTTTATGCAGTGTGCCAGCGACATCTTCGATCATTGGACGGATCAGTTCAGCCTGCTCAAGCGCTTCATCAAGCACTTTCTGGTAATCAACAGTTTCAAACTTGAAGTAATGCTCGAGGGCAAAGTTATGGTATTCCATCACTTCGCGTAGACGTTCAGTAAAGTGAGCGGTATCCATCATCTCACCCAGACGAATACCACGACGTGAAACCTTGTCTTCGTAGCAAGGACCAATGCCACGACCAGTAGTACCAATCGCCTTTTTGCCACGCGCCACTTCGCGTGCCTGGTCAAGCGCAATATGGTACGGCAAGATCACAGGACAGGATTCACTGATGCCCATGCGGGATCTGGCATCCACACCCGCCTTGTCCAGCATATCAAGCTCTTCGAGCAACGCAGAGGGGGATAGCACAACACCGTTACCAATCAGGCAACGAACGTTGTCACGCAAGATACCCGAGGGGATCAGGTGCAGTACGGTTGTCTTGCCTTCGATCACCAGAGTATGCCCCGCATTGTGGCCACCCTGGAAACGAACGACCGCCTCCGCTCTGTCTGTCAGCAGGTCTACAACCTTGCCTTTACCTTCGTCGCCCCATTGGGTGCCAATGACAACTACATTCTTGCCCATTGGAATTCCTACCTTAAGTTATTTGAGTGGGCCAAGTGCCCACCCTTGATTAGATTTAGCGGGTTCAAGTTTTTCACTGATACCCATTTCGTTCAGATCGACGACCTGACCGGGTAACTCACGAATGACAATACGCCCCTGCGCACGTAATTCACGAATCATTGCTTCTAAGGCTGCATCGCCCACCTGCGGTGCTAATACGGCACCCGCAGATTGTGGCATCTGACGCTGACCAAGTGTCATCAAGGTTTTTAGGTCTGCACTAAAACCTGTGGCAGGTCGAGCACGGCCAAATTTCTCACCTATATGGTCATAACGGCCGCCGCGGGCGACTTCATTGCCCTGACCGGGTACAAAAGCAGCGAACACCACGCCCGTTTGGTAGTGATAGGCACGCAATTCGGCCAAATCAAAATGCACGGGAACACCGGGCAGACTTTGTTGTAATACACCGTTGAGCTTTGCAAGGTAATCAATTGCCTCAAGCACATCGGCTGGAGCGGCACTTAATACCTCACGTGCAGTGCTCAGCATTTCCACATCACCGTTCAGGTCAGCCAGGGCATTCAACATAGCGGCCTGTTCAGACGGCAATTCGAAACTGGCAACCAACTGCGCAATTTCTGGCTTTGCCTTACGCTGTAGAGCCTCGAACAGGGCAGATTCCTGCACTGCGTCCAGGCCCGCACTGGCCGCCAGAGAACGGAATATGCCGACATGACCAAGATCGAGATAGACCTCATGCAAACCTGCCACGCGCAGCGTTTCCATCATCAGGGACAGCACTTCTGCATCAGAGGCTGTACCCGCATGGCCGTACAACTCGGCACCAATCTGCATGGGACTACGCGAGGCGGAAAAACCATCCGGACGCGTACGCAAAACACTACCGATGTAGCACAGACGTGTCGGCGACGCATGTTGAAGCTGATGTGCATCAATCCGAGCAGCCTGCGGTGTAATATCGGCACGAATACCAAGCTGACGCCCACTGAGCTGGTCGGTGAGCTTGAATGTCTGTAAATCGAGATCTTTACCCGTGCCTGTCAGCAATGAATCGAGATATTCGATAAATGGCGGCATAACCAGTTGGTAACCCCAGCTGGTGTAGGCATCGAGCAAATCACGGCGCAATTGCTCCAATACAGCAGCCTGCTGAGGAAGCAATTCATCTATTCCATCCGGCAATAACCAGCTTTTGTTTTGCATAGCGTTTAGGTTCTATCTCACCAAGTAGAGCAACAACAGCCCTAGCATCATGGCTGCCAGGCCCATGCCTCGCAGCGTTTTAACATTCAAACTCGAAACAGTCTGCATGGTTTTCTGGAAGCCACGTGGGTTTAAAAAAGGCATTATGCCTTCGATAACCAAAACCAGCGCAAGCGCTGAGAACAAGTCTTGCCACATGCTGTGTTGATCTCACAAAAAAACCGGGAAGATCCCGGTCTCATTCAATTTGGCTATTGGAAAATCCAACAACCGGCAAATTTTCTCAAATCAGAGAGGTGTTGTCTATCTCAAGCAACAACAGAATGGAGTTTGCAGCCATGCTACGCACCCCATTCTGGCATTTATTTCGATATTCCAGATTTAAAGTAACGGAAAAACTCCGAATCTGGATCCAGCACCATCATGCTGCCGCCATCTTGAAAAACATCGCGATAGGCAGTCAGGCTGCGCCAAAATGAGTAAAACTCGCTGTTCTTGGTAAAGGCTTTTGCATAGGTTTCAGCAGCTAACGCATCACCTTCACCACGTAGCAATTCTGCATCACGATAGGCATTGGCCAGAATTTCAGTCCGCTGACGATCTGCATCGGCCTGAATTCTTTCTGCAGCCTCACCACCCTGTGCACGCAGTTCTGAAGCTACTCGCTGACGCTCGGTACGCATCCGCTCGTAGATGTTTTCACTGATTTTGTCTTCAAAGTCAATTTGCTTGATACGCACGTCGACAATTTCAACACCCAGATCACTAGCCGCTTCATTGGCTTCACGCGCCAGCTTTTCCATGATCTCGGCACGCTCACCAGAAATAACTTCTTTGATGGTACGCTTACCAAATTCATCACGTAAGGCCGCATTGATACGCGCCTGTAACAAACGCGATGTCTTATCAGAGTTACCCTGAGTAGAACGGAAATACTGCGCTACATCAGCAATACGCCATTTGGCAAAAGAGTTAACCTTTACGAATTTTTTCTCACCTGTAA
>Ga0316204_10007012_pt1 | contig 16837 bp, 12 predicted proteins | sample 6monrhotite_MG_2_FD_205661 | JGI IMG/M metagenome (GOLD analysis project Ga0316204, IMG submission 205661) | Microbial mat bacterial communities from mineral coupon in-situ incubated in ocean water Damariscotta River, Maine, United States -... | ecosystem: Environmental > Aquatic > Marine >... | reverse complement strand
AGCGGTTTATCAGTCCAAGTCGCCGGGCCGGTGCGGAGCCCGGTAATAGCAGCCGTTTAAGGGGCAGAGGGTTCATGTTTTGCACGCTGCGTTTTGGTGTGATCGAAACGCCAAGGTTACGCAGGACCATGCTCGAAATCGCTTCGAGGCTCTCCAACTCCATGCTGTCATACACTTTTATTTTTTGATCCTGAAGCCAGTTTTCGATCATACCGCCAACAACGGCGTCCCGAGAGAACCGGATGAAAGGATTGTTTTTCAACAAAAAAATAGGATCGTCGCTTTCTGTTTCATGCGAGGCAATAAGTTGAAGCGGCTCTGACGCAATGTCGCGCCAATCATCGCCCTGAGGTATCAAATTTGGACGAGAGATGATTGCCGCATCCATATTCCCCCGTTCAATCTGGCGCAATAGCTCGTTCGTCAGGCCGGGGATCACCCTCACACGAAGGTCAGGATAGCTTTCTTTGAGGGTCGAAATTGCGAGTGGGACAAGACCCGTCAACGTTGTTGGCACGGCACCCAGCAGCAATTCACCATGCAATCCACTATCCCCCAGAACAGATGGAACGAGGTTTTCATAGGCCTCGACTACGTCGCGCGCCTTCAAGACCAGGGCACGACCAATAGGAGTTAGTTCCGGCGTTCTTTTGGAACGATCAAATATCGTGATATTCCATGTTTCTTCCAGTGCTTTCATCTGCTGGCTTACAGCGGCATGAGTGACAAAAACAGCGTCAGCGGCAGCACTGAACGTTCCATTTTCCTCAACTGCGATCAGCGTTTTCAGCATTCTTATGGACATCACGTTTCAGCACTTTCATGTAAGAGTAAATTATAAAGCATGTAAAAAAATGAGACTTTATTTAAGAATGTCTTAACAATATGGTTTGTCAATAATGAGCTGAGAAAGTTTTAAGGAAATTTGGTATGAGAGGCGCTGATCTTTTAGTGCAGACACTGGCGACCGCCGGGGTCGACCGGATATTTTCCCTATCGGGCAATCAGATCATGCCGGTTTATGATGCCTGTATTGATGCAAACATAGAAATTATCCATACGCGTCATGAGGCGGCCGCAGTGTTTATGGCAGATGCTTACGCGCAGCTAACAGGCGGGATTGGCGTCTGTCTTGTCACCGCAGCGCCGGGTGCGGCGAACGCATTAGGCCCGCTCTACACTGCGCGCCAGGCTGAAAGCCCTGTTTTGTTTCTTACTGGTGACTCGCCACGTTCACAGGACGGGTTAGGTGCCTTTCAGGAGCTTGATCAGGTTCCGATGACAGCACCCCTTACAAAGCTTTCGTTCAGGGCGAATTCGGCGATAGAGCTTGGAACCGAAATTGCAGTTGCACTACAGACCGCTTTGTCTGGTCGGCCCGGTCCGGTGCATGTCGCGCTTCCGTTTGATGTTTTGGAGGGGGACGCGCGTGGCGCAGAGTTGCCTGACGCGCAGGATTTACATCCGCACCGAAACCCGATGAACGCTTCAGAGGTAACGGTCTTACTGAAGGCTCTCGCTACGGCAAAGGCCCCTTTGATTTTGTGCGGTCCCTCGATGAATAACACGCGCGCGGGCAGAACTTTGACGAAATTGGCGTATGCAATTGATGCGCCAGTCGTAGCGATGGAAAGTCCGCGTGGCCTGAATGATCCGGCGCTGGGTGATTTTTCGAAAGCTTTTGAACATGCTGATTTGATTGTCAGCTTGGGAAAACCGATAGATTTCAGTCTTGGTTTTGGGGCGTCTACTGACTCAAATTGGATCGTGATCGATCCGGAGAACGCAAAAATTGACCAGGCGAAATTGAACCTTGGGGAAAAGCTTAACTTTGCGGTTGTGGCTGATCCGTGCGATGCGGCGTTGACGCTCATCGAAAAAGGCCCGGACTTAAATGCCCGCAAGGATTGGCGCGCGAAAGTTGCGTCACACATCGCAAGGCGAAATTTTTCCGCAGCAGATGCGAAACAGCGCGGTAAAATCACCTCTTCTGACCTCTGTATCGCGGTTCAAAAGCAGGTCGCGCAAGCATCGCAGTCAGTTGTGATCAGTGATGGTGGTGAATTTGGCCAGTGGAGCCAGGCCTGTACAAGCCCGACCTATCGACTTATCAACGGCCCGTCCGGCGCGATTGGCGGCGCACTTTGCTACGGTGTTGCTGCAAAAAAAGCAAAACCCGATGCGACGGTTTTCGTCTTGATGGGGGATGGGACAGTCGGATTTCACTTTGCTGAATTTGAAACAGCCGCGCGGGAAAACAGTGCCTTTGTCGTTGTGATCGGCAATGATCAGCGCTGGAATGCCGAGCATCAGATACAGCTGCGCGACTATGGACCTGATCGCCTGATTGGCTGTCAGTTAAGTGACGCCCGCTATGACAAAGCCGCCGCAGCTCTGGGCGCTCATGGTGAATATGTGACCGATCTGGCAGACCTTGATGCGGCACTGAGCCGAGCCGTGCTAAGCGGTAAAACCGCCTGTGTAAATGTGGTCATTGAAGGTTTGCCTGCCCCAAGCGGAAGTGTGCACTAAGGGGCAAATGGCAAGATCAAGGTTGGAAAGTCGTTTGCGACTGTCGTTCTGTGTGACTGAGGGTTTTAGTGTTTTCAACACAGGTGTCGAGTTTGCTTGCGCTTCAATCCTGCGGAATGATAAGCACACGCCATGAATGAAAATCCGAAAGGCTGGCGCGGGTCGGCGGATCTTTGGCTTGACGCTGCTTATGAATTGCTTGTGACTTCCGGCGTGGAAGCGGTGAAAATCTTACCGCTCGCAAAAGCAGTCAGGATGTCCCGTCCGAGCTTCTATTGGCACTTTGAAGACCGTGAAGCATTGCTTGATGCGTTGATTGCGCGATGGGATGCAAAGAATACCGGAAATCTCGTCGCTCAGACGCGGCAACATGCGATTTCGATAGCCGAAGCATTGTTTAACCTATTCGATTGCTGGCTCGATGAGGACCTGTTTGACGCGAAGCTCGATTTTGCCATTCGAAACTGGGCACAAAGCGCACCCAACCTGAAGGCAAAACTAGAAATTGCTGATCAGACGCGGGTCAAGGCGATCACCGATATGTTCGTTCGGCATGGTTTCAACCCTTTCCAGTCTGATATTCGGGCATCTACAATCTATTATACACAAGTCGGGTACATCGCGATGATGGTTGAGGAACCAAAATCAAAACGGATCGAAAGGATGCCTGCCTATATTGAAACCTTTACCGGCAACTCACCAACTGAAAATGAAATTGCTCGGTTTAAAGCACGCCACCTCGGTTCATCAAACTAGCACTCAAGCCTTATCGGCGGCTTTTGCAAACGGGTCCTCTTCGTATCGCACGGCAGAAAGATACAGCCCATGGGGGGGCGAGACTGGACCGCAGGCCGAACGGTCACACGCTTCAAGTGCCACGCGCATATCATCAGGGCTCCAACTGCCACGCCCAACCTGAACAAGTGATCCGACGAGGCTGCGCACTTGATTGTGCAAAAAGCTACGGGCACGCACGTAAAACCTGAATTCCCGGCCATGCGGCAGCTCGGCTTCCTCGATCCGCAGCTCATCAAGCGTTTTGACGGGCGATTTCGCCTGACACATTACAGATCGAAACGTTGTAAAATCATGAAGCCCCAGCAGGTGATCAGCAGCTTCCTGCATCGGCGCAAGCTCTAGATGTTGCGAAACTTGCCAGACCTGTCCGGCCTCAAAAGTCATAGGTGCGCGCCGGTTGATAATCCGAAACAGATATTGACGCTCAACCGCTGAAAACCTGGCGCTGAAATTGTCCTCAACTTTAGCGACATCCACAACAGCGACGGGCCAGGGTTTCAAGTGATAATTTAACGCTTCTGAAAGTCGAAACAAATCCCAGTCGCGTTTCAAATCGCAATGGGCAACCTGCCCGGTTGCATGCACGCCGCGATCCGTTCGTCCTGCCGCAACAAGGGATGGATCATCAGTCTCCATCTTCGCCAACGCGTCTTCCACCGTCTGTTGCACGGAAGAATGGGTTTTCTGACGTTGCCATCCGTAGAATGGGGCACCACTATACTCAATTTTCAGGGCAAATCGGGGCATATCCCCCCGATATCCTTTAGGCGCAGATTTTGCAATTGAGCAGAGTCTGCATATTTTCTTTATCCTTCAAATATCCCCGCGCGGAGCGCGATACCGCACGCAGTGCCAGAAAATGTGGCGCGGTACGCGCCTCTGTTTTGAAATTCTTCCCGAACTCTCAAATTTAACCAAAGGGTGGTTTTCACCTCGGGCTCTGCTTATCTTTCGTGATGTTAATGTGAGGGTAGCTGTTTGGGTATTGGTGATATTGTAGAAAGTTTGACGCGCAGCATTGAAAATCTGAGCGCCGACGCCTCTGAAGCTTTGTTTGAACCGGTGGTGCGTCTCGGCGTGACCGGGCTGTCGCGTGCAGGGAAAACTGTTTTTATTACGTCCCTTATTGCGAACTTGCTTGAACGCGGACGAATGCCCCAGTTGCTCGGGGCCGCTAATGGCACGATCCGGGCTGCGTACCTGCAACCGCAACCGGATGACACAGTCCCGCGCTTTGACTATGAAACACATCTCAGTGCGTTGTCCTCGTCCTCTCCGCGCTGGCCCGAAAGCACCCGCGCAGTAAGTGAACTGCGCCTGTCACTCCGCGTGCAGCCCACAGGATTTCTGGGTGCATTCTCAGGCCCCAAAACTGTGCATCTTGATATCGTGGACTATCCCGGTGAATGGCTGTTGGATTTGGTGCTTCTCAGCAAATCCTATGAAGTGTGGTCAAAGGAAACTCTGGACAAGATTAAATCGCGTGATATGGCGCAGGCCTATTTGAAGCAGGCACAAGCCGTTGATCCCAACGTTGCTCTGGATGAGCCTTCTGCTCAGAATCTCGCAGCAGGCTTTACTGAGTATCTAAAGGCGGCCCGGGAAGCAGGGTTTTCAGACTGCACGCCGGGGCGGTTTTTGCTCCCGGGCGAGTTGGAGGGCTCTCCGGTTCTGACGTTTGCGCCATTGAATAAACCTGAACGCCCGCAACGGCGCAGCCTGTGGCGTGAGATGGAAAGGCGATTTGAAGCGTATAAATCAAGCGTTATAAAGCCTTTTTTCAGAGATCACTTTTCAAAGATCGACCGTCAGGTTGTATTGGTTGACGCGCTTGGTGCAATCCACAAAGGCCCTGAAGCCGTTGAAGATATGCGCCGCGCGATGGCCGAAGTTCTGATGGCCTTTCGACCCGGCAAAAACGGTTTTCTTGCTCAGATTTTGCGCGGTAAACGGGTTGAAAAGATTTTGTTCGCCGCAACAAAGGCGGACCATCTGCACCACCGGCAGCATCCGCGTCTCACTGCAATCATGGACGCTTTGGTGCGCGACGCGCGTGATCGTGCTGATTTTGCAGGGGCTGAAACGGCGGCTATGTCGATCGCCGCGCTGCGCGCGACAGTCGAAGAAACGCTGGATCATAACGGGGAAGAGCTTGATTGTGTACGCGGCACGTTGCTTGAAGGGGGCAAACAGGCAGCTTTGTACCCGGGGGAATTGCCAGATGACACTACCACCTTGCTGTCGCCTGCCCGCGAAGGTGCAAAAGAGTGGCTGGATGCCGACTACAAAATCATGTCCTTTGCACCTGCACCGATGAAGCTGAAACCGGGTGAAGGCCCTCCTCATATCAGGCTGGATAAGGCGGCCCAGTTTCTGTTCGGTGACAAGTTATGAGCCCGGTTTTGGAAACAGCCCAGGCAAAAGATGCGCAGGAGGTTGGCGTGATTTTGCATAGTTGGCTGCAAAACACGCAATGGGTTCCAAAGCTGCACACACGAGATGAAACAATCGGATTCGCAGATTCCATGATTGCGCGCGGCTGGGTTACGGTTGCACGCAAGCGTAATGTTGCAGGGTTTCTGGCGCGTGACGCAGGGTTCGTTCACGCACTTTACCTGAGCGACGGGATGCGCGGGCAAGGCATCGGGCGGGCTTTGATCGCGCGCGCCAAAGCAGAAGAAGAAATGCTGACGCTCTGGACATTTTTGGCAAACACGGACGCCCGGCAATTTTATCTACGCGATGGATTTCAAGAAGTTACTCGCACGGATGGCTCCGGCAATGACGAAAAGCTGCCAGATATCTGTTATCAGTGGCGCACGAACGGAGAGACTTGATGGCAAAATCAAACGGCCCGGTACTTATCGATCTGGAAGGTCAGGTTGCAGAGGTTACACCTGCATCTGCGCCACCAGTTCCAGAGGTTTTGCCATCAGGACAGGCAATGCAAACCGTTGTGTCACTGGGCGCACGTCGTCCCTCCTTGCTTGCCAGATTGTTCTGGTGGCTGGTTGCTGCAATTTCTTCCTTTGCGCTTTCCGTTTGGGCTTGGGATTTCGTGCAGGGCTTGCTGGGGCGAAACGAAATACTGGGGTATGTCGCGCTTGGCCTGACCAGCCTGTTTGTATTGGTTGTGCTGGCAATTGCTGAGCGAGAATGGGTTGGTTTCCGGCGCCTGAAACGGTTGGATCGCCTGCACAACGAGGCAACGCGTGCTTTGGCAGAAAGCGATTTAGACGCTGCCAGAGCGGTCATCGCCGGTCTGGAGCGGCTTTATTCCGGACGCCACGATCTTTCCTGGGCCCGGGAAAGGCTTAGGGAACGCAAAGGCGAAGTTCTGGACGCGGACGGTTTGCTCGGCCTCGCAGAGACAGAGCTGTTGGTTCCATTGGACAAGGCCGCGCGCAAAGAGATTGAAGTCGCCGCCAGACAGGTCGCGACGGTTACGGCAATCGTGCCTCTGGCATTGGCTGACCTTGTCACCGCATTGGTGTCGAACATGCGCATGATCCGGCGCATTGCCGAAATTTACGGGGGCCGGTCCGGAACGCTTGGCAATTGGCGGCTAACGCGAACGGTACTCGCGCATCTTGTCGCGACGGGGGCTGTCGCAGTTGGGGACGACTTAATAAGTTCGGTCGCAGGGGGCGGAATGTTGTCAAAGATTTCACGTCGCTTTGGTGAGGGTATCATTAATGGTGCATTGACTGCTCGGGTTGGTGTCGCGGCGATGGAAGTTTGCCGCCCTTTGCCGTTTCAACGCGAAAAACGACCTTCGGTCACCAGTTTGGTGCAACGCGCGCTGAGTGGCGTGTTTGGCCGTGATAAGAGCAAAAAATGATACATATTTGGTCGCCAAATTTTTAGATCATCCCTTTCTACCTAGCCTATGGACCATTCCGAATACCGGGCGTATAACCCCCGCATGAGACGTTTTTGCGTGATCATTATTCGAATTATATGCCCGGCGCTCTGACCCTTCGAGCCGCCGGGACATTCCGCGCGTTTTCTGGCCAAAGCCTGTCGCGCCGCCCCACCCAACATCTACGAAATTTCGTTTAAGGACCACGACGCATGTGTGCCGATACACCTGACTACAAAGAAACACTGAACCTGCCGCAAACCGATTTTCCGATGCGTGCAGGCCTGCCTAAACGCGAACCCGAATGGCTGGAGCGTTGGGCAGAAATTGGTGTTTACGATCGTTTGCGCGACAAAGCTGCCGCAAAAAAAGGCAGTGATGAAGAGCGCAAACCTTTCACCCTGCATGACGGCCCCCCCTATGCCAACGGGCACCTCCACATCGGTCACGCGCTGAACAAGATCCTGAAGGATATGGTTGTGCGTAGCCAGCAGATGATGGGGCGTGATGCGCGTTATATCCCCGGTTGGGATTGTCATGGCTTGCCAATTGAATGGAAGATCGAAGAACAGTACCGCCAGAAGGGCCGCAACAAGGATGATGTCCCTGTCGTTGATTTCCGTCAGGAATGCCGTCGGTTTGCTGAAGGCTGGGTCGACATCCAGCGCGAGGAATTCAAACGCCTTGGCGTTACCGGCAACTGGGCTGACCCGTATCTGACGATGGACTTCCACGCCGAAGCGGTGATCGCGGGTGAATTCCAGAAGTTCCTGATGAACGGAACACTTTATCAGGGGTCGAAGCCCGTGATGTGGTCACCAATCGAACAAACCGCATTGGCGGAAGCCGAAGTGGAATATCACGACAAGGAAAGCTTCACCATCTGGGTGAAGTTTAAAGTTGTTGATCCGGTTGCAGGAGACGGCGCGAAGCTCCAAAATCGCGATTTGGTTGGTTCTTATGTGGTCATCTGGACGACCACCGCCTGGACCATCCCGTCGAACAAGGCTGTCGTGTATGGTGAGAATTTCGCTTATGGCCTTTACGAGGTGGTCGGAACGCCTGACGAAAGCTGGGCCAACGTCGGGGACCGTTTCATCCTTGCCGACAAGTTGGCAGGTGATGTGATGGCCCGTGCCCGGCTTGGCGATGACATGTACGCTCGCGTGCGGGATGTCACTGCAGATGAGCTTTCCGGCCTGTCGCTGCAACACCCGCTGGCCAAGGCCGAAGGCGGCAATGGCGAATGGGACGACCTGCGCGATTTCCGCGCTGCCGATTTCGTGACTGACGAAGAAGGTACAGGTTTCGTACATTGCGCCCCCTCGCACGGGATGGAGGAATACGAACTTTACCGTGACCTTGGTATGCTGGAACAGGTTATCACCTACAACGTGCTGGATGATGGTTCTTTCCGCTCCGAACTGCCTTTCTTTGGCGGTAAGTACATTCTTAGCCGTAAGGGTAAGGAAGGTGATGCCAACAAGGCCGTAATCGATAAATTGACTGAGGTCGGTGGCCTGCTGGCCCGTGGCAAGATCAAGCACAGCTATCCGCATTCATGGCGCTCTAAAGCCCCGGTCATCTTTAGAAATACACCGCAGTGGTTTGCTGCCATCGACCGCGAGCTTGGCGACGGGCAAGACACCTATGGTAAAACCATTCGTGAACGCGCACTGACCTCGATTGACCAGCTTGTCACCTGGACACCAAAGACTGGACGCAACAGGCTTTACTCGATGATCGAAGCCCGGCCTGACTGGGTTCTGTCGCGCCAACGCGCATGGGGTGTGCCGCTGACTTGTTTTGTCAAAAAAGGCGGGCTTCCAACCGACCCCGATTTTCTGTTGCGCGATGCTGCTGTGAATGCACGCATTGTTGCGGCATTTGAAGCAGAGGGTGCAGATGCGTGGTATGCAGAGGGCTCCAAAGAACGCTTCCTCGGAAGCGACCACGACCACGACGACTTTGTTCAGGTTTTCGATATTCTGGATGTCTGGTTTGACTCCGGCTCAACCCATGCTTTCGTATTGCGTGACCGCGAGGATGGTTCTGAAGACGGTATCGCCGATCTTTATCTTGAAGGGACCGATCAACACCGTGGCTGGTTCCATTCTTCGATGCTGCAATCTTGCGGAACGCAGGGGCGCGCACCCTATCGCGGTGTGTTGACACATGGGTTCACGCTTGATGCCAAGGGTGTCAAGATGTCTAAATCCATCGGCAATACGATTGTGCCAGAGCAAGTGGTTAAACAATATGGCGCCGATATTTTACGCCTTTGGGTCGCACAGTCTGACTACACAAGCGATCAGCGGATCGGTGATGAAATCCTGAAGGGTGTCGCCGACAGCTATCGCCGCCTGCGCAACACGATGCGGTTTATGCTTGGCTCGCTTTCAGAGTTTACCGAGGCAGACCGGGTTGCAGCCGCCGATATGCCAGAGCTTGAGCGTTGGGTTCTGCACCGTCTGGCTGAACTGGATCATCAGGTGCGCACCGGATATGCGAAGTATGACTTCCAGGGGGTTTTCCAGGCGATCTTTACCTTTGCGACGGTGGACCTGTCGTCGTTCTATTTCGATATCCGCAAAGATGTGCTTTACTGTGATGGAGATAGTGATCGGCGTCGCGCGGCACGCACGGTGCTTGATATCCTCTATCACCGACTAACAACCTGGCTCGCCCCAATTCTGACCTTTACGATGGAAGAGGTCTGGCTGGAACGGTTCCCCGGCGAAAAAAGCTCGGTACATCTGGAAGATTTTCCTGAAACGCCCGCTGACTGGCTGGACGAGCCTCTGGCAGCAAAATGGGCCAATATCCGGCAAGTACGTCGTGTTGTGACGGCAGCCCTTGAGGTGCAGCGTCAGGACAAGGTGATTGGTGCGTCGCTAGAGGCGGCACCTGTTGTGCATGTGAATGACGCCGAAGTTCTGAGCGCGCTGAAGTCGGTTGCGTTCGAAGATATCTGCATTACCTCAGATGTTGTTCTGACCAAAGATCCTAGCCCGACCGAAGCATTCCGCTTGCCCGAGGCCGCTGGAATTGGGGTCGTTTTCGAAATGGCCGAGGGTGAAAAATGCCAGCGTTGCTGGAAAATTTTGACGGACGTTGGCAACCATTCACACCCAGGCACCTGTGCGCGGTGCGATGAAGCACTGGGCTAGAAATCGATTGCACAAGATTTGGAACGCCCTGGCCCTTGCGCCGGGGCGTTTTGTTTTGCGATGATGCGCCTATGAATATTGCATCCGTTGATACACCCGTCGGTCGCTTGGGCCTTGTCGAAGAAGATGGCGCAATTACGCAGCTTTTGTGGGACGCTCAGGATAGTGGCGAACGCACCGCGCTTCTTGAGGGAGGATGTCGACAGTTATCTGCCTACTTTGCCGGGGATATTAGTGAGTTTTACCTGCCATTGCAGGTCGCTGGATCAGATTTTCAGCGGGCGGTTTGCGATGCCATGCTTGCGATTCCGTTAGGCGAAACGCGTACCTATGGGGAAATTGCAGCGACGGTTGGTGCTTCTGCGCAGGCAGTTGGTAACGCCTGCGGGGCCAACCCGATTCCGGTGATTATTCCATGCCACAGGGTACTAGGCGCGACCAGCCTTGGCGGCTTTTCGGGTGCGGGTGGCGTCGAAATGAAAGTGAAGCTGCTACGACATGAAAACGCTGCGGGGCTTTTGATTTAGGAACGTGAGTTTCGATCGGGAATAATCTGTTGCGCGATACCGGCACAAAGCAAGTAAACACTTGTTCCAACCAACCCCCAAAGCGCCCAGCTTTTCGGATCAAAATCAACCCAGGCGGCCCAGCCCGCAAAACATGTCCATGCAAGTGCCAAAGGCAAAGACAGATTACGCCAGCGCTCTGTGCGCACCGGGTGAATGAACTTGAGCGGCAAAAACATAGTGACGGCTAGGGCGCAGACAATTGCGAGAATGATCCAGAAATTCGGGTGCGTTGCAAACAGAACCAGCACGACCATGTTCCAGCACCCGGGAAAGCCGGAAAAACTGTTGTCCTTAGTTTTCATTCGCGTATCTGCGAAATAAAGGGCGCTGGTAAATGTTATTATGATAATAACAATCCAGCCGGACCAACCAGACAGCAGGCCTGACTTGAAAAGCGCGTAAGCCGGTACGAAAACATACGTCAGATAATCGATGATGAGATCCAGAAGAACACCATCGTAAATGGGCGCATTTTTCTTGACGTGATATTTGCGTGCAAGTGGTCCGTCTATTCCGTCAACAGCGAATGCGACAACCAACCACAGAAACATGAGGCTCCATTTCTGATCAACCGCAGCGAGCATTGCCAACATCGCAAAAACTGCGCCGGTTGCGGTTAGTAGATGAACAGATAAGGCTTTTTGTTTTAATGTCATTTGGCTTTCATGAAACAAATTGCCTCTCTTAGCAACGTGGATCAGGCTTTTGGGTGGCTGTTTTCGTAAACTTCCAACAGTCGTGCAGTGTCGACGGCGGTATAGGCTTGGGTGGTGGAAAGGGTGGCGTGACCAAGCAGTTCCTGAATCGCTCTCAGATCGCCACCTGCGCCAAGCAGGTGTGTTGCAAAGGAATGGCGTAAGGCGTGGGGTGTGGCAGTGGCAGGCAGGCCTAGCTGCATTCTGGTCTGTTCCATCACTTTCTGTATCGATCGGGCAGACAGTGCGCCTCCGCGAACACCCCTGAAGAGCGGTGTTTCAGGTTCATTGGCGAAAGGCATGAGCTTACAGTAACGGTCTACCGCGTTCCGGGCAGGCGCAATCACCGGCACAAGGCGTTCTTTGCCGCCCTTGCCGAAAATGCGTAAAACTTCAGGCAGTGGTACGTCGGCGAAGGTCAGTCCCAGTGCCTCGGATATCCGCAAGCCACAACCGTAAAGCAGGGTCAAAACCGCAGCGTCGCGTGCGGCAATCCAATCTTCGCGTGCCTGTAGTTCGACGGTTTCTATCATTGCCTTTGCGGCATCAATGGCCAGTGGGCGCGGAAGTTTGTTGGTGAACTTGGGTGCCCTGGTTGAAAGAACAGCGGTAGCGTCAAAACCCTCACGCTCGGCAAGCCAGCGATAAAAGCTTTTGATTGCCGAAATCGAGCGGGCAAGAGAGCGGGCGGATACGCCCCGCCCTCGCTCGTGCGCCATGAACGCGCGCATATCTGACAAACCAACGCGTGTAAGCGGGGCAATTCCAGTCTCTTCGCCAAAATGGCGCGTCACGAAACTCAGGAATCCCAAGAGGTCAGTCTGGTACGCAGTTATCGTATTGTCAGCTGCATTGTTCAGTGCCTTTTGAGCAGAAAGCCACCCAGCGAGCGCGTCCTGCATCGCGGGTGACAACAGGCTCATGACAGCCAGCGGCGCATCGCACGTTCAAACACGCCAGCAAAGAAAGCCAGCAAATCTGTTCCCTGATTGGGTTTGAAGTGATGCGGGTCCTCTGACCCCATAATCAGCATTCCCGGCAAACGTCCTTGACCAAAATCCAGCCGAAGTGCAGCTTCAGACCTGATGTAATCGGTCGCTTCACCATAGATCATGTCGGAATTAGGTTTTAGCTGGCGTAAAGTAACCTGCCGCTCAGGTTTGCTCCGGCTCGTTCCGAGATAACCGTCGATAAAACCTGGCTCCGCCACTGTCAAAACGTCACCAAGGCGTTTGACGGCAGGGTCATCGGCGCTTTGCACGGTTTCAAGAACCAGCCTCACGCAGTCAACGCGCAAAATATCAGCGACATCACCGCCAAGATCGCGCAGGAAATTTTCGAACTCATTCGGGTCAAGCATCCGCAAGATGGCGCGATGTACCTGATTGGTGCCTGCGAGGTTTTCGTAAGCAGCGGCGATAACGGAACGATGTGTATCTTCCAGACGGTCCAGCCGGGATTCCAGCCGTTCCATCGCAATACCTCGCAGATCAACGATATTGCTTCCCAACTGCTTTTCGTTTGCAGCAATAAGGGCGCGCATTACATCCGGGTCTTCAAGAACGACTTCCGGGTCTGCAATAATCTTATCGCGCAGATCAATTTCGGCTATAGCGGTGCTCGTCATGCCTATCTCTTCTTATCTTTTGCATGGTTATACAGCATCATGTTCGGATTTCTCCACCGTTTTTACATCTTTAGGCAAAAAAATGGGGATGTGTCGATTTCGCCTGATCAGGCATAGCTGGTTGACCCCGGCAAAAGGCATGGCCAGAATTGTGATCCATTCTGCTGTGGTCTTTGGACCCGGCCATTGGGAAAGAGGCTGACGTGGTAGAGCTGTCATTTTTTGACGAGGGCGATTTGGTGGCTGTGCTGACTGCACAGCCGCTGGATCGTTTGCTTGATTACAAGGCCCCGGAAGGTGGGTGTCAGGTTGGCGCTTTTGTCGAGGTTCCGCTTGGTCCGCGCAAGGTTTTGGGCGTTGTTTGGGGCAAAGGGGCCGGCGGGTTCGATCTCAGCAAAGCGCGTTCTGTTATTCGGGTGCTTGATGTTGCGCCAATGCGCGAAGAAATGCGTGCCTTTCTGGCACGTGCGGCTGATTACACGCTGACACCGATGCCTGCCATGCTGCGGCTTGCGACACGCGCGCCGGGATTGGGTGACCCGCCCTCTATGCGTAAAATTCTGAGGTTGGGCCAGGGAGAGCCGGATCGTTTAACGGATGCGCGCCGCCGCGTGATGGAGGTGCTGCGCGAGTACGGCGGATTGGCATTTACGCTTCGGGAACTGTCAGAGATGGCCGGAGTAAGTTCGCCGGTGATCAAGGGGCTCATCAAACAGGGTGTTGTTGTCGAAGAAGATACACCACGCGATATGCCCTATCCGTCCTTGCAGCCAGAGTTTGACGGAAAAGACCTGAATGACGATCAGGCAGAGGCTGCAAAACAGCTTCGCAAAGCGGTGGCATCCGGAGACTATGGCACAACGTTGCTGAAGGGTGTGACCGGCTCGGGCAAGACAGAAGTCTATCTCGAAGCCGTCGCGGAATGCCTGAAGCAGGGAAGGCAGGCTTTGGTCCTGTTGCCTGAAATCGCGCTGACGGCAGAGTTTCTGGCACGCGTGGAAGAACGATTTGGCGCGCGCCCTGCTGAATGGCACTCGGGCGTCACGATGACCGAACGGCGGCGTTGCTGGCGGATGGTCGGGCAGGGGGCAGCACAGCTTGTGGTTGGTGCACGGTCCTCGCTCTACCTGCCTTTTCGCGATCTGGGTTTGATCGTCGTCGATGAAGAACACGACAGCTCTTACAAACAAGAGGATGGTGCGCTTTATTCTGCACGCGATATGTCTGTCTTGCGGGCGAGCTGTTGCTCTGCTCAGGTCATTCTGGCTTCGGCCACACCGTCGCTGGAAAGCTGGGCGAATGCTGAGGCCGGAAAATATCAACGCCTTGATTTAACGTCTAGATTTGGCGCTGCGGAAATGCCTGACATGCGCGCGATAGACATGCGGGCTGAGACGCTCCCGTCAAACAGGTGGATATCAGGAACTCTGAAAAAAGAAGTAACAGCACGGCTGGAACTCAATGAGCAAGCGTTGTTGTTCATAAACCGCCGGGGGTACGCACCAACAACGATTTGTCGGGCCTGTGGTCATCAGATTGGCTGTGATCAGTGCGATGCCAGAATGGTGGAGCATCGGTTTTTGAAACGCCTTGTGTGCCATCAGTGCGGTGAAACAAAACCAATGCCGGAAAAATGCCCGAACTGCGAAGCGGAAGGCAGGCTTGCCCCTGTCGGCCCGGGTGTTGAACGCCTTGCTGAAGAGACCGCAGAGGTCTTTCCAGACGCACGGATTGCGGTTTTGTCGTCAGACCTGTTTGGGTCCGCAAGGGCCTTGAAAGAAAAGATCGAGTTAATCGCCGAGGGCGGAGCGGACATCATCATTGGCACACAGTTAGTGGCCAAAGGCCATAACTTTCCACATCTTACGTTGGTTGGAGTGATTGATGCTGATCTTGGCCTGCAAGGATCGGACCTGCGGGCAGCAGAACGAACGTTTCAGCTTATGCGTCAAGTCTCGGGCCGTGCCGGGCGCACAGAAAAACAAGGTGTAGCCCTGCTTCAAACCTATCAACCTGAGCACCCGGTCATCCGTGCCATTCTTTCAGGCGATGAAGAAGGGTTCTGGCAGGCAGAGGCGCGCGAACGCGAAGCGGCAGGTGTGCCACCCTATGGGCGCTTGGCGGGGATTGTCTTGTCGTCGCCCGATGTGCAGCAGGTGTTTGATCTGGCGGGAGAGATGGCGCGCCAAGACGTACCTCTACGCGCGATCAATGCGCAGATCTATGGGCCAGCTCCGGCGCCAATTGCCCGTATCCGGGGGCGCCACAGGGTGCGTTTGTTGGTCAAATGTGAAAAAGGCGCACCTTTGCAGAAAGCACTTGCTGCGTGGGTTGCACAGTTCAAATTGCCAAGCGCGATACGCTTATCGATCGATATAGATCCACAAAGCTTTTACTGAGCAAGGCTTTTTGTCGGATGTTGGCAAACCCAGTCCACGGTTTCCGCCCCGACGAGCCGCGCAAACCGATATAGTTCCGCTTCGAGCTTGTCTGCACGTGAGCCTGACCATTTCACACCTGACTCTGGCCAGAAACGGGCGACCTTTAGTTTTCCAGCCTTGCGATCTGCTTTGATTTCGATGCGTCCAACAAAACGGTCGCCTTCCAGCAAGGGGTAAACATAGTATCCCCAGATCCGTTTTGAGGCGGGGACAAATATCTCAATCCGATAGTCAAAGCCGAACAGGCGAAAAAGACGCGCTCGGTCGCGAATAGCAGGGTCAAATGGGTTTAGTACCCGCAAGCGTTTTGTTGGTTGTAGCGCCACCTCAACGCGGCGCTTTATATCGATTGGCGCAAGCGCAGTGCTCCAGCTTCCATCGGCGGCCTGTAGTTCGACTTGCTTCAGGCCCTCTTTAGACTTTTCAATCCAGCTCTCAACCTCCTGTCGTTCCGTCGCCTCCCAAAACCTCTGAATCTCAGTGGGTGATCCAAAAGCCAGACGATCAAGTGCTGCACGGCAAAGCCAGTCAATCTGCGCGTCGTCCGGGTGATCCTGACTGCGTAAGTCGTGCGGAATGACGCGCTCTGACAAATCGTAGAATTTTTTAAAGCTTTCCCGATGCGATGTCGACAGCTTGCCTGCGTACCACATGTTATCAAGTTCCAGTTTGTGCGGTGGCCGCGCCCACATTTCTTTCTTACCTGTTATTTTTGTATCAAAAGCGTGGGTGGAAAGCGGGCCTTCGGCTTCAATGCGTGCAACAATAGCTTCAAGATCGGCCTTACAAAGACCTGTCTTATAGTAAGCGGACCGGTTTACCTTTTCGCCCATCCGACGAAACTGCCGTTTCCACATCGGGTAGAACTCCATCGGCAGAACAGATGCATCGTGTGTAAAGTGTTCGAACAATGCGCGTTTTTCCGCGAGCAGCTTGTTCAACATAGGCTCTCGATAGTTCTGGTTGCGGCTCCAGAGAATGTGATGATGCGCGCGGGTGACATTGCGGATCGTATCTAGCTGAACGAATCCAAGGTTTTTAATGATCTGCAAAAGATCAAGTGGGCCTGTTGGTGTCGCTGCAAGCCCTTGAGTGTTAAGCCAAAGTCTTCTTGCATCTCGATTTTGGATTCGGAATGTCATG
>Ga0316204_10007009_pt1 | contig 16844 bp, 19 predicted proteins | sample 6monrhotite_MG_2_FD_205661 | JGI IMG/M metagenome (GOLD analysis project Ga0316204, IMG submission 205661) | Microbial mat bacterial communities from mineral coupon in-situ incubated in ocean water Damariscotta River, Maine, United States -... | ecosystem: Environmental > Aquatic > Marine >... | reverse complement strand
AAGACGGCACGGCCTTTGTCTTCCATGACTATGAACTGGACCGTCTGACCCAGCAGTCTGGATTGCTTGCCCGAATGCGTTCCAGCGATCTCGACAAGATCCAACTCAATGGCGGACAAGGGAAAATACCGCGATTGGGAGAGATTCTGGAGCAGGCAGGTGGCCGCGCTCCCATACTAATAGAGATCAAATCGCGAGATATGCGGGTAGGCCCGATTTGCCTGTCCGTTCGGCGTGCATTGGAAGGGTATCGCGGAGCGGCGGCCGTTATGTCTTTTAATCCGCTCGTTTCACGGTGGTTTCGGAAAAATGCAGTGCATATTGTACATGGCTTGGTTGTAACCGAAGAGGGCTCCAAGGGTTTGAAAGGGCGGTTCGCGCGCCATCGCAATCTTTGGGCCGCCAAGCCGGAATTCCTAGCTTATGATGTTAGAGATTTTCCATCACGCTTTGCATCGTCACAAAGGAAACGGGGTCTTCCGATTGTTACCTGGACCGTCAGAACGGCCGAACAAGAAAAAATTGCATCAATCCATGCCGACGAACCTGTTTATGAGATCCCGGATAGCTGATAGATTCTAACCTGCCATGCCCGACTCATCTGATCAGAATACCATTGTCGCCCGTGTTGCTGACGACATAAGCGGTTTACCAGCCGATCAATGGGATCGCTGTGCCGGTTCAGCCAATCCCTTTGTTTCGCATGCATTTCTCTCGGCAATGGAAAATTCCGGCAGCGTCGGCCCCGGAACAGGTTGGAAATCGCTTCCCATTGTCATCGAGGATGGCGAAGGTGCAATCGCCGGATGCCTGCCTAGCTATCTCAAATCTCATAGCCAGGGCGAGTATATATTTGACCAGCAATGGGCACATGCTTTTGAAAATGCGGGCGGCCAATATTATCCAAAGATACAGATTGCCGCCCCCTTTTCTCCCGTTCCCGGACCCAGACTGCTGCTCCGTGATGAAACAATGGCTTTGCCTTTACTCCGAGCAGCCGAACAGCTCGCCGAAAACAATAATATATCATCAGTACACGCCACCTTTGTTGATGATAACCAAATAGGTGTTTTTCGAGAAGCCGGTTGGTTAATTCGTGCGGACAGTCAGTTTCACTGGCGCAATGATGACTATCAAGACTTTGACGATTTTCTCGCCGCACTATCTTCGCGCAAGCGCAAAGCCATTAAGAAAGAACGCCGCAAAGCGAGGGAAGCAGTCAGGATAGTCCACTTGTCCGGTGATGAAATTCAGTCTTTGCATTGGGATTATTTCTGGGAATTTTATCAGGATACGGGTGCACGAAAATGGGGAACGCCCTATTTGACCCGTTCTGCGTTTGACTTGATGCAACAGAAAATGGGGGAGAAGCTGTTGCTGATCTTCGCCTTGCAGGACGATACTCCAATTGCAGGTGCGCTCAATGTGATTGGCGAGGACACCCTTTACGGGCGATATTGGGGTTGCACACGGGATATCCCGTTCCTGCATTTCGAGATTTGCTACTATCAAGCGATTGACGCAGCGATTGAAAGAGGATTGAAAACGGTGGAAGCGGGTGCACAAGGCAGCCATAAATTGGCGCGGGGCTATCAACCGGTACCGACATGGTCAGCACATTATATTGTCGATCCAGGGTTTCGCAGCGCTATTGCCGAATATCTGGAGCGCGAGCGACAGGCAGTCACTGCAGATATAGAATTTTTAGCCGAAATGGGGCCGTTCAAAAAGTCTGATTAGGCCGCTCGGCGGGAGGTTTCTTGTAGCCAGGCGCGCGCGTCGCGTTGTGCTTCGGCAATTTCACGCGCGGTCATTTCAAGCGAAATTTCTGCCCGACACGTTTTGCTTTCATCATGTCCCGAAAGCGAAGCCAAATTGAACCATTTATGTGCTTCGATGAGATCAACTTCGACACCTTCCGACCCGGTCGAATAGAGTACTCCTAGATCAAAATAGGCATTGGCGTCGCCCTGAGCCGCTTCGGCTAGGCGACTTTCAATTAAAAAGGCTGCGCTTTTCATGCTATTAGCCATGTTTTCGTCCCTGTTCCTATCGCCGCACTTTTTAGCGACCGGACGACTTTCAAACGAAATTCTTAAAAAAATGGTTAACAGATTCGCGGAAAAGTTTGATTTGCTCGATTGAAAGCAATCAAAAATCAAGATTTTACGAGATTTTGCAAGGTTAACAAAAGCGCGGAAGTGCTAGCCTATTGCAATATTGTCAATCAATCTGGTTGTGCCGATATGCACTGCTGCAAACAGGCGGGAAGGCTGGGCAATTTTTTCGACCGGATTCAATGTGGCGGCTTCTCTGACCTCTAGATAATCGATGGTGTGAAACCCGCAGCTTAACAAATCCACCCTCGCTTCATCCAAAACAGGTGCAATCTCTTCTCCCCCGGAGATCTTTTTTGCCACTTCCGTCATGATGCGCGGCAAATCCGCTGCTTTTTCCCTTTCGGCTTCAGAAAGATATGCGTTGCGCGATGACAGAGCCAGTCCGTCTTCTTCGCGAACCGTCTCAACGCCAACCACTTCGTGGGTAAAATCCAAATCACGCGTCAGGCGCTTGATAATCGAAAGTTGTTGAAAGTCTTTTTCGCCAAAATAGGCGGCGTCGGGCCTGATCTGGTTAAACAATTTTGTAACGACCGTGGCTATCCCTTCAAAAAAGTCAGGACGGGTCAAGCTATCCAATCCTTCACTGAGGCCGCCGACATATACCTTTGTCGAATAATCCTCCGGGTAGATTTGATCGAGTGTGGGGGCCCATACCAATGCGACCCCTGCCGCTTCCAAAAGCGCCAAATCCAGGGCTTCTTGACGCGGATAGGTATCCAGATCTTCACCCTCACTAAACTGTGCCGGATTAACGAAAATCGACGCTACGACGATGTCGCATTGCTCGACTGCAACCTCTACCAAACGCATATGGCCAGCGTGCAGTGCTCCCATGGTCGGAACCAGACCAATTTTACATTCATCTTTACGAAATTTATCCAAAGCGTCCCGCAGCGGGCCAAGCTTTCTAATAATTTGCATGAGTCTCTCTTTGCGATTAGTTTCTGCTACGCATCTATTGCGGTATATGCGGCCAAGGCCCTCCCATCGCAACAGTGAACCAGAGGGGTATCGCAGAAAACGTGTCCAGCAACACACATCATATTGTTTTTGCCAATGAAAAAGGCGGTACCGGTAAGTCCACGACGGCCGTACATGTAGCAGTGGCCCTTGCCTATCAGGGTCATAAAGTTGCGATAATTGATCTCGATCCTCGTCAACGCACCACCTATCGCTATCTGGAAAACCGGGACGCAACAATGAAACGGCGGGATATTGATATTCCGCAACCTTTTTACGAAGTGTTTGAATATGACAATCTTGCAAGGTTGGAACAGCTGATTGAGCGGATGAGCCATGGCGTTGATTTTCTGCTATATGATACACCGGGCCGGGATGACAAATTTGCCCGCTTCGTTGCCACACGCGCAAACACGCTGGTAACGCCAATCAACGATAGCTTTGTCGATTTTGACCTGATCGGTCAGGTTGATCCGGAAACATATAAAGTGCGCAAGTTGAGTTTCTACGCCGAGCTGATCTGGGAAGCACGCAAGGCACGGGCAAAGGCCGATGGCACAACGATTGACTGGGTCGTGTTGCGCAACCGCACCCAATATGTCGAAGCACATAATATGAAACGAATTGTGTCCGCTTTGACGGAACTCTCCCAGCGCGTTGGGTTCCGGATTATTCCCGGCCTAAGCGAACGGGTTATCTACCGTGAACTTTTCCCCGCAGGACTGACCATGCTCGATAAAGAGCATTTGGGACGACTGGCCACCAGTCATATTGCTGCGCGGCAGGAACTGCGCGAACTTATCAAGCATTTAACGCTACCGCAGCCGGAGTCGGAAAAGCCGACGCTTGGCAAACCGCAATTGGTTGCCTGAACCATGACAGCCATGCTGATCATCGCGGCCGCCATTATCGCCGGCTTAGTTTTGTCCGGAAAAGCGAAAACTATGACGGCCAATCAATGGTTGGCTGTCGCTATTGCCCTAGTCGGTGCGAATTTCCTGCGCGGTGGCAGCTGGATATTGGGAGCAGCAGCTATTGGGGGAGCTGCTTTCTTGGGTGGTTGGCGGATCCTTATTCCAATTAAAGATCAACCTGAGAAAATCCGTAAACCGCGCAATTTTGAACTGGACCGTGCTCGATCTCTGTTGGGAGTAAGGCAAGATGCAACGCGAGATATGATCAATAACGCCTGGCGCGAACGACTGGCCGAACATCATCCTGACAAAGGAGGCGATGAACAATTGGCACAGATGATCAACCGGGCGCGAGATATATTGTTAGAAGACCTGGAAGCCTGAACCCCAAATAGCCATTCTCTAGATCTCCAACATTGCTGTGGATTTTATCGAATCATATTCCTACAAGCACTGCCAAAATCAAGATCAGAAGGATCTCTATTCATGGACGCTCTCTCCTCCCACAATTTTCATTCCACATCCCTGCGCGAATATGACATTCGCGGCATTATTGGTGAAACGCTGGGAACCGACGATGCCTATGCCATCGGCCGCGGCTTCGGAACGCTTATTGCACGAGAAGGCGGCACAGCAGTCGCCACCGGCTATGATGGCCGAACCAGTTCTCCCATGCTTGAAGAGGCTCTGATCAAAGGCTTAAACGATGCGGGCGTGAACGCTGTTTCTGTTGGTATGGGCCCGACCCCCATGCTCTACTATGCGGAATGTGTTTTAGAACAGGTACAGGGCGGTATTCAAATAACCGGTAGCCACAATCCCGCCAATTATAATGGCTTCAAGATGGTATTTCAGGGGCGACCCTTTTTTGGTGCGGACATCCAGTTGCTCGGCACCATGGCGGCGAGCGGTGAATGGGATGCTGGAACCGGGGGTTCTGAAAGCATCGACATCATCGATCAATATGTTGACCGGTTGCTCCAAAACTTCTCCGGAGGGGCTTTTAACGTCGCCTGGGACTGCGGAAATGGAGCAGCAGGGCCGGTAGTAGAGAAACTGACAGCCAGGCTCACCGATCGCGGAGCGGGGGAGCATCACCTTCTCTATACTGATGTCGACGGTTCGTTTCCTAATCATCATCCCGACCCGACCGAAGAAAAAAATCTGGCAGACCTGAAGACACTTGTCGCCGAGAAGAAGCTCGATTTCGGTGTGGCTTTTGACGGTGACGGAGACCGGATCGGTGCGATTGACGGGGAAGGTCGGGTGATTTGGGGAGATCAATTGCTGCAAATCTATGCAGAAGACGTCCTGAAAAGCGAGCCGGGCACAACGATAATCGCGGATGTAAAGGCCTCACAAGCTCTATATGACCGGATTGCCGAACTCGGCGGGAAACCCCTGATGTGGAAAACCGGGCACAGCCTGATCAAGTCAAAAATGAAGGAAGTTTCTTCTCCTTTGGCTGGCGAGATGAGCGGCCATGTATTTTTCAAACATGACTATTACGGCTTTGACGACGCCCCCTATGCCGCCATTCGATTGATACAGGCAGCTTCCAATATTGGGAAATCAGTCACCCAAATGCGCAGCGATATGGTCGAAATGATCAATACGCCGGAAATGCGTTTTCAAGTTGATGAGAGCAGGAAATTTGCCGTCATCGATGAGGTACTGGAACGCCTGTCGGCAGATGGCGCCGATGTGAATGATACAGATGGTGCGCGGGTTAATACCGATGATGGCTGGTGGCTATTGAGAGCTTCGAATACACAGGATGTTTTGGTGGCCCGGGCCGAAGCAATATCTCAGGATGGCCTAGATCGATTGATGGGTCAGATAGATGAGCAACTGGCATTGTCGGGATTGGAGCGAGGGGAAACTGTGGGGCATTGATCTCTGCGAAAAATGGTCGGGTTTAGAAGGATTAAATCAGACCAGCGTGGTACCCAAATTTCCGATCGCTGCTCCAATAGCAGAAGCAGCAACAGTAATTGTACTTACTATAGCGGCAAACGCAGCTGCAAGTTGCTCGCGGAAAGTGAAGCGTTGCATGGTGAGGGATCCTTTGCTTGCTGGATGGTGGGACAAAATCAGATAAAGGTCGAGGCGGTGTTTGCAGCAGGGCCGACAGATACGACGACAAGAAGAGCTGAACAGATGAAGGCGGCGAAACCAGCGGCGATTTCCTGACGGTATGAGAAGCGGGTCATTGGATTATCCCTCGTGACTTGGAACTAAGCGATCAGCGACGCTGAGCTTTGAACAGCTGGGCCAACACTTGCTGAAATCAATACAGCGGCGGAGAAAAGTGCGGCAAAAGCGGCGGCAACTTGATTTTGGATATTGGTCATTTTGAATTCCTTAAGACTGAAGCTTGATTATGCGATTAGAGAAGCTGAGTTTTGGATAGCTGGGCCAACGCTGGCAGCGATCAAAACGGCGGCGGAGAAAAGTGCGGCGAAAGCGGCTGCGGCTTGGTTCTGGATGTTTGCATTTGTCATTTCGAATTTCCTTTTTTAAATCTGGGCTTCGCATTTTGTGTTAGCGAAGATGCCAACAGCATTGCACAGGCCGTGCCAATTCCATTATATCACATTAATTCAAAGGGTTATGAAATATTCACAATGTTACAATGATTAACAGATGCTGAATATTGGGTATTTACACCATTAATTGGGAATCAAATTTTCCGGCATTGGTTGCTTATCGAAAAGGACAATGGCGGGGGCCCAGCATCGGCCCTAGTCTGCTGGCTCATCAACCGGATTGGAACCGTCTATGGATCCTTATAGCTATGTGGTGGCGGTCAGTGCGCTGGCCCTGCTTGCCTATTATTTCACATTGTTGCGCGCCGGTTTGGCGAGAGGGAAATTCAAGGTTGAGGCGCCCTCACATAGCGGCCCCCCGGAATATGAGCGTCATGTCCGCGCCCACCACAACACGCTCGAGCATCTGGTGCTGTTCCTGCCGGGCATGTGGTTATTTGCCTATATTGTCAGCCCCCATTGGGCCGCTGGTATCGGATTGATCTGGCCCATCATGCGGGTCGGTTATGCACTGGGATATTACAAAGCATCTGAGCAGCGATTGCGCTGGATCTATCTGAGTATGCCGCCCATCTATGTTTTTGTTTTGGGATCGCTGATCGGTTCGGTAATCCAGATTGTGAGAGGATTGATATGACGACAGAATATGATCTGGTAATCCGCGGCGGCACAATCGCCGACGGCAGTGGCGGTGATCTGATCGAGGGTGACATTGCGGTCAGCGGAAACAAGATTGCGGCTATTGGCACAATCGCCGGCGCGGGTAGAGAAGAAATTGATGCCTCGGGCCGCATAGTCACGCCAGGCTTTGTCGATGTACACACACATTATGATGGCCAGTGTATTTGGGCAGAAGAACTCAGCCCCTCTTCCTCGCACGGCGTGACCACTGCCGTCATGGGCAATTGCGGAGTGGGCTTTGCCCCTTGCCGCAAGGAAGATCATGACCTGCTCATCAATGTCATGGAGGGAGTGGAAGACATTCCGGGTGTCGTTATGGCCGATGGCCTACCCTGGAACTGGGAGACATTTCCCGAATATCTGGATACCGTCGACAAAGGCAAACGTGACATCGATGTTGCGGCCTATTTGCCACATTCGCCTTTGCGGGTTTATGCTATGGGGGATCGCGGGGCAACACGCGAACCAGCCAATGACGATGATCTGGCGATGATGCGGAAATTGTCGCGTGAGGCGATCGAAGCGGGTGCCATTGGTTTTGCAACATCGCGCCTGTCCATCCACAAAACAGCTGATGGCGGCAGCATACCGACATTCGAAGCCGACATTGCCGAACTAGAAGCGATTTGCGGCGGGATGACCGAAGCGGGCAGCGGAACGTTCCAGGTGGTGCTGGATGCTTTTGTCGGTTGGGACAAGGAATATCAGGTCATTGAGCGGGTGATTGAAAGCTCGGGCCGGCCCGCTACTTTTACTTTGGCTTCGGGCAACGATGCGCCACCGCGTTGGCGCCGGGTGTTAGAAATGATCGAAGCGACCCGTGCCAAGGGAGGGGAAGCCACTGCACAGGTCATGCCGCGCCCGATTGGTCTTATTGCTGGCCTGGAGCTAACCGTACATCCGTTTGTACTCTGCCCCAGTTGGGCGAAAATCGCAGACTTGCCTATATCCGAACAAGTACAGGCGATGCGTAATCCTGAATTGCGCCAAGCCCTGATCACAGAAGAGTTCGAGGACGGACATCCGTTTAACGAGCTCGCGCGTGACTGGAATTGGCTGTTCCCGCTGGATGATCCGCCCGACTATGCGCCGCCGCGAGAAATGAGCATGGCCGGGCAGGCGGCCGCAAAAGGCTGCACGCCACAGGAAATTGCCTATGACCGTTTGCTGGAAACCGGGGGCAAGGGATTGTTCCTTGCCGCATTGGGCAATTATGAGAACGCAAAACTGGACAGCGCACATGAAATGCTGAGCCATCCCTATTGCATTCCCGCACTGGGCGACGGCGGCGCGCATTACGGCGCGATTTGCGATGCCAGCTATTCGACATTTTTGCTCAAGCAATTTGTTGCCAAGCCCAATGGCTTACGCTTTGAATTGCCGCAAGCGGTACACATGCTTTCCCGCAAAGCCGCGCAAACAGTTGGCATGCACGATCGGGGATTGCTGCAACCCGGAATGAAGGCAGATATCAATGTGATTGATCTAGACCGATTGGAACTTCACTTGCCCGAAATTGTCCGCGACCTTCCGGCGGGCGGACAACGCTTGCATCAACGAGCAACCGGCTATGATGCGACGATAGTATCGGGCGAGATCATAAGAAGATTTGATCAGTCCACCGGTACACGCCCTGGAAAACTGGTGCGGGGCAATAGCCTGAATCACTAATTGATGTTAGGGATTGCCGATGGCTGGCTCTGTTCCAAAACAAACCCGTGATACGCTTTCCGGTCTTCCCGATCATCTCAAGGAAAAATTGTTTTCGCTGCGGGAACTCATCTTGGAAACCGCGGTTGAAAACCCAGCCATCGGTCCCCTGGAAGAAACGCTGAAATGGGGCGAACCTGCCTTTCTGACCAGCGCGACGAAAGCGGGTACTACGGTGCGGATTAATCGGCACAATAAAGACAACAACCAATATGCGATATATGTGCACTGCCAGACTGATCTGCTTGATCGTTACCGTCAGCTGTACAGCGATACGCTCACTTTTGATGGCGACCGTGCAGTCGTTTTCAATATTGCAGAGAAGCCGCCGCTAGAGGCGGTCAAACATTGCATCGCGATGGCGCTTACCTATCATCTGAAAGACTAGTCAGCCTCGACTTGATCCAGGTCTTCCTTGTTGAGTTCCGCTATGATCGTCCAGATAGCGATAAACAGTGCCGCCAATAACGGACCAATAACAATACCGTTAAACCCAAACATCTGCAGGCCGCCCAATGTAGAAATCAGAACGACATAATCCGGCATTCTGGTATCGCGGCCAACCAATATCGGGCGCACCAAGTTATCGATCATGCTGATGATGAATACACCCGCGACAATCAAAACAACGCCTTGCCATATGTCGCCCGTCGCCAGCAGATAGACAGCAACCGGAACCCAGACAAAACCCGTTCCAATGGCTGGGATTAAAGACAATATCCCCATAAACACCGCCCAAAGCAGAGCGCCTTGAATATCAAGTGCCCAGAAAATCAAACCACCAATCGTACCCTGAAGGATGGCCACAACGAAGCTGCCTTTGATGGTCGCACGGATCACCACGAAGAATTTGTTGGCAAGAACTTCTGCCCGGTTTCTGGAAAGCGGGATAACGTCTTCGATCCGCTGGCCCAATTCTGCGCCGTCGCGCAGCAGAAAAAACGTCAGATAGAGCATTACACCCAATGCCAATAGGAAACGAAACGCGCCCTGCCCCACGCTAAATGCTTGCGAGATGACAAATTCGAGACTACCTGCAACCGCTTCCTCGATCCGCGGGCGGATGGCCTCGATATCGCCATATCCCCATTCGGTTATTTGGGATTGTAGCCAACTGGGCAGTGTTCCCTCGAGTGCAGACAATATCCCTTCAATATCTATATCTCCGCTACGTATCCGCTCATAAACATCGGTTGCCTCTCCGACCAATGCACTCCCCAGTATGATCGCCGGGACAATAACCAACATAATTACCAGCAATAGCGTCAGGAAAGCAGCACTATTGGCACGTTTCGGCATCACCCCGTGAATCCAGACAAAGACCGGATGGAACAACACCGCAACCACCACACCCCAGACAATTGCTCCGAAAAAGGGTTCGATCAACCAGGCAAAAGCCAGCGTTATGATCACCAACAAGGCAATCAGGAAAAGCCGTTCTATGCCAAAGGCGGAACCATTTTGAGGGCGGTCTGTTTCGTGCATCACTTTATGCTATGACGTGTAGATCACATAACAGCAACGCACAAGAAACGAGAGAGTTGATGACCGATATCCCGTTCCAGAAAGGCCTGTTTGAAACCGGCAATGGAATCTATGCCTATTTGCAGCCCGATGGCGGATGGGGCTGGTCCAATGCCGGGCTGATTACCGACGGCGGTGAATCGCTGCTGGTTGATACCTTGTTCGATGCCAGCCTGACTCGCGACATGCTCAAAACCATGGCTGATGCCGCCGGAGTTGGCGCAGATGATATCGGCACCATCGTCAACACCCACGCCAATGGCGATCACACCCATGGCAATGGATGCTGCGAGCATGCCGAGGTCATTGCTTCCGAGGCCAGCGCGATGGAAATGGCCGAACTGCCTGCACCGGCACTCGCAGCAATCATGGACCAGGCAAAGGAAATGGGGCCAGCGGGGCAATATCTCGTCGATATATTTGGCAGCTTTGACTTTACCGATGTCGTGGAAAAACATCCGACCCAGACATTTAGCGGCGAATATTCCGTTCAAGTCGGTGACAAGAAAGTGGATCTTATCGAAGTGGGTCCGGCACATACCGCAGGGGATGTCCTGGTCCATGTGCCGGAAGACAAAACTATCTTCACCGGGGATATCCTATTCATCGAAGGCACGCCCATCATGTGGGCCGGGCCGGTTGCCAACTGGATCGCAGCCTGTGACAGAATCATCGATCTAAAGGCTGAAACCATCGTTCCAGGCCATGGCCCGATTACCGATATCCACGGCGTAAGGCGCGTGCAGGATTATCTGCGCTATATCGATCAAGAAGCACGAAAGCGCTATGATGCCGGCCTGTCGGTTCGCGATGCGGCCCATGATATCAATCTGGGCGATTTTGCGAGCTGGGGTGACAGCGAACGGATCGCTGTCAATGTTTCCACACTCTACCGCGAATATGCGAGCGATACTGCACCGCCTGATGTGGTGCAGTTATTTGGCCTGATGGCGGAATTGAAGAAATAGCTTAAAGAGGTTCAGTGACTGAACCGAATCTTCCCGCACCGCTGCACGTCTGGTTTGCCTCACGCGGCTGGTCCGTGCGGCGGCATCAGATGGAGATGCTGGCGGCCGCGCAAGCTGGCAATCATGCGTTGCTAACCGCACCCACCGGAGCAGGCAAAACGCTGGCAGGATTCTTACCTTCACTAACCGATCTTATAAACAATCCCGAATTCGATGGCTTGCACACGCTCTATATCTCTCCGCTCAAGGCACTTGCGGTTGATGTGCAGCGCAATCTGCTCTCCCCGATTGAAGAAATGGCCGTTCCCATCACGGTGGAAACGCGCAGCGGCGACACCCCTGCCAATCGCAAGGCAAGGCAGCGAGTCAAACCGCCTCAAATTTTGTTGACGACGCCGGAATCTCTCAACCTACTCCTCAGCCAGGAAGACAGCTTCACACTATTCGCTAATCTCAAGCGTGTCATTATCGATGAGGTGCATGCCTTTGCCACCGGCAAGCGCGGCGATCTGCTGTCGCTCTCATTGGCTAGGCTGCAAAAAATCGCTCCACAAATGCAGCGGGTTGCATTGTCGGCAACCGTTGCTGATCCAGATGAGTTCTGCGCCTGGCTTGCGCCTTATGGTGACATAGATACTGTGACCCATGTGTTGGGCGATGAAGGGGCGCCAGCCGATATTAATATCATGATTCCCAACACGCCAGATGGAGAGCCCGTTCGCGTCCCCTGGGCCGGTCATGCAGGTGTCTATGCCGTTCCGCAGGTTTTGGACCAGATCGCCAAAAACCGGATGACCTTGGTGTTTTGCAACACACGTTTTCTGGCAGAATATACGTTCCAAAAACTTTGGGACATCAACGACGATACACTGCCCATTGGTATCCACCATGGCAGTCTATCCAAGGAAGCCCGGCGCAAAATAGAGAAAGCCATGGCCGAGGGAAAAATGCGCGCCTTGGTCTGCACCGCTTCGCTCGACCTCGGGGTTGATTGGGGTGACATAGACTGCGTCATTCAAATGGGCGCTCCCAAAGGATCTTCACGATTGCTTCAGCGTATTGGCCGCGCCAATCACCGGCTGGACGAGCCATCCAAAGCGCTTCTGGTACCGGGAAACCGGTTCGAATATCTGGAGGCTCAGGCGGCACTGGATGCGGTCGAAGAGGGCCGCCGCGACGGCGAACCATTTCGCGCCGGGGGGCTTGATGTGCTTGCCCAGCATGTCATGTCCTGTGCCTGCGCAGGTCCATTTCAGGAAGATGCCCTGCTCGACGAATTGCAATCCGCCCTACCATATAGCGCATTGTCCAGAGAACAGTTTGAACGTGTTTTGGGATTTACGCGCGACGGTGGTTATGCCCTTAAAGCCTATGATAAATTCAAGCGCCTGCGCCGCGATGCGAACGGGATGTGGCAACTCACCCATCCCAAATTTGCCAAGCAACATCGGTTGAACGCGGGCATCATTATCGATGCCGCCATGCTGTCGGTACGCTTCAAAAACGGCCGAAATCTAGGAAAGGTCGAAGAGAATTTTGCCGCCATGCTATCACCGGGCGATACGTTTTTCTTCGCGGGAATGAGTCTGGAAGTACTGAAACTCGATACGGCTGACGTCATTGTGCGCGCCTCCAAAAAAGCCGCCATGATCCCCAGCTATATGGGCGCGCGGCTGCCGCTGACGACACATCTGTCTGATCGTGTTCGTCGCTTCCTGACCGACAGAGCGGGTTGGGGCCGTTTTCCGGATGACGTTCGCGAATGGCTGGAAATTCAGGATTATCGTTCGGTCATGCCAACGCCAGATCAGTTGCTGGTTGAGACATTCCCGCATCGAAGCCTGAATTATATGGTGGTCTACCCATTCGAAGGGTGGAACGCGCATCAATCACTCGGCATGCTGCTCACGCGGCGAATGGAAACGCAAGGACTTGGTCCAATCGGTTTTGTCGCGAATGATTATGCCCTGGCCTGCTATTCGATTGAGCCGGTTAAAAATCCGGCGTCTTTGTTCAGTGCAGATATATTGCAGGATGAATTTGTCGACTGGGTGGAGGGAAGCTATCTCCTCAAACGCGCCTTCCGTGAGGTAGCCGTGATTAGCGGTCTGGTCGAACGTCAACATCCCGGCAAACGTAAAACCGGCAAGCAGGTTACTTTTTCAACCGATCTCATTTTTGATGTCCTGCGCAAATATGAACCGGATCACTTGCTGATGGAAGCCGCGTGGGCCGACGCGCGGACCAAAATGACCGATGTGGATCGGCTCGCCGGTCTGATGGATCGGGCCGTTGGCTCGATGATCCATGTGGATTTGGACCGCGTTAGCCCGCTCGCTGTTCCGGTATTGGTGATGATAGGCCACGAGCATGTCGCCAGCGGAGCCACCGATGACAAATTGCTCATTGAAGCAGAAAGCCTGATCAACGAGGCAATGAAACTCGATTAGCGATCAGCCAGATATCTAAGGTAATTGCCGCCATGGCCTGTTTCCTCTAAGCAGGGATCATGCATCTTCTTGTATCCCTTGTTTCAAATGTATCATTGATGCTGACTACACTATCGGGAATTCAAGGCACGGACACAGAAAACATCCCGGTCCCGGAAGCTATTGTTGCAGATACACTGCCGGACAAGTTCATTAAACCCGACGCCGAACAAATTGATATTTCAGAGGATTTTCGTGATCGAATGACCGTGCCGGTTAGTATCGAGCAACAAGGCCCCTTTGATTTCATCATCGATACAGCGTCGCAACGCACGATTTTATCAAAAGAAATTGCTGGTAATCTCAATTTGGAAATTGAGGACACGGTCAATGTTGTCGCCCTTGCCGGCAACACGACCGTCAACACAGTATATGTGCCCGAACTAACGCTGGGCGAGCGCAGTTATGGCGGCCTGATCTCACCGACATTCCGGGCCACTAATATCGGCGCAGATGGCGTACTTGGCCTTGATAGCTTGCAGGGTCAGCGCATCGTATTCGATTTTCTAGCCAAAAAAATCTCGGTTGATGACATCAATATCAAATTGAAAAGCCGTTCCCGTAGAGAAATTGTTGTGACGGCCAAACGGCGGTCCGGCCAACTTATCTTCACCAATGCAATTATCTCCGGGATAAAAGTCAATGTGATTATTGATACCGGAGGAGAAACTTCGATTGGTAACAAGGCATTGCAAAAACGGCTTCGCATGCGTTCCAGCAGCCTACAGCAAATCAAGCTGGTGGACGTAACCGGAAAGTCGGTAGACGCAGACTATGGCATTGCCCAGAATCTCGAAATAGGCCGCGCTCGGTTTAGCCAAGTCCCCATAGCTTTTTCAGATATCGAACCGTTCAAGGCATTAAAACTGGAAAAGAAGCCTGCCATGTTTCTGGGCATGAATGCTTTGCGAACATTTGATCGTGTCGCCATCGATTTCGCGAACCGGAAAATCTACTTCTTATTGCCCAAAGAGGCTTGAGACACGGTTCAGTCGAAAATTCAGGGCCTTTGGTCGGACATTGTTTGGGTGATATACCGTTTTGGCGGTAAGTGCTATGTTCGGGAAATTATGTCTGCGGGAGGATTTATGAAAAATTGGCGGCATTCCTTTTATATCGCAATGGCCGCGCCACTGCTTGTTTCAGCTTATCCCGTTCCGCTGGGTCAATCAATAGAACCCGGGACCGTAACCGGACCGTCCGGAGAAGTCCTGGACATCGACGAAGATCGAGGACGACGGATGACCGTGCCTGTCAGCATTGAAGACAAAGGGCCCTTTTCCTTTGTAATTGATACTGGTGCTCAACGTACCGTGCTATCAAAAAAAATTGCCTCCAGATTGGCGCTCGAAGCGGAGGAACCGGCCCAGTTGATCAGTATTGCGGGGCAGAGCTTGGTCGATATGGTCTATGTTCCCAAACTTACGCTGGGCACAAAAAGCTACGAAAGTTTGATTTCGCCCGTATTGCTGGAGCGTCATATCGGCGCAGAAGGTATTTTGGGTCTGGATGGCCTGCAAGACCAACGTATCTTGTTTGATTTTGTGGATAACAAGATCACTGTTGAAGACGCAGCGGAAAAACGTACCCGTGTTTCCTCCCGAGAAATTGTTGTCACCGCACGCCGACGATCTGGTCAGCTAATTTTTACCGATGCCATGATTGCGGGTGTGAAAACGAACGTGATAGTCGATACTGGTGCACAAGTCTCAATCGCCAACACAGTTCTGAAGAAGCGGTTGCAACGACAGCAAAGGGAAACCGGAATTGATAACCTGCTCATCGCTGTAACCGGTGATACATTGGGCGTAGAATTTGGACGTGCAAGGGATTTTCGGATGGGGCGCGCGCGGTTTGATAGCGTATTGGTTGCGTTTGCCGATGCTCCGCCGTTCGAACAATTTGGGATGAGCAAAAAGCCCGCCTTGTTATTGGGAATGGATATTTTACGACAATTCGATCAGGTCGCAATTGATTTCCCCAAACGGAAGATCCATTTTCTACCGCCTAAACATGCCCGCACGATTCGCGAAGAACCGCGCAACAGCAGGATCAAGTTCTAGAATTTCCTATTGTCTGAAACAATCAGAATTGAGCGAAAATCGCTTCTTCATCTCCAGACCTCCATTGCGGAAATTTGGGCATGACAGATTGGAACAGGGCTGATTCAAGATGATCAGCCAACCATTTCTGCAGCGATGGAATGGGCTGTATATCAAACCAATCGCGATCATTGTTGGCAAATTGCCGAACAAAGGGGAAAATAGCGATATCTGACAATGTTGGCGTGATGCCGGTTAGCTGGCCTTGCTCCGCAATATGCTGATCCCATGACTGCAGGATCGCCAACCCGGCTGCACGGTGGTGCAGTGGATCCTCATCATCATAGCGGGTCGGATATTTGTAACGGTCCAAATGGGTTTTGAACTCTCCATCTGCCTCAGCGATCAGGGTCTTTGATGTTTCGCGGTTCTCCAACCAATTTGCCGGATCATTTTGCCGCAGCGCCCAGTCCATAATAGCCAGACTTTCATCAATCACAGTGCCATCAAATAAAACAAGAACGGGCACTGTCGCTTTTGGGGAAACGGCAATCATCTCTTCCGGCTTGTCGCGCAATACCACTTCCCGAAGCCTTACTTCCCGCCCGCTGATCATTAACGCCATTCGCGCCCGCATCGCATAGGGGCAGCGCCGAAAACTGTACAGGATCGGTAACTTGCTCATCCGTCGCCGAGATGATTACGGCCCTCGGCTTGGGCTTTTTCAACCTGGCGCTGACGTTCCCGATAGCGCGCGCGCTGTTCATCGGTTCGCTTGTCATAACAATGGGGGCAGGACTCGCCGGGGATATATTTATCTGACGCCTGCTGCTCTGCATCCAGAGGCATCCGGCAGGCATGGCATTGTTCATAGTCGCTTTCGG
>Ga0316204_10007008_pt1 | contig 16845 bp, 13 predicted proteins | sample 6monrhotite_MG_2_FD_205661 | JGI IMG/M metagenome (GOLD analysis project Ga0316204, IMG submission 205661) | Microbial mat bacterial communities from mineral coupon in-situ incubated in ocean water Damariscotta River, Maine, United States -... | ecosystem: Environmental > Aquatic > Marine >... | reverse complement strand
GGGGACGGCATTTCTGGGCAAGAGGCTACTTCTGTTCAACAAGCGGGATGGTCACGGATGATATCATACTTCAGTACATCGATAAGCATGCTCCCAAACCTACCGACGTCAGTCGGTAGTGGTTTAGATATACGGGAAGGCGACTGGACGAAGAGACCGGATTATACTATTATCGGGCGCGTTATTATAGTCCGGCTATCGGGAGGTTCCTGCAGACGGACCCGATCGGCTACGGCGATGGGTTGAATTGGTATGCCTATGTCGGGAATGATCCCATGAATGCGACTGACCCGACAGGGGAGATTGGCATTTTTGGCTTTATTGCGGGAGCGGTCGTTGATGTTGTAATGCAAACAGTTGTTGAAGGAAAATCTATTGGTGAAATAGATGTTGGCAGCGTGCTAGTCAGCGGTGTTGCTGGTGCTACAGGACTGGGTGCCCTCAAGCAGGGCTTGAATGTGTTAAAGGCAGTAAAAAAAGTTAAGAATGCAAAGAAAGCTGTACAAAAGGCCAAAAAATTTACGAATAATAAAAATAAACAAGCTAGCAAAAGGAAAATTAAGAATGCTCAATTTAGAGAAGGAAAAGCGCGTGAAAAATTATCTTCAGCTACTAAAGATGCAGTTAAAACGACAAGTAAAGCAGTGGGAGCTGTTGCCGGCACCGCAGCTGCAAAAAAAGCCTCGCCTGAAGTTACAGTAAAAGATGTAGTAGATGGTGCCAAGGAGACAGCCCAAAAAGTTAAGGATGAAGTTAATCGCTAATATTTTTATGGATATACAATGAGTGGGGTGTAAGAAATGTCTAAATATAAATTAGACAAACAAGAGAGTATTATTCAACGACTCTGTGAATTTCTATTTTTAGTAGTTTTGCCTGCTTTTGCACAATCTTTTGTTAGGTATTTTTTTATAGTCGGGTTTGTACTAATTTTTTTATCAGGCTCCATTTCAGTAAATTTATATTCGATTTCAATAGTGTTTATGCTGGCAGTATATGGTCTATGGAAGTTATTCGATGATATTGAGATATTTGCTGAAAGATATTTGCAACGCTTTAAGAAAAAATATAAGAAAAAATAGTGATCGATGGGGTCAGAGTAATTAATCCGAGTAATTAATCCAGAATCGATGGGGTCAGAGGTGGATTCCACTCGGAAGTGCGACAGTGAGGGTTTAAAGTAGGACATAGTTTACGTGATTGATAGAATGAGGTTTCTGACATCTTATTCATTCGAGGAGCAAACCATGTCCTATGTCCATCTTAACGCAAAAGCCAAAAATATATTCTTGGCACAGGCTGATGTTTCTTTCTCAATATCATCTTAGTGCCCGCGAGATCGGTTGTCGCTTGGGTCGTCATCATAGCAGCATCGCCCGAGAACTTCGTCGCAATGTCCATATTTGCGGCAACTCCCGAGACGATTTTGCTCACCGTATGGCAGAGTTCGGCGCAGGTAGGCGCCCGCGCCACTTTCGCAAACGCTCGAATAGGCCATTGAGGGATTATGTTCTGGCCCGCTTGCGAGAGGATTGGTCGCCCGCAACCATTGTGGGCCGCTTAAATATTGACTTCCCCCGTAGCCGTAAAATGCGCCTCAGCGTCGAAATGATTTATCGGGATGCGGCGGAGGGCGGCCTGTTGCATCGACATTTACTGCACCATGTTACTAAACGCGGTAACCGCCGAGAGGAGGTTTTTTCACTGATGTTGGCTATGTGGCCTCATACAAAAATAAGTAATTTACGTCATTGGACTGATCAATAAGACGTTTTATCCTACCTCAAAATATATCAGAAGGAAATAACATGTCAGACACTGCCCTAGCTAGTAACAATGTCGTAAAAACCAATACCCCTCATCGCCGCGCCTTTTTTGACCCTGATACCCTCACTTGGGAGGAATGGGTCTTGCCCGGTACATATTTCAAGCTGTTGAATATTAATGAATTGACCGGTGGCTTCACCATGCTCTTGAAGGTGGATCCTGATATGGTTGTCCCGCCTCATCATCATATCGGTGGTATTGAAGCTTTTGTTATTGAAGGTGAGTTTGGTTATGGGGATGACCGCGGCGGTGTTGGCAGCTATGTTCTGGAAGCGGGTGGTTCCATTCATCGGCCCGATTCTCCTGGCGGGACTATTATGTTTGCTGTTATTCATGGCCCGTTGGTTGGCTATCATGAAGATGGTAGTATTGCCGTCGTCGTTGATGGCAGATTTATGTATGATCTGGCTGTTCAACATAATGTTGCGGGCCATATTACGGTTACAAATACATTCACCAATGATACTTAATGGGGCCTGATCTTGTGATTGATTAAAATCAATGAAGAGCCAAATGCGCTTTATTCCCAGATTATTCACAACTGATTATTCACAACTGGTTATTCACAACCAGTGGGACTAAAGGGCGGGCATGTCACAGGGCCATATACCGATCTTAGACCTTTTGAATGAAGCAGACCAAAAACACTGGCATGTCCGGCATTTGGGAAGGCCTCGGTCTTGAGAGAAAAGCCGGCAAGCGGTTTGCTGCGCAGCAGGGCATCCATCTTATATAGGTTGGACACATAACGCTTATCTGGCTCGGCGATTTCCTCTGTGCCGCCAACGGCCATATAGACGGCGGCGTTTAACCTGTCGTTCTTTGCCAGAAAATCCCGGGCATGGGAGAATATGATTTCATTGTCCCACCACATGGCCGGGCTGCCGAGGACATAGCGGTTGAAGCTTTCGGGCTTGTTAAACAAAACATAGAGACCAAATAATCCACCAAGAGAATGGCCAAAATAACCGCTTTCTTCTGGAATGCTATTATATTTGCCATTAATGAAAGGCTTGAGTTCATTCTGGATAAAGTCCAGAAATTCGGGCGCTCCGCCGACTTCCTTGCCCTTCTCTATTTCAACGATGCCTTCTATCGGAACGGGGTAGCGACGAGCTTCCTTGCCACTTGGGGTTAGATCGCGTTGGCGCAAATAAAGCGTTTGAAAAATGGTTGGAACCGGATAGCCTATTCCGACAACGATGAATCTGGGCAGTTCTGACAAAGTCTGCATGGTCCGGGTCATCTGCGAAATCGGAATGCCGCCGTTAGCGTCGGTCATATAGAGCACTGGAAATCTTTCCAATCCTTCCTTTTTGCTGACCGGCAGCATGACATGGATTTCATAGGTCTGCCCGGTGATTTTTGAGGTAAGAAGATGGGTTTTTACCGGTGGAAAATAATGGGTCGCTTTGGCCTCGTCCTGTCCGCCTCCTGCGTTAAGACTGCTGTGCCATGTGGCCAGTAGAATAATGAGAAGAACCATCGACCAACCTTTGGCAGGCAGGGGAATTTTATTAGCTTTAAATTCAAGGGTCATATTTTATCCTTTCTTGCAGCAGCTACGGTAGATACCATTTTTCAACCAATAATATGAGCCTGATCCTAGGGCCTGACCTCAGGTATTGTCATGAGGGAAAACCCCTATAGTCGGCGGTTAAATCAATATGAGTAATTCACGCTATTGTCCCAAACCGTCTGTTGTTGTCATAGTATCGTCTATTCCTCACGGGAAGTAAAAACCATATCATATTATAGTCATATCATATTATAGAGAGTATTAGAATTGGGACGAGTATCAGGCAAAGTTGTGATTGTTACCGGCGGTGCTTCAGGCATTGGCGAGGCAATAGTGGAACGGCTCAGCGGGGAAGGGGCCAAGGTTATTCTGACAGACATTCGTAAGAAAGAAGGAAAAGCAACGGCCAAAAATCTTGATGTTGAGTTTTTTCATCAGGATGTTGCGGATGAAGATGGCTGGACTGAGCTGGTCCGTCATGTGGAAGATAATTATCATCAGCTTGATATTCTGGTCAATAATGCCGGCGTTGGTGATGCGGTATCGGCCGCCAGCCCGGAAGATACATCACTTTCTGAATGGCAGAGGATAAATAATATCAATGCCGGCGGCATATTCATGGGATGTAAGGCTTCCATTCCCGCCATGCACCGCGCCGGCGGCGGATCGATTGTCAATATGTCGTCAATTGCGGCCCTAGTCGCCACGCCATTTCTGACGGCTTATGGTGCAAGCAAGGCATCGGTTAGACAATTTACGCAATCTGTTGCTGCACATTGTGCCCAAAAGGGCTATAATATCAGGTGCAACTCCGTACATCCTGGCCAAATTCAGACGCCTATGCTTGACGGATTATTGTCAGATATTGCGTCCCGGGAGGGCATAGATAAAGAATATATTGCCGCAGAATTCAAGAAGAAGATCCCACTGGGATATTTTGGCCTTCCCATTGATATTGCTCATGCCGTCCTGTTTCTTGCTTCTGATGAGTCCAGATATGTCACCGGCATCAAGGTCATTGTTGATGGCGGAATGAGCGGCGCAAGCTAGTCTGTTCAACCCTTTTAGGAGCTTATATGTCTTTATATGGTCTGATGCAAGAAACCCCCTTGCTTATTATCTCGTTACTAAAATATGCCGCCGATTACCACGGAAAACAGGAAATAGTTTCTGTTACGGGGCCGGATGCCATTCATCGATATGGCTATAAACAGGCCTATGACCGGGCCTGCCAGCTTGCGAATATGCTTGAAACAATGAATATCGCAAGCGGTGACCGTATCGCAACATTGGCGGCCAATACCCATCGCCATTTTGAATTATTTTACGGCGTTTCCGGTCTGGGGGCTGTGCTCCATACGGTAAACCCACGGCTGTTTGATGACCAGATATGCTATATTATCAATCATGCAGAAGACCGTCTGTTATTTCTGGACCCGGATTATTTGCCGCTGGTTGAGCGGCTGGCACCTAAATTGCCGTCACTGGAAGCCGTTGTGATTTTGGCGGACAAGGATGACATGCCTGAGACGTCATTGCCCAATGTCTATTGTTATGAAGAGATTATTGCAGCGCAGGCCAGCGACTATAACTGGCCCGTTTTTGATGAAAATCTGGCATCATCACTCTGTTATACTTCCGGCACAACAGGGGATCCAAAGGGTGTGCTTTATAGCCATCGTTCAACGGTGATCCATGCCCTTGGGGCGGCACAGAAAGGAGCAATGTCGCTTGGCCCGCATGACTGTATTCTGCCCATTGCCCCCATGTATCACGCTAATGCCTGGGCCATGCCCTATATCGCGCCGATGGTCGGCGCCAAACTTGTTCTTCCGGGTCACAGGATGGAACCTGAAATTCTTGAAAAACTGATCAATAGCGAAAAAGTAAGCTTTGCTTGCGCTGTCCCGACCATATGGACCATGATGCTTGAATATTTGGACAAGGAAGGCAAGACAATAGACAGCCTGGAGCGCACCACGATAGGGGGGTCCGCAGTCCCTGGTGCCATGATTAGCCGGTTCAGGGATAAATATGGCGTTGAAGTCCTGCATCTGTGGGGCATGACAGAAATCAGTCCGTTGGGCACACTTGCATCGACGAAGCCCGAAATCGATCGCTTGTCCGCCGATGTCAAAGCTGAAGTTCTTTCCCGTCAGGGGCGGGCCATGTATGGCCTTGAGTTGAAAATTGTCGAAAATAATGAAATGCAGAAAATGGATGATGGCACCCAGCCCGGCGATTTATGGGTGCGCGGCCCTTGGGCTGCATCGGGTTATTATCGCCGGGATGATGAGAAAATATTGGACGAGGAAGGTTGGTTTCCAACCGGCGACGTCGCGGTTATCGACCAGTATGGATATATGAAAATAACCGACCGAACCAAGGATGTCATTAAATCCGGCGGGGAATGGATAAGCTCGATTGATTTGGAGAATGCGGCTTGCGGTCATCCCGCCGTTTCCCAGGCGGCGGTTATTGGCATATATCATCCGAAATGGGAGGAACGGCCCTTAATGTTGCTGGTGCCCGTTGCAGGGGAAAGTCTTAACGCTGACGTGATCATGGAATATCTGAAAACAAAAGTAGCAAAATGGTGGTTGCCAGACGAAATTCATCTTGTTGCTTCCTTGCCGCTTACGGCGACCGGAAAAATTAAAAAATCTGCGCTTAGGGAAGAATATAAGAATTATTCTTTTGCTGAAAAAACGACCGAAAAAGAGGAGATTTGACCATGACTGAAATTTTATCATTCGGACAACCACAGGGGGCCATTATGCAGGTCGCCTATGTGGTAGAGGATATTGAAAAGGCGATGAAACATTGGACCGAAACACTGGGCGTTGGCCCTTTTTTCCTGTTTGAGCATTTTGCGCTTGAAGATTACCGCTATCGGGGGAAGCCGGGTGATCTTGATATTACCCTTGCTTTGGGTTTTTCCGGCTCCATGTGTTTTGAATTGATATTTCAGCATAGCAAAAGTCCGTCCGTATATACCGAAGTCGTTGAACGCCGGGGATATGGTTTTCACCATTGGGCAGTTTCCACGAATAATTTCGAGGCTGACCTGAAACGTCATATCGCGGCGGGTAATGCAGAAGTCCTGTATGGTCTGGTGCCGGACCCGATAAATGCGCGTGCGGCCTATGTGGATACCATGGCTGAGTTGGGTGGTATGATTGAATTGATAGAGATGACGCCGGCCGTAGAGGGATTTTTTGCGGCGTTAAAGGAGCCGTCTGTCAATTGGGACGGCAATGACCCTGTGCGTATGTTGGGGTAGGGTATTAATCTGCGCAAAACCAATTCAGAGTGAATAATAAAAGGACAGCCCGATGTTGGATCAACAAACAGAGAAAATGTTATCGGACATGAGTGAAGCAGGCGGCCCCGCATTACATGAAATGCCTGTGGCTGATGCAAGAGAAGCCCTGTCGTCAATTTCTGAGGCATTAGGTTGTAAAGACAGCCAAATTTTTGCCGCCGAAGACAGGGAAATCCCGGGCCCGAACGGGCCGATTCCCGTTCGGATCTATTGGCCAGATACTGCTACACCGGATCAGCCGCGACCGCTATTGATTTTCTATCACGGCGGCGGATTTGCGCTCGGTGATATTGAAACCCATGATTCCGTCACCCGATATTTATGCGAAAAGGCGGGCGCTATTGTGATTTCGGTGGGCTACCGCCTTGCGCCTGAAAATCCTTTTCCTGCCGGTGTTGAGGACTGCTATGCAACATTGATGTGGGTGAGTGAGAATGCCGGTAATCTTGGTGGGGACGGCATGCGGATAGCCCTCGCCGGTGACAGTGCCGGCGGCAATATGACAGCTGCGGTATGTCTTATGGCGCGAGAACGAACAGGGCCGCATATTAGTTTGCAGCTTTTGCTCTATCCATGCGTGGATATGGTGCTTGAAACCAGTTATACCTCTTATGAGAAGTTTGGTGGCGGTGAGTATTTTCTTGGATTGGAAGATATGCAATGGATCCGGGGGATGTATTTCCGCGATAGCGAAGATGCCAAAGATTTTAGGGCGTCTCCTCTGCTATATCCCGATCTTTCAAATTTGCCCCCTGCTTTTATAATGACGGCAGGCTATGATCCGTTGCGTGATCAGGGCAAACATTATGCTGACAGGCTGAATGAGGCTGATGTGGCCGTCGAATATCAGTGCTTTGAGGGTGCGATTCATGGTTTTCTAAATTTCGCCGGCGTGCTGGATATTGGCAAATCCGGTCTGAACCGGATTGTACGCGTGATGAAGGATTACCTTGCTTAAAAGTCAGAGATAAAAATTCAGTCGGTTTAAGATCCTTAGGCGGGCAGGGTTAGTGAATGTCATTAGACAATTGATATATCAGGCTGGTCCTGTTGTTAACATTGGTTTTTTCGTAAATGCTGCGCAGGTGATTTTCTACCGTCCGGGTGCTAATGAATAATTTTTCCGCGATATCTGAATTAGTGAGACCAACACCGACGAGCTGGGCAATGTCAATTTGCCGGGGTGTCAAGCCATGTCTCTTGAGCCGTTCATAGGGGAGTTTGGGTATGTTTTCTTTTTCAATGCAAACCATGATGTGCAGATTGCCTGCATTCAATGTTATCGGACGTAGAATGATATTGAATGACTGTTGATCCGGGCCGATTTTCATCTGAAATTTTAAGGGATCATTTTCGAGTTTTGCCAATTGGTCCGATTTTTTGATTCGGTTACAATATCTCACTATTTCGGGCGGCATGATCAGCTTGTTTTTATTCCATCCCATTGTGTTTTTAGGGGAGTTGGCCAGTAATTTATGAGTTGTCCGGCTGACATAGATTGGTTTTAGATTGTGGTTTAGTACCATAATATTCTGATTTAAATTCTCTTCGGCGAGACAATTAATAATCCAGTCCCGTTCATCAATTTTCTCTATAACCCGTGTCCTTTCTCGCGCGGCTGCGAAATATGGACAGATCATCTGTGCAATGGCAATTTCTCTTTCCGTGAATGCGGGCGCATTCATTGGCCTGTGAAAACCTAAAATACCAGAAGGCCCGGAATTTGTGGTCAGGCCAGCCACCAACACGTGATAGATGGAAATAGGTTCAAGAAATTCCTGGTAAAAGCGACTTGAAAGATATTCTCTTTTATCGATTATCCTGTCCGACACGATGACTTGCCGGTTGAGGTCTTTATGATGCCGCATATAATTGTCAACAAAGGGATCTTGCGGCTGATAACGCTCGCACCATTTCAACATTTCACTTTCTGGATGTCCGTGGGCAACGCCCGTGGTAAAACGCGGTCCGTAAGAACTCTTGTTGATATGCATATAAACACTGCTGTCTGCGGATAATATATGCTGAACCATTGGCAAGGCTATGTCGTTCAGTTCATTATAGTCACTACATTCATTAATCGAATAGCCTAAGTTCAATATTTTGGAAAGGTCGGTTGACTTTAAATTGCGCATTACACTTAATCTCCGCGTCTTGAATAATACACACTAACACCCCTCATAGTTATAAATGTAACCTATTTTTGTATCAAAGTCCACTTTGCCATAGGATAGGGTAAATTGAGTATTTTTCGCTATGGTCGGTTTTCTAAGACTATGGCTTACTGATAAAGGGAGAATTTAGTTAAAAATATATATAGGGAAAAAAATATGATCAGGAAAATGATAAATATTAATAATACGGTTACACCAAAAAACTATTCAGATGAGACGTTTAACCATAGAAAATTCATACGTTATACGGGCACCTGTGCGGTTTATGCCGCACTGATCACCGGTACGTCTTCTTTCGCCTATGCGCAAGAGGCCGATGATGTGGATCAGGCGAGTCCTTTTGCCCTCGAAGAAATTATCGTGACCGCCCGTAAGAGAGCGGAGAGCGTGCAGGAAATGCCGATTGCTATTACGGCACTTTCGACAACCCAGCTGGAGCAACGGAGCCTGACCAACCTAATGGAAATAGGCGCCTATATCCCCAACGTGGTGATGAATACCTCACCCAGCAGTAGCGGCGGCGGTAATAATTTGCAGATTTATATTCGTGGTGTCGGCCAAAACGACTTTCTTTTCACGACGGACCCCGGGATCGGTATTTATGTCGACGGCGTATATCATCCACGGACCCTTGGCGGTGTGATGGATCTGCTTGATCTTGAACGGGTGGAAGTTCTGCGTGGGCCGCAAGGCACGTTATTTGGTAAAAATACCATTGGCGGTGCTATTGCCCTGACCTCACAAAAACCAACGGGCGATGGTACTGGCTACGCTGAGGCCACCGTCGGAAGCTTTAATCGGCTGGATATAAGGGGTAGTTTCGATGTTGCTCTGAGCGATACTCTGGCCGCGAAAGTTTCCATGTCCAGTAAAAATCGCGACGGCATTGGCAAGCGTCTGGAATTTGGCACTGACGAGGTTCTTGATGAAACCGGCAACGAGAATGGGTCATCGGCCCGGCTCGCGCTGCGCTGGACAGCATCGGAAGATGTGACGGTCGATTTTACGGCTGATTACACAAGGGAACGCGAAAAAGGCGTGCCGGTTACCTTGGCTGATGTTCAAGCTGGTGGTCTTTCAGGTCTATGGAATGCCTTTGTAGGTGGCCCAGCCGGCCAGACTTTTAACAGCGATTTTATCATCGACAACAACCGGTATGATTCCTATGCAACTGGCGGCAATAAGAATGAGCTGGATGCTTATGGTTTCAGCATGGATATTAACTGGGACGTTAATGAAAATATGTCCTTCAGGTCGATTTCTGCCTATCGGGCCATGGATGCCTTCTTTAATAGTGATACCGATGGATCACCGCTTTCATTCGCCGCAACAGATCAGGCACAAGAGCAAAACCAGATCAGCCAGGAATTCCAACTGGTTGGCAAGGCCTTTGATGACAAATTGGACTGGGTAATAGGGGCCTTCTATTTCGATGAATTCGGCCGCGATGAAAATCAAGTCAGACTTGCTTCAGGCCTGTATGATGCCTTGGAGGCATTGCCAGCGGCAGTTATTCCTCTCGCACCAGGTCTGGTTTGTCCTGCGGGACCAATGGACCCTTGTGCTGGCGGGCCCGGTAACCCGATCAATGTGGGTTTTGATTTGGATCTTGATCTTTTAAATGAAATTGATATCAAGAGCTATGCCTTCTTTTCGCAAGGTACCTTCCAAGTGTCCGATAAAATCAGCATAACCGCAGGCGCGCGCTACTCATACGAAAAGAAATCTTTTTTCCTTAATCATGTGCGCATCAATTCGGGCGCGCCAATCCTAGCTAATGAGACCATCAGTGATAGTTGGAGTTCTTTCACACCGATGGCCAGTGTTGATTATAAGATTAATGAGGATGCACTTGTCTATGCTTCGGTAACGAAGGGTTTCAAAAGCGGTGGCTTTAATGGTCGCCCTCTTACCCCAGGGCAGATTTCTGCCTTTGAGCCGGAAACAGTAGTGTCGTATGAGCTTGGTTTCAAGGCGGATATGTTAGAAAGCCGGGTCCGGTTGAATGGTGCCATATTCTACGCAGATTATACAGATATGCAAATTACCAGTATCAGTGACGATGGGACGGGCAATCTACAACTTCGGGCACAGAATGCCGGTAAGGCTAGAATCAAGGGTTTTGAACTGGAGCTGCAAGCCCGGCCAGTGGCCAATTTTGACATCATCGCTAGTCTTGGTTATGTTGACTTTGAGTTTACTTTTCTTGAGGACGGCGTTCAAGACTTTAACCTTGATTCTCATGCCATTAAAACGCCCGAGTGGAATGGTTCTTTAGGCGCGCAATATACTTGGGATGTGAGCAGTGAAAGTGCGGTGACCCTTCGCGGTGACTGGACATACCAGAGCAAAACCTTCCAGGATATTCAAAATTCTGACCAACTGATTGCCCCCGGTTACAGCCTGCTCAATGCCCGTCTTACCTATGAAAATCATGATGGAAATTGGGAGATTGCCTTGTCTGCAACCAATCTTACGGACAAGGAATATATTGTCAGCGGGTATCAAACTCTGGCGAGCTTTGGTACAGCGAACCTGATATATGGCCGCCCGCGCGAGTGGGGTCTGACGGTCAAGAAGAGGTTCTAGGCACCTCTTTTATACTTATAAAGAAAATATTTTTAATCTACAGGGTCGCCTCACGGCGGCCCTAATACGTTGGGGGGCGCAAGTCTCTACCTTCACGCCCTTGTTGGGCCGCAGAAGGCAGAGGATGTTTTAAATATATCGGGTGTTTTGCGTATAGTGCTATTTGGTTGAATGTTGAGCTGGCAGGCCGGCCAATTGTCCGCCATCAACGACCATTTGATGGCCCGTGATCATACCGGCCTCTGACGAGCAGAGGAATAGAATAGACGAAACAATATCAGATGGTTTTGCAACCCGGCCAAGGGGTACCAGTGATGCCATCCCGTCCAGCATGGTCTGGCGGCTGTCAAAAGCGGCGACAATGGGGTCGAGCATTTCGGTGTCGACATATGTTGGATGTATGCTGTTGCAGCGAATGTTATATCCCCTGCCTGCGCAATATAAGGCCACTGATTTGGTCAACATCGTCACACCGCCCTTTGAGGCACTATAGCCTGCGATATCTTCGCCGCCGACCAGACCGGCAATTGACGATACGTTAATAATGGCAGCAGGGGATTCTGATTTTTTCATCAATTTTATGGCATTTTGACAGCCAAGAAAAGTGCCCGTCAGATTGACAGCCAGCATGGCATTCCAATGATCAAGCGGCATTTCTTCAAAATTATCAGGGAAACCAATCCCGGCGCAATTGACCAATATATCCAGACCGCCGAAAGTCTCTTCAGCATATTTGACGACGTCTCGCCAATTTTCTTCAGAACTGACATCCAATTTATATCCTGTGGATTTTGTGGATAGCCCTTGGGCGACCGTTTGTGCCTGATCAATATTAATGTCAGCAACAATCACATGACAGCCTTCATGCGCCAGTTGAACAGCTGTCTCCCGTCCGATACCTGACGCAGCACCGGTGACAATTGCGGTTTTACCGGAAAATCTGCTTGTCATAATAAATCTCCTGTCAGATGAATGATGGTATGAATGATACTGCGGCTATTATTTTTAATATATTTTCGGAAAGATAAAACTTCTTATCGGCCACTCCAATGACGTAAACTACCTATATTGGTTTTACAGGAATATATGAGCAAATTAATACCACATAATGAGAAGGAAATATCCTTTTTAGCAATTATGTAGATTTTATGTAGGTGATAAAAAGTGCAGCAGAGCGTAATTTTCGCAAATGCATAACCTACTTTGATGTGATTGAGGACGCTGCTATAAACGTGCTGATAGTACATGACGCGCTGCGAGATCTGACAGTATTATGTATAAAAGCCATGTGAGGCTTGACCACTACAAAAAGTTGTGCTAGATACGCAGTACCTTCAAGGTGAAGGGCTGAATTAACGACAAACAGGAGAAACATGTGATTAGTAATAAAATCATAATCACCGATATGTTCTCCACTTTCTTTTTTACCCCTTAGGGCTATTCCTATGTAATCCGGGCTAAAATAAGAAGGTCAGGAACATATCATCGACATAAAATAATTTTTAGCATGTACACGCATGTTGCATTCGGCTGTCCGTTAGGATTTCTCGCTTCGCATCTTATGCGTGTTTACGGCAACGGGCAGCTATGCCCGGATGATGGAAAGAACATGGGCAATTCACATGAACAGCGGGATGTCAGGCTTTACTTGGGTCGGATCCTGAAAAAGATTAAATGGCGGTCTCAGGCCGCGATCCAATTTTATCAATGGCTGGAAGAGAATGAGGTTCTGTTGGACCTTGATCTGACTGCGATTAAGAAAAGAAGTGGCGTAAAAGGCAAGGCCTACACAAAGACTGGTCTTAAAATTGCGTTGCAGGATAAACTTTATGCGATGTTTGGGCAGGGTAAGGCTGAGGCCGGGCCGCAAGATGATGATATGGTCTGCAACTTTAATTTACTGACAGATTATCTGTCGCTGGTGGGTGATGAGAAGCAGGTATTACTTTTCCTGATGCGCAAATGGATGGCGGATAAGTTCGACAGCCTTTGTGATGATCTGATCTGTAAGAGGCTTTTTGATAGTGAAAGCTTGTTGGCAACGGCTCTTGACCTGAATGTTGGCCGGATAAAAAAACTGCTGAATCGGGGAAATTTAGTCAAATCCGGTTTGATCAAAAGGTTACGGAATAGCGGACGTAATGATTTCCGGTATGAAATAAATTCAGACGTGGTTCTGGCTTTGTCTGAACCGTGCGGTGGTCTTGCTGCCATCTTCAAGACGCTTTTGGGTCAACCGCTTGCGACTGATCTGACCTGGCAGGATTATGATTTTATCCGCCGTGAGCGGGATTGTGTACGGGATATCCTGCTTAAAGGTTCCGGCTTGGGTAAAAAAGGGATCAATATCTTGATCTACGGCCCTCCCGGAACCGGAAAGACAGAACTTTGTAAGGTGCTGGCGCAGGAACTTGGCAAAAACCTCTTTGCTGTTGGCGAAGAGGATTCCTGGGGGGATGAGCCTGACCGTTCCGAACGTCTGGAGTCGGTCAGGCTCTGCCAAAGTCTGCTGGCGGGCCAAGAAAATGCCTTGGTGATGTTTGATGAGATGGAAGATCTGATCGAAAAACGCTGGGGCAGTGGGTCCAAAGTGTTTTTAAACCGCATACTTGAACAAAATGAGGTGCCGACTTTTTGGATCACCAATGATCTTGACTGTTTTGACTCGGCGCTTTTACGTCGCATGACCTATGCTGTGGAATTAAAATTGCCCAATGCGGCGGTGCGCGAACGGCAACTTGCCCAGTTGGCGAAAGGCCGTGATGTAACGCTTTCTGGTGACGAAGTGCGGGAGATTGTGGGCAAGGGTCCGGTTTCTGTCGGTATCATGGCAACGGCAGTTAATATTTCCGCCATGAATGGCGGTGGTGCTGACATGGTTCGTGAAATTACATCATCTCTGTCCAAGGCTGTCAACCACGGACGGGTTGTCGCTAACCACTCCGCTCATTTTGGCGCCTTTAAATCAGCATTGATCAATGGCGGAGCGGCCCTGTCCGGATTGGAAAAGGCGGTGGGACCCAATATGCCTTACCGGGATTATTCCTTATGTATATATGGACCACCCGGAACTGGTAAATCAGCTTACCTGCGCCACTTGGCAGCTTTGATGGAGATGGATATCCTGTTTAAGCGCGCATCGGATATTCTGTCCAAATGGGTTGGCGGGTCAGAGGAAAATATTGCCCGTGCCTTTGAAGATGCCCGAGAGCAGGAAGCCTTTCTTGTTTTTGATGAGGTGGATTCCCTGCTGTCGGACCGGACGGGTGCGGAAAAAAGCTGGGAAGTCAGTCAGGTCAATGAAATGCTGACCTGGATGGAAAGTCATGCCCTTCCTTTCGCCTGCACCACAAACCTGATGGATGAAATTGATCAGGCAGCCTTGCGGCGGTTCACTTTCAAAGTGAAATTTGATTTTCTGGAAGCGTGTCAGGTGGCCCTCGCCTATGAGATATTCTTCAGTCGGCCTGCACCGGATAACGTGCTTTATCTTAGTCAGTTGACCCCAGGTGATTTCACCACAGTGAAAAAACGTCTGCGGTTTGAAGAGAATAATGCGACGGACACCCTGATTGTGCAATTACTTGAGGAGGAATGTCAGCTCAAGAAAGGGGGTCGTCAGCCGATTGGTTTCAGAACCATTGAGCCGCGAGTCAAGCTGGTCAGTCAACAGGAGAGGAAAGATGGATAATGTGAAAATAAACATCATTGTTTCTCCTGAAAGCTGGAACAGATTTTGGATGGGGCTCTTTTTGAGGCCCAAGTCCTGTCGAGCTTCTTTGCGGGTCGCGGGAGCTCGGGGAGTTTATTTTGGAGGAAATTCAAGTCTCTTAAGCCATTACATGGCGTGGGGTAAAAAATCTTGAGGATGCTGCTTAACAGCATCCTCAAGGTCATAGGATAAACAGACGAGGGAAGGTGACTTTACTCTTCCTGCCCAATCGCCAGCAAAAGGCTGTTATCATCTTGAACAACGACTTGGTCACCAGGATTAACGACAATTGTGGTCGAGGATGATTCAACGATAATCGGGCCCTCAAGTTCAGTACCCGGCGTTAGATCATCCCACTGATAGCTTGTTGCGCGTTCACTACGATCCACGGCGGGGAAATATATATCCCGCTGGCCAGATGGTTGAGCGTCAGCCTGGTCGTTGCTGTCGCCACCAGTTTTAATCAGGGCCGGTTTCCCTGCTGTGGCAACCAACCGCCAATGCAGAGCTTCAATCGCTTGCTCACGCATGGCATAGGTAAAGCGCCGTTCGTGCTCGTTATGGAACTCATCCCCGAGCTTGGTTATGAGCGCCTGATCAATTGGGCCGTCAGGTAAAGGAATAGTAATGCAATGAACCTGTCCATAATAGCGGGCTTCCATATATCGCGTAAAGATCATGTCATTGTCTTTAAAGCCATCCGAACGCAGATCTGCCGTTGCCTGAGAAGTCATGTCTTCAAACTGCGTGGCAATGACGTCAACGGCGCCTCTATCGTTTGTCAGGCAATTCAGAACACGAACATAATCATGACGAACGGGTGTGATGGCCATACCGAACGCACATAAACCACCAGACATGCGCGGTATCATAACCTGTTCCATCCCAAGAATACGTGCGCAGTCAGCGGCGTGCAAGCCACCTGCGCCGCCGCCGCCTACCATGACATATTCGCGTGGATCAATACCTCTTTCAACGGAAACACGCCGAATTGCTGAGACCATGTTATTGTTTACAATCGTCAAAATACCGGCCGCCGCATCTTCAATGCTCATGCCAAGCGGGTCTGCGACATGCTCTTTGATGGCGGCTCTGGCCAGGTCTGCGTCAAGACCGCGGCGACCCCCGAGAAATGCGCCGCCGGACATACGTCCTGCTACCAGGTTGGCATCGGTCACACTGGGTCTTGTTCCCCCGCGACCATAACATGCAGGTCCCGGTTCAGATCCCGCGCTTTGTGGTCCGACCCTAAGCGATCCCCCACTATCAACCCAGGCAATGGAGCCACCGCCGGCACCAATGGACAGCACCTCAACACTATTTACCCCGATGGGCTGGTCCGCGACCTTAATGTTGGTAGACATAACGGGCTGACCATCGCGTAGCAGGCAGATGTCGAAGCTGGTACCGCCCATATCCACAATGATCAGATTGTCCGGGCGTTTTGTTCGCGAAGCATAATGCGCGCCTGCCGCAGGGGCCGCTGCTGGCCCCGAAGCAACCGCATTGATCGGTTTCGCCAGCATATCAGAGACCGGCGTGCAGCCACCGTTGACCTGCATGATCAGGGGGGGATGCGGCAACTCTTCTTCCTTCATCTCGACTTCAAGAGCACGGAGATAATCACTGATGATCGGTGAAATATAAGCACTTAACACCGTTGCCGAGGTGCGCTCCCATTCCCCGATTTCCGGCAGCA
>Ga0316204_10007007_pt1 | contig 16846 bp, 15 predicted proteins | sample 6monrhotite_MG_2_FD_205661 | JGI IMG/M metagenome (GOLD analysis project Ga0316204, IMG submission 205661) | Microbial mat bacterial communities from mineral coupon in-situ incubated in ocean water Damariscotta River, Maine, United States -... | ecosystem: Environmental > Aquatic > Marine >... | reverse complement strand
ACTAATTAACGAGTTTGCACATAAGGTTAAGTAGATTAGTAGTTGTTATGGAAATTTAGCACTTATTGTTGAAATCTTTAGTACTTACTGTGCTCGTCCAGATATCACACATTACTAGGAATGCTATTGCGAATCATTATCAAATGCATTAAGATTGTTCCTATATGGATTATATCAAGCAACCATCAGTTAAAAGTAGGCAAAAGCGGGCCCTGGCCATTGGCTTAAGCCTGAGTTTGCATCTGCTAATTGTTGCGGCAATGGTGACGCAGGTTAAACCAGAAGCGGTCAAGCAGCGCAGTGTTGTGATGGTATCGATGGTTGCACCAGTAAAGCCGACACCGAAGTTAGCGACAGAACATGAGCCAGAGCACAGGCAAGCACCGAAGCCAGAAGCAAAGCCAACGCCAAAGCTGGAGCCAAAGCCCCAGGTACAGGCAGATGTAGAGCCAGAACCAGAATCGCAAGCCGAAAATGTGCCTGTAGAAAATACGGATCCATTTGTGCCGCAAGAGATGGAAGCTGAGATAGAACTGCCACAGTATCAGGCGGATTATCTGCAGAACCCGCCGCCTGTTTATCCACGATTATCGCAACGCTTAAAGGAACAGGGTGAAGTGCTACTGAAGGTGCGAGTGGGGTTAGATGGCCAGCCGCTGGAAGTCAACTTACAACAGAGCAGCGGCCACGTCCGCCTGGATCAAGCTGCGCAGAGAGCGGTGACGCAATGGCGCTTTGTGCCAGCGCAAACCAATGGAAAAATGGTGACCGCCTGGGTGGTGGTACCGTTTGAATTCGCATTAGGAGGTTAAATGAATCTTACAATTGTTTTTCAGGAAGGCGACAGCATTTTAATCGGCGTGTTTCTCAGTTTGCTGCTGATGTCAGTATTGACCTGGTACCTGATTCTGTCGAAGTCTTCAGCTATCTATCGATGGCGTCGTTATAATCGCCAGTTTTTACAGAGCTTCTGGGATGCGCAAACACCCCAAGAGGCCTGGCAACAGACATCACAGAAACAACCGGCACCGTTAGCACGTCTGGCCGATGCGGCATTTAATGGTATGCAGCAATTTCTACAGCGACCGCGACTGGGTAACCAGGATGAGTTTCTGGTGCGCAACCTACGTAACGGAATAAATCGTGAAACTTCACGCACCGCAGCGGGTATGACATTGCTCGCCTCTATCGGAAGCACCGCACCTTTTATTGGTTTGTTTGGCACAGTATGGGGTATTTACCATGCACTGATTACCATTGCACAGTCTGGTAATGCCAGTATGGAAGTGGTGGCAGGCCCATTGGGTGAAGCCCTGGTGGCAACGGCGGCGGGCCTTGCTGTGGCTATCCCGGCAGTGCTTGCCTATAACGCCTTTCAGCGTGCGAACCGCACATTACAGGAAGAGCTCGATGGCTTTGCCCATGACCTGCATGCATTTTTAATGAGCTCAGAGTTCAATGACGACCTGGCTAATACGCCTGATCAGTTGGCAGATACCCCCGATGGAACCGCGCTGGAACAGGAGGTCGCCTGATGGCATTTGGTGGATTTGAAACCTCACAGGATGCGCCCATAGCGGAGATGAATGTGATTCCTCTGGTGGATATTATGCTGGTGCTACTGGTGATTTTTATTATCACCGCACCGGTGATCACGCACTCGGTAAATGTAGAAATGCCACAGGCATCGAGCCAGCCAACGCCTGCTAATGAACAGGCATTGCAACTCAGCATTCGTGCCGATCAACAGATTTTTCTGGATGACACTGCGCTGAGTTTATCCGAGCTGGAAACAAAGCTGCGTGAACTGGCGGCGCGAAACCCACAGCAGGAAATCCATTTACAGGCGGATCGTAATGCGACCTATAACATCGTAGCGCTCAGTATGGCAGCGGCACAACGAGCAGGCATTGTACGCATTGGTTTTGTTACCCAGGCTGAGACGACAACAAATGAGTGAGAAAAAAGATATGAATAATTCGGCGACAGGTTCGCCCAGCGTACCACCTCGCGTTAGCAGTGAAACACTGCTCGCCGGAGCTCAGGCATTGCATATTGAACATATGGGCGAGTTGTATATTTTGCGCCGCACAAGTAACGGTAAACTGATTCTGACCAAGTAGAAATTCCAGCTAAACAGTTCAGTGAAACAATTCAGTTAAACCCCCGATATAAAAACCGGAAATGAATCTGCCAGCCAGCCTCATAGCATCGCTATGTAGCCAGCCAGCCCAAATATTATTGTAAATCTATCACAATACAAACGGAGACTGGCATGAAATGCACCCCGAAAAACCTAATAAACTTTGACAGTAAAAAACTGTTTAAACCCGGCGTTCTGGCAACCGCCATTACTCTGTCATTGAGCCCTGTGTTATTACAGGCTGAGGAAACCAGGCTCGACAAGATGCTTATTATTGGCACCAGTGAAGATGCCAAACAACTCGCTGGTTCAGGCGCGGTGATCGATAGCGAACAAATGGAAGTCGAAGTGGCCAGCGATATTAACCAGTTACTAAAAACCGTTCCCGGTGTTTACATACTCGAAGAAGAAGGCAGTGGCCTACGGCCTAATATTGGTATTCGTGGAGCCACCAGTGAACGCAGTGAAAAAATCACCCTGCTTGAAGACGGTGTGATGATTGCGCCAGCGCCTTACTCCAACCCAGCTGCGTATTATTTCCCCACTATTTTACGTATGTCTTCCATTGAAGTACTAAAAGGTGCACCGCTATTGCGTTATGGTCCACAGACTACGGGCGGCGTGGTAAACATGTTATCAACACCCATTCCGCAGGAATACAGTGGTGAAGCAAACTTCAGCACCGGCTCGTTTAATAGCAGTGATTTGCATGCATACTATGGCGGCACGGAAGATCAATGGGGCTGGCTGTTAGAGGCTGTTGAACGTAACAGCGATGGCTTCAAGGAGATTGACCGCAGTAACCGTGATAGCGGTTACAATATTTCTGACTATGTCGCCAAGTTACGATGGGAATCGGATCAGGGGCCGAAACAAAGTGCACTGTTAAAACTGCAGCGTTCAGATGAAATCTCCAATAGCACTTACGTGGGTTTAACGGATAATGATTTTGCAGCGAACCCAAACCGCCGTTACGGTTTGTCGAGTATCGACCAGATGGTAAATGACCACACCGGTATTCAATTTGTGTACAGCCGTGAACTGAGTGAAAGTGTGAATGCCACAGCCACGCTTTACCAGAACAAGTTTAATCGTAACTGGTTTAAGCTGTCCGGCAGCGGCAGCCTGATTGATGATGCCAATAATGGTGACGCTACTGCACAGGGTATTCTGGATGGTGCTATTGATACCACCGGTCTAAGTTACAAAAACAATAACCGTGCTTATGAGTCCAGCGGCATAGAAGTAAATTTTGATGTCGATATGGGTCTGCATCGTCTGGCCATTGGCACACGTCTACATGAAGATGAAATGGATCGTTTCCAGCCAGTGGACGTGTATGACCAGATCAATGGGTCACTAGTGTTTCAGTCAGTTACTGCTCCCACCGGCAGCAATAACCGTATTGAAAAAGCAGATGCAACAACCTTATGGATTACCGATGACTGGCTGGCGAGTGAAAAACTTAATGTTAACCTCAGTCTTCGCTATGAAGATATAGAAAGCAGCCGTGTTCAATATGCTGATGAAACGCGCACCGCCGTGAATTCAACACGTGCCAACCAGACCAGTGAAGTACTTCCAGGAGCATCATTTACCTATATGTTGAATGATAGCTGGCAATTACTGGCCGGTGTGCATAAAGGATTTTCACCGCTGGGAGGGGGGGCAACAGAGCAGGAAGAGCCAGAAACCAGCACCAACTGGGAGTTTGGCGGACGTTACAATAATGACGGCCTGTTTGTAGAAGCAATTGCGTTTTACAGTGATTTCTCCGATAAAACTGAAAACTGTTCCGTGGGTTCTCCCTGTAGTGATGGCGCAACCTCTGGCACATTCCAGACTGGTGAAGCGGTGGTAAGTGGCCTGGAAACACAACTAGGAACCGAATGGAAAGGTGATGAGTTCAATGTGCCATTGAGCATCGCCTACACATTTACCCAGGCTGAAATTAGCAGTGACAACCCAACCAATGGCTTGCTGGATGGTGACTTGTTGAAAGATGTGCCGGAAAATACTTTTAGCACACGACTGGGTGTAGAGCACAGCAGTGGCTGGAACAATTATGCAGTGGCCAAATACGTTGATGAAATGTGTGTTGCCGTAGGATGTAACCGTTCGGCTTCTCCACAGGCAAAAACCAATGCTTTATTTGTAGTGGATTACATCAGCCGTTATAGCCTGGATAAAAATGCCAATGTGTATTTTAAGGTTGAAAACCTGTTCGACGAGCAGAAAATTGTGGCACGTAGCCCGGATGGTGCACGCCCCAATAAACCTCGCAGTGTGATGCTAGGCATGACGATCGGTTTTTAATCGATACTGGGCCAGGTAACGCATGCCCGAAAGCCTTAAACCCGGGTCATGCAAATACATTGTCTACATACTGCGGGCAATGACGTTGAATATATATAGAGAAGGACTAGTGGGCATTTGAATATGAGGTTACAAAAATTTGCTCAGCTTTTAGTAGTGGGTAAATATTAGAAGTCTGACTCCTGCTGGTTATGGTCAGGCCGGTGCCAGGTTGTGGTTGTGAAATAACAGATAAAGAGCAGAAGGGAATTTTAATTACCCTGTTAGTTATTAAATTAGTCTATTGGCTATTAATGCCTTTCTGGATTTATTCAAAATTCGCACATGCTAAGTATCCACAATAAACCAGTTTGACTGTGGATGCATCGCATTAGAACATTAAATATATTTAATGTTTATGAAAGTTTGCTGTTATTGGTAATAGAGTATTATTCATTGATGGTAACAGAATCATATATATAAATAAGTGACAATGAACCTAGGTTAATACCTGATTATTGATGCTGTTGATACTTAAATTAAATCAAACTTAATCTAATAACACTCACAGTGAGACATTGATTTACAGAGAATAATCAGAAACTAGTACTGGGATTGTTCAGGAAATATAGCAAGATTAGATGATGGCAAAGTGAATATGCTGCTAATGACAGCATTCTAAGTTGATCTTAATATGAAATCTGAGATGCTCAAATATATGGATAAAATGTATATGAAATAAGCCATGATGTTACCTGGCTAGATAGTTTTCGCCTGGTAACTTGATAACATACCAGATACTAGTGAAGGGGAATTATCATGATGAGTAAAGTCTGCATAACAGGTTTGAAAAGTTTACTGTTTTTTTCTAGCATAACAATTGGCTACGCAGATTCAATGAAAATGCCTATGAAATTTAGCTCTGAATCTATGTATACAGAGGTATTAACAAGTTATCCATTAGGTAAGATGAATAAGATAGCTGCTTTCAGTCATCATGGTAAAGCTAATAAAGAGATAATGTTACCAAATGGTAGAGAAGGTTGGGTGTATGAAGCGGAAGAGTATTACACACCTAAAACATATATAAAGGCGAATGGTGAAAAAAAAGTTATGAACCAGCGTATTGATTCAGGTGAATACAAAAACTATGTTTTAGTTTTTGGTATAGATGAAAAAATTATTGATGTTTTATATCAAGATAAAAATATAACTGGCTCAGCATTGCTATTTCAGCACAATAAAATGACAAGTCATTGATATTATTCGTCGTGTATTTGTAGGTGTCTAAGCTGTTTCATTATTAATGAGTCATCGACGATGTGTTAATAAACAGCATTATTATGTCTGATTTCTGAAATGCAACTGTGGCCGCTTTTCTTATGATAATCTTAAGATTATCAAGTTAACCAGCAATTAAAGGCTATTATGAGTAATAGCAATGAAAATTACATCGGTTAGTATACTGCTTACTTTAATGTTGCTCATAAGTAGCAGGGGTCACTCAGACTACCCAACTGCGCCACAGTTGAAGCTATTAACACAAAATGGTGTTATAGAGCTTTCAGATTTAAAGGGAAAACTGGTTTATATTAATTTTTGGGCATCGTGGTGCCGTCCCTGTAAAGAATCATTTCCATGGATGATTGAAATGAAGAATAAATTTGAAAAATACCCATTTGAGATTATTTCAATTAATCTTGATAGTGATAAATCACTGGCCGATAAATTTCTATCAACTCAAGAAATTAATTTTCCAAATGCCTTTGATCCTGATGCAAAAATTGCTAATGAATATGGTATTGAAGGTATGCCGAGCAGTTATTTGATTGATGGTAAAGGGCAGTTGCGCCTTCGTTATATTGGCTTTTGGAACAAAAGTAGAAAGGATAATGAGAAAATTATTCATGATCTATTAGAAGAGATAAAAATACAAAAATAACTTTATTTTAAATGATAAATAACTTGTAAAATAATTTTTAATTTTTAATTTTTAATTTTTAATTTTATAGATGGCTTTATAAGTTAACGACTAAATAAATCTAATTATTTTATATGTTGGTGCTGCCAGCTAACCTATCGATGTTTAACTCACAATTTGCATGGTGCATAAATAGAAATATTGATTTATGTCAAAATTCTATTTCTTAAAAGCGTTATCGTTATCAGAAGAAATTTTATGTTTATTAGGATTAATAAAATAATGAGAAAAAGTGTTTGCACAGTATTATGCTGGTTACTAGCCGTATCTATGGTTTGGTTGCCGTTTTCTGTGACAGCTAATTCTTCTTTGTTTTCTAAAACGCCTGAACACTGCCATGAAATGACTTCAGCCATGTCTAGTCAGACAGTTAATGCTCAATCTACGGATGAATCAATGCTACAAAAAGATGATTGTAGACATTGTGGTGATAGCTGTGATTGTACTAGTATGTCAACATGTAGTAATAGCTCGTATCATACTTCTGCATTCATTAAAATTGATATACATTTCCTAGGCTTTATCCAACCTGCTCAAAGTATTTCTGAGTATCATGCTCAATATCTTAGTCAGATAATCACTCCCGATATCCGACCTCCTATCATTTAAGACTCCGTCAGGAGTCATGTTTGTAAGCTGTCACATATTTATAAATATAAGACAGCGATGATTTGTCTTGCTCTAAATATAATCATGGCAAACAGCGTTTACAAACAATCAAAAAAAAATTATATATTGTTTAATTTAAATAGGAGTGAACATTATGAAATGTTCGAGTTATTCATTCAAAAAAAAATTACTGGCTTCAGTAGTTTCTATATCATTACCCGTGATGGCATTGGCTGAGTCAAGCAATGCTGATCTTCAGACCCAGATTGATGTTCTTCAAAATCAGGTAACCGCATTAAATAGTGAAGTTCAGCAGGCTGCGGAGTGGAAAAATCCAAATACGTTAATACATATGGCAGGTTATGCCGATGTAGGATTTATTAGTCCTCAAGAGGGTAATGACAGTTTTGTTATAGGTACATTTTCACCAATTTTCCATTTTCAGTATCTTGATGTAGTTATGCTTGAATCAGAGCTTGAATTTGAAATCGGAGAGGATGGCGAAACAGAAGTTACCCTGGAGTATTTAACAATAGACTGGTTTGTAAGTGATTATGCGACGATTCTTGCAGGTAAATTCCTAAGCCCAGTCGGTCAGTTCAGACAGAATTTGCATCCATCCTGGATTAATAAGCTTCCTTCCGCACCACCGGGTTTTGGGCATGATGGTGCTGCACCAATCTCAGATCTCGGTTTGCAGGTACGAGGAGGCTTCCCCATTGGTGGAATACGTACGAACTATGCTGTCTATGCTTCAAATGGACCAGAGCTTAATTCAGAAACAGAAGATGAAACTGAATTTGAACTTGAAGGAGTACGTGCTGAAGCTTTTGGTGCAGATAGAGATGGTGATAAAACATTTGGTGGCCGGTTTGCTGTATTACCTGTTTCATCAATTGAAATTGGTCTGTCATTTGCGACGGGCAAGGCAACGGTTACTGAACTTGAAAACGGGGTTGAACCACCTACTACAGGTTTAGAATCTGGTTTTATTGGAAGTGAAACAGCACGTGATTATGATGTTATAGGTGCGGATTTTGTCTGGTTTACCGGTAATCTCAGTTTTCGTGGTGAATACGTTAAAACTGAGATTGGTGAAGCTATAACTGGTGTCTCTGCTGGTGATGCAGCAACATGGGAATCTCTATACACACAACTTGCATATCGTTTACCTGGTACAAAATGGGAGGGGGTTATTCGTTATGGAGACTTTGATTCACCACATAACAGTCAGGATGTAACACAAACCATGTTGGGTATAAATTATCTCGTATCGAATAATTTTATCGCAAAACTTGGATATGAAATAAATGATGGCGTAACCGGCTCACCTGTTGATGATGACCGTACGTTACTGCAATTGGCCTACGGTTTCTAGGAGATGATCATGAAAAGTATAAATAAAAAAAATCACAGTCAGCGTTTTAAATTATGTAGAGCTAGTTTGTTGCTATTAGTTATGGGTTTTATTCAACCAACAATTGCTGCAGACTTTCCAGAAGCAGGTAATTTTTCTAATGGGTCTAAAGTTTGGGCAGAAAATTGTAATCGATGCCATAACATGCGAGGTCCTAAGGAATTAAAAGATGATCAATGGATATCAACCGCTTTTCATATGCGTGTTCGTGCAGGTTTAACCGGACAGGAAACAAGAGATATAATTACCTTTCTGCAAGCATCAAACACGAAAACAGTTGCGTCTGGTTCAACACTAGTCTCCGCTGTTATCAGTAAGGGATCTACAGGATTGGAAACTTATGAAAAAACCTGCATATCTTGTCATGGTGCTAATGGCAAAGGCACATTGCCTGGAATACCAGACTTTACCAGTAGTGATGGTGCGTTATCAAAAACAGATGAAGTGCTCATTGAGCATATAACTAATGGATTCCAAAGTGAAGGCTCACCTATGGCAATGCCGCCGAGAGGGGGGAATGCCAATTTAAGTACAACAGATATTTCATCTGTACTTAAATATATAAGAGAGGCATTTGGAAAATAGAATTAAGAAGCATTTATGTATCTTAAGTGGGAATGGATGCCCACTTAAGTGTTATGTTTGCAACATGCATAAATAATATTTTTTTATAGCTATTAATATGGAAACATTAAAATTACGTTACTAAAAAAATTAAATTACATGGAGAAATTCCAATAATTTTAGTAAGTAAAAACTAACATCACAAGAGGTGATTATAATGAAAACAAAACATAGAACAACGTTAATATCTGTTTTTTTGTTCACAGTTACTCTAATAATTACGGGTAGTAGCTTTGCAAAAGATTTCTCTATGCATGAAAAACTCCAGCAGTGTGAAAACGCATATGAGAAAATGCAAAATGGTAAAATGTCTCAGGCAGATGCCTGGAATGCGCGTAAACAACACAAACAACTGGTCAGTGAGATTCTGGCCAAACTAAATAAACGTAACGCTGAGGTTTCTATTGCAACGGGGGAAGAATTATCAGGTGCAGAAATATTGAATAACTTCAAAGTAATGGGACGTTTACTGGCGATGCTAGCTACAGAACACCCATCTGATACTGATGAATGGGGTTATTCTCTTGAATGATAACCTGGTTTAGCCTGCAGTGGTTAGTTTATTATAACCAGTAAAATTTTATGTGATGCACATGAAGACAGGGATGTTTAATTATGAATTCTATTAACTTTTATGTAATTTGTATTTTATATGTACTAAGAATACGAACTTTAAGTTAATAAAATATTTTAACAATTAGTCATTTTTTAAATTAAGAGGTAACCCATGCGTATAGTTTTATTAGCTACAAAAAGTTGTAGTCATTGTGTAAATTTTTCTAGAGAACTGAAAAATATTGGGATAAAACATGAAGTGCTTTATTGTGAAGATAATTCTGATTTGGTGAGTAAATATGATATACGACATTCGCCTAATCTAGTTGTAGATGGTGAGGTTGTATTCAGAAAGCAACCTAGTGAAATTGAGCTAAAGGAGTATTTTAAATGTTAATAATAGTATGGCAAGAATCTAACTAACAAGTATGGCGGGTTTGAATTATATAGTATCATAATGAGTATGGATAATGGTCAAATTGGTAAAAGTATTCGTACAGTTAATCCAGGGTTGTTGTCTTCAAGAGATATATTGCCTTTATGTAAAGATATGACAGCATTAACCAGGCTCAATCCTAAGCCATTACCTTTATGATCCCGTTGTTTTTCAGATCGGTAGAATAAGTCAAAAACTTTTGATTTCTCATCATCTGTGATTCCAATTCCGTTATCACTTATTGTTATTTCGAGTAGCTCATTATTGTTTCTAACTACTGAGTTAGGTCTTACGAAAATATCTGTTCCGTTAGGTGAGTATTTAATTGCATTATCTAATAAATTTGCAATAACCTGAAATAACATATCACGATCACCGGTGAATTGATTGTTTTCTTTAGAAACTAACTTGATATTAACATTGCTTTTAGCCGCTACAGGATCATAAAAACTTATGACATCTTCAAGGAGGTCATTAATATAAATGCTAGAGAAATAGCCTTTTTGAGATCCGCTTTCGACATTATTAATTCGAAGAAGCGCATTGAAAGTTGATAAAATGCTATCGGTTTCAGCTATAGCATTTTCTATATTTTCATTATTTTTTTCTTTTGAATTACTTTGTATTATTTCAAGTTGACTTCGTAATCGTGTGAGGGGTGTACGAAGATCATGAGCTATATTGTTTGAGATGTTTTTAATTCCAGCCATAAGGTTCTGAATTTGATCAAGCATCAGATTGATGTTATCTGAAAGTAAATCATATTCGTCATCCGAGCCCTTTGAGGGTATTCTTATCGAAAGATCTCCTTCTCGAATTTCCCGTATTGTCTGATTAATTACATTGATCTTTTTTATCGTTGTAATACTAATAATAAAACCACCAATGGCGCCAAGTAAGAGAACTATCGCAATACCGGCTAGTAAACTGTTGAAAATCATATGTTCCTGCTGGTGTGCAGAATCGATATCTAAACCATTTATCAAGATCAAGTGATCAGAGAGAGCAGTGATAATAATTCTTGCAGAATGATCTTGTTGACTAGTATTCAGCGTATAATCTTTTAATTTGAGTACGTGCCATCCTTCTTTTAATCCATTTGGTATTTTAGAAATATTCCCAGCCAGTATCTTTTTGTTTTTATCATATAACAAATAAATTGAGTCATATGAATACTGATTCTGTCTTTCATTTATGGCGTCAAGTAGTGGATTGTAACCTTCGTTTGTATATAGCGCTTGCAAGCTTTGATTGTCATACTCGATATGATGATCGAGTTGTTTGAAGATATAACTTACAGTAGACCAGTAAATAAAACTTAATAGAACTATTGAAGAAATAAGAAATATAGCCAGATATAAGAATACTAACTTTAATATCGAATTATGAGTTGTCTTTTTCAGGTGGGCGAATAACATAACCTGTACCACGTATAGTATGAATGAGTGCGTTGTTAAAAGGTTTATCGATTTTTTTGCGTAATCGACTCATATGTACGTCTATAACATTAGTTTGAGGATCAAAGTTGTAATCCCAAACATGTTCAAATAGCATAGTACGTGATACCACTTGTCCAGCATGACGCATCAAATATTCCAACAACCGGTATTCAGTTGCTAATAAGTCAATATCCTGACCTGCACGGCTAACTTTATGAGTCAATAAATCTAGTACAAGATCAACAATAGCAAACTCAGTTATATGAGATTCTGCATATTGACGTTTACCAAGAATTTCAACTCGAACAAGAAGCTCAGAGAAGGCAAAAGGCTTAACCAAGTAATCATCTGCACCACTTTGTAGGCCCTCGACTCTTTGCTCTACATCAGCTAGCGCACTTAGAATAAGTATAGAGGTATTAACATTAGAGGCTCTTAAAGTTCGTATTATGGTCAAACCATCAACATTTGGCAGCATTCTGTCAATAATCATTACATCATAAGATTCAGTTGTAGCCAGAAATAACCCGTCTTTTCCATCAGACTGATGATCAACAACATGGTTGTTTTCAATAAGACCTTTGATAATGAAGTCGGCTACGCTCTGATCATCTTCAATTACTAATATTCGCATCGTAGAATAATATTTACCGGTTGAGTTGCAATTATTATATTTTAAATCATGTATTTAGTAAGTATTAACAACATTAAATAAATTTAATGTACATGAAAGCTAACTGCCATTCTACATAGAGTAGCATATAGCAATCAATAAAAATAAAGTTGTTTATAATTCAGGTGCCATATATGTCTCACGACTCAATAAAATCAATCTCCAGGGCTGTAATTAGTATTGTTTTAGTGATATTCGGTCAATTTTCTAAGGCTGACAATATAACAAGTTCCACTCCAGTTTTGACAATAGAAAAAGTTGAACGACTTGCGCTTGAAAATGAGCCTGGCATTACAAGTCAGGACTGGCAGGTTCGCTCATTATCAGAAAATGCAATAGCTGAAAGTCAGTTACCTGATCCCAAAATACAATTGGGCCTGATTAATGTCCCTACAGATACATATGACTTTGACCAGGAGAATATGACTCAAATAAAACTGGGTGTTAGTCAGCAGTTTCCAGCGGGCAATACGCTTGATGTAAAGCAGAAGAAAATAGAAAAACAGGCATTATCAATACATGAAAGAAAAGAACAACGAAAATTAACAATTTTAAAAACGGTCAGATTAACTTATCTAGAAATATATTACCTGGAACAGGCGAAATTAACCATTTTAGAAAATAAGAAATTATTTACACAATTAACCGATATTGTTAAGTCACTTTATTCTGTAGGTAAAAATAACCAACAGGACTTAATACGTTCACAACTAGAAATCAGTCGATTAGATGATCGCATCGTAAGAATTGACAAAAAAATAAAAGCGCAACGTTACGGCTTAGCTCGTTGGATTGGAATTGAAAATAGTCAGTTGAGATTAGCAAATAAATTACCTGAATGGAAAAATACAGAATTAAATGAATCAATTTACGAGGATGAAGAAACGTTAGTTAAACAGTTACTTAAGCATCCTATTATTAAGGAGATGGATTATAGAATGCAAGAAACTCGACAGGATATATCACTGGTTAAAGAAAGCTATAAGCCAGGCTGGGGGTTAAATGTTAGCTATAGCTACCGAGAAGATCGCCCTGATGGGGTAGAACGGTCTGATTTGATAACTGTCGGTTCCTCAATTGATTTGCCAGTTTTTTCCGCAAAACGTCAGGATAAAAAATTATTATCTAAAGAATATAAATATCAAAGTTTGAAAGATGAACGGGTAGAATTATTAAGGAATTTAATGTCTACATTACAACAGGAATATTCAAATAGAAATCAAATAATAAAACGTAATCAGCTTTATCAAACATTATTATTGCCACAGGCCAAACAACAGGCTGAGGCCGCATTATTGGCATATCAGTCTGATAGAGGTGATTTTGCAGATGTCATGCGCGCTCATATTGATAACTTAAATGCGTTACTGGATAACATGCGAATTACGATAGATTTATTAAAGACTAAATCAAATATTTTATATCTCACTTCATCATTTTAAATGAGGGTTAAAGAATGAAAAAAATAGCTTCACCAGGTATTGTGTTTTTAATTATTGGTTTAATTGTTGGTTACTTTAGTCAATCATTATTTAACAGTGACGATAAATCAAGTATAAACACAGAAAGTACTGAAAAGCAGCCTCTTTACTGGGTTGCACCTATGGACCCTGCTTATCGTCGAGATAAACCAGGAAAATCACCAATGGGAATGGATCTAGTTCCGTTTTATGGCAGTGAAAATGCCAGCGATGGTGAAGGTGTTGTGAAAATATCACCTGTTGTTGAAAATAATCTTGGTGTCCGTACAGCTAAGGTAGAAAAAGGCAAGCTCGACTTGAAAATTAAAACAGTCGGTTATGTTGCTTTTGATGAAGATAAGTTGACACAAATACATTCACGAATTGACGGCTGGATTGAAAAGATGGCTGTTACGGCTGAGGGCAATGAAGTAAAAAAGAATCAAAAATTATTTGATATGTATAGTCCAACGCTTGTTAATGCACAGGAGGAGTATGTTACAGCATTGAAAAGTGGTAATCGTGTGTTAATTTCAGCTTCAAATGATAGATTAATATCATATGGCGTTACAACTAATCAGATTAAAAAACTTAACAAAACTAGACAAGTTCAACAAATTATATCGTTTTATGCGGAGCATGATGGATTTATCAGTAAGCTCAGTGCTCGTGAAGGTATGTATGTAAAACCCTCAACTGAAATAATGAGTATTGGACAATTAGATACAGTTTGGGTAATTGCAGAAGTGTTTGAGCGACAGAGTGGTTGGGTCAAAAAGGAGCAAAAAGTAAAAATGACACTGGATGCTTTTCCTCATAAAACCTGGCATGGTGAAGTAGATTACATTTATCCGATACTGGACATTAAAACACGAACCTTACGTGTGCGTATCAGGTTTGAAAATTTCGATCATTATTTAAAACCAAATATGCTTGCATCACTGAATATTTTCAGTGATTACAAAGAAGATACATTATATGTCAAACGTGAATCTATTATACGAAATGGTCAGATGCAACGTATTGTAAAGGCCCTGGGAGATGGTAAATATGAATCAGTAGTGATTCAAACGGGTATTGAAAGTGGTGAATATATAGAGGTTTTAAATGGATTAGAAGAAGATGATTTAATTGTTACTTCTGCTCAATTTTTAATAGATTCTGAGTCAAGTTTGACAGCTTCCTTTGATCGTATGGTAATGAGAGATGATAGTGAAAACAAAAACACCAGCGCCCAGGTATGGGTGACGGGGTCAATTGTGGATATTATGACGGATCATAATATGTTGACAGTCAAGCATGATCCAATAGGTGCGTGGAGCCAGCCCGGTATGATTATGGATTTGTTTGTTAATAAATCAATTGATATGAATACCTTTATCAAAGGCCAAAATCTGCGTTTTTTAATAAAGGGTCATGGTGATGGTGCAACAGAAATAATTGAGATAGATACACAAAGTGATGTATCTGAGGATAAGTTAAAAAATAATAACCAGGCCTGGTTTGAAGGTGCCATTGTTGGTGTTATGGCCAATCATAATATGTTGACTATAGAACATGGTCCGGTTGATGTATGGGGTTGGCCAGAAATGACTATGGATTTTAAAGTTTCCAGAAACATTGATCTCGATACATTTAAAGTAAAACATAAAATTAGATTTCTGGTTGAAAAGCAACAGGATGATTATCTTGAAATAATTCAAATAAACACAGAAGGAGCTAAAAAATGATAGCTTCTGTTATTGATTGGTCAATACGTAATCGTTTTGTAGTATTACTAGCAACATTTATTTTGTTAGCCGCCGGATTGTATGCAGTAAAACAAACACCTATAGATGCGATACCTGATCTCTCTGATGTACAGGTCATTGTAAAAACATCTTATCCTGGGCAAGCACCACAAGTGGTTGAAGATCAGGTTACATATCCTTTAACTACGGCGATGTTGTCAGTGCCAAAAGCAGTAACTGTTCGTGGTTATTCATTCTTTGGTGACTCTTATGTGTACATTATATTTGAAGAAGGAACCGATCTATACTGGGCACGGACACGTGTGCTGGAGTATTTAAGTCAGGTATCTTCATCTTTACCCAGCGAAGCCAAAACTCAATTAGGACCAGATGCAACCGGTGTTGGTTGGGTGTATTCCTATGCGTTAATTGACAAAACTGGGAACAATGATATTTCTGAATTGCGTAGCCTGCAAGACTGGTTCTTAAAATATGAATTACAGACTGTGCCCGGCGTTTCTGAAATTGCCACCATCGGAGGCATGGTAAAGCAATATCAAATAGTGGTTGATCCTGAAAAATTACGCGCTTACGGAATAACCTTAAACCATATAAAAATGGCCATCAATAATGGCAACCAGGAATCAGGGGCTTCTGTTGTAGAAATGGGAGAGGCAGAGTACATGATTCGCACGACGGGCTATTTACAAAAAATAGACGATATAAAAAAAATTCCATTAGGTCTTAATGACAATGGAACACCATTACAAATTCAGGATATAGCTGATGTAATTACTGGGCCACAAATGCGCCGTGGTATAGCAGAGTTAAATGGTGAAGGTGATGTAGTTGGTGCTTATGTTGTCATGCGATTTGGAGAGAATGCACTTAAAACTATAGAACTGGTTAAAAAGAAACTGGATGAATTAAAAGTTGGTTTACCTGAAGGTGTAGAAATTGTAACAACCTACGATAGATCAACACTCATCAATCATGCGGTGGATAATTTATATGAAAAACTGGTTGAGGAATTTATTGTAGTTGCCATTATATGTGCACTTTTTCTTTTCCATTTTCGTTCATCATTAGTTGTTATTATCAGTTTACCTATTGGAATATTAGGCGCATTCGTGATTATGCACTTACAGGGTCTTAATGCAAATATTATGTCATTAGGCGGCATTGCAATCGCTATAGGTGCCATGGTAGATGGCGCGATTGTAATGATTGAAAATGTACATAAACACATTGAAAAAACTCCATTAACAGATAGTAATCGATGGCATGTTATAGCTGAAGCATCTAAAGAAGTAGGGGCACCATTATTTTTCTCTTTACTTATTATTACTATGAGTTTTTTACCCGTATTTTCACTAGAAGCACAGGAAGGAAAATTATTTGCACCGTTGGCATTTACAAAATCGTATGCGATGGCTTTTGCAGCGGGTTTATCTATAACTTTGGTTCCTGTATTAATGGGGTAC
>Ga0316204_10007005_pt1 | contig 16849 bp, 18 predicted proteins | sample 6monrhotite_MG_2_FD_205661 | JGI IMG/M metagenome (GOLD analysis project Ga0316204, IMG submission 205661) | Microbial mat bacterial communities from mineral coupon in-situ incubated in ocean water Damariscotta River, Maine, United States -... | ecosystem: Environmental > Aquatic > Marine >... | reverse complement strand
GAAGTATTGTTTAAAAATCCATATTCAGGGGAAGTGGCCAGGTCATCGTTGAAACCGAATCCCTTTTGCCCACCTGCCTTATCATCCAACATGATATTAATTCCGATCTGGCTCATAAGACGCTCCGATTCGTATTTATACCTATTCATAAGATTCACCTGCCTGGATTTAGGGAGATCGAGGAAATTATCATCGTTTCGGTCTATTTCCGTTCCCAGATAATTCCCATGCAGAAGAAAAGCCGTAGACCATTTCTCCCCCAAATCTCTGGCATGGTTGGCGTTGATCTCCATCCTGCCAAATGAATTGACATATCCATTCAGATAAAGGTTTTCTGAATTCTCAGGTTTTTTGAATTCAAGATTAATCTGACCGGACATGGACTCGTATCCATTTACCACAGAGCCTGCGCCCTTGCCCACATCAATGGATTGAATCCAGGTCCCTGGTACAAAGCCAAGTCCATAACGCTGCGAAAGTCCGCGAACCAGGGGAATATTTTCCCGGTTGATCTGGACGTATCGACCATCCAGCCCCAACATTCGTATCACTTTGGCCCCACTGACCGCATCGGCAAATGAAACATCCACAGAGGCATTGGTTTCGAAACTTTCCGACAGATTACAGCAAGCGGCTTTCAGGAGCTCTGATTCTGTGATCACCTCTGAATGCATGGGGGTAATCTTGTCAAAGAAGGTGGCCTTCGATTTTAACACTACTTCGTCCAACTCAGAAGATTCGAGGTATAATTTAATATGCGGTGGGTTCGTGCTGGAAACTTGCAGCGTATCGGTAACATAGCCAATATACCGAATGATGAGTGTCGCTGGCAAAGAAGGTACTTTCAGCGTAAACCAGCCTGTAGCATCAGCCACGGCACCTGTTGTTGTGCCCATCAGCAGAACCGTAGCCCCAACCAGGGGTTGATGGTCCTTGTCTTCAATCTTACCCCGGATCTTTTCCTGAGCAAGACTAAGATGGCAAGTGAATAATAAAAGAGTAAATACTATAAATTTCATGGTTTTAGTTCGTTAAAAATCAATACGTATTCAGACCAAGGAATCTATGTCCACGGTCAACAGCATTAATTTTTGAACTAAATACGGAAGGATTGCACCTCGACGGGAATATCCCGGATCAAGGGCGGAGGATGGAGGTAACTTTCTCCAAACTGGAGATTGTTTGCCGGAGACGCATCATTGACTACCCATAGGATGGTCGTGATCAGGGCGTAAGATACCTTTGGTAAGACCTGTATTTTTGACATGGAGGTCTCATCGGTCTCGATGTTTTCTTCTACATCTTCACAGCAGTCCATTTCCAAATCCATGGAATATTCGCCCATGCAGGACGCTGCCTTTTCAAACATGGCACTATCCATGAGTCTCCCCATGCAATAATGACTTTGCAGGCTAAAGCCCATGGAAACCAGCATCAACTGGAGGGACAGGAAAATGGATACTATTTTGCGAAACTGTTTCACTGTGCAAATATACGGAAATATATGGATAAGGGTTGACGCTCTGCGCCTGAGGCTGAACGCTCGACGCGTAATGTGTATTTCTGGCTTTTTTCCCGGGCTTTTCTTAAGTTGAACTTTTTCCCATGTCCAAACTCAACATCATACATAAATATGAATCAAAAACAGCTCGAAGAATCAACAGACGAAGAATTGTTAAAATATCAAAAAGTAATGAAGCCTACAAAAGTCTATGATGCTGTAATTGTGGGTTTTCTGGCTGGAATCGCTATTTGGAGTTCGGTTAAAAATGGCTTTGGCTTGTTGACTTTTCTTCCCATTGCCTATGTGCCCATAGCTAGCAGAAACAATAAGAAAAGGGCAGAATTGGAGAGGATACTGAAGGAGAGAGGATTGGTTTGAATATAAATAGGAAAGATGACGGTCGATTTCAATCACTACCCAAATTAAGACTATTCATTCATTGACTTTTATCATGTTATTGAACATTAGTTAAGGCTATATTAATCCAATAATATTCTGGTAATGATTCTGATTAAGAACTGTCTTTTCTTCACTTTACTTTTGTTCCTTTTTTCCTGCAACTCTTCAAGTAATGATGCAGGGGAATATAAGCCTCCACAATCTATGCTTTCGGAAGATGCCGTCCCTAAGGAAGTGGAGGAAAAAAAGGATCCATATCAGGACTGGGAACGTAACCACGGGATTGGACCCATTGAGGCTTTTGAGTTTGATCAACCCGTAGATTCTGCAATGGTAAAATCAGGGAAAGCGGTCTTTGATACTTATTGTATTTTATGTCATAAGGAGGTGGAGGATTTTATCGGACCTCCAATGAAAGACATCTACAAAAGAAGAACACCTGCATGGACCATGAATATCATTCTTAATCCTACTGAAATGATCCTCAATGATCCAATCGCAAAGCAACTGTTTATCGATTATAACTCCGCACCGATGGGATATCAAAATATAAGTAAAGAGGATGCCAGGGCAATGCTGGAGTATTTTAGGACCCTTTAGCTAAAATTCAATGTCTTTTAATTTGGCTACACTCAATTTAAATAGCTTTTGTTCCATTCGATCCTTGAATTCAGAAAAATCTTCATGAAGCCAACAAGGATTCTTGGAGGAACATTTAGGTAATCCAAGGATGCATTCTTCAAAAATGTTATGGCCTTCAATGCTCACAATTACATCTATCATTTTATGGTTTAAATTTTCCTTATCCACATAGAAACCACCCCCTCTTCCCTTGGTGGAGGAAATGATCCTGTTTCTGGATAACTGCTGCAGGATTTTACTTAGATAGGGAGTAGGTATATCCAGCTCAGCTCCTAATTCTGGAACAGTATACCGTTCCCCCTGATTTTTTGCGAGTAATAGTACAGTCCGGATTGCATATTTAGATGAATTGGAAAACATAAGTAAAAAATTTAAATAAGATAAAAATATCTTTTTATCCGAATAATGACATAGGTCATCAAAAATATTTTGGACGAATTCTATCTTGCTGCCATATGCACTAAAATAATTGATTATGAAAGTTAAAACCAACCATTATGCTCTATTTATGTCGGTATTGATTGCTTTTTCCTGTGGATCGGGAAGCAAACAACCCGAAGATGCTCCGCCACCTACGTCTATGATAGACGAAGTATCAGACCCTTATGAAAACTGGCAAAGTAACAATGGAATAGGTCCAATAACTTCTCTTGAATTGCCTGATGAGATCAATCAGGAATTGGCTGGAAAAGGCAAGGAGATTTTTGATGCCAAATGTACGGCCTGCCATAAAATTGAAAAACGGTTTATCGGACCATCACCTAAAGGATTATTCGATCGGAGAACTCCAGCATGGATTATGAATATGATCCTTAATCCAGATAAGATGGTGGCAGAGGACCCCATTGCCAAACAATTGTTGATAGACTTTAACGGATCTCCGATGGCTAATCAGAATCTTACTGAGGATGAAGCCAGATCTGTAGTAGAATATTTCAGAACCCTATAATAACCAACACTATGAAAAAAATCATTCATTATTTAATCATCCCTGTACTGTTTTTAGCAGGATCTTGCGGTCAGTCAGGGCAAGGAACCACTGAAGCTGCAAGTGAATTGCCCAACAATACACCTAAGGGCCAAGCCTCAGTAGTAGACGAGGAATCTGCTAAAAACATATTACAGGTGGCTATTGGATCCAGTGATCACAGTACTCTGGTAGCTGCAGTACAAGCTGCTGAAATAGAGCATGTATTGGTCAATGCTGGTCCATTAACTGTTTTTGCTCCTACCAATGATGCATTTGCTGCATTGCCGGAAGGAACAGTAGATAATTTATTGCTCCCTGAAAACAAAGCAAGCTTAGCTACTATTTTGACCAGACATGCTGCTCCAGGGTCATACGATTTGGAAAGCCTAATCAAAAATGCGGAAAAGGGAAGGACGCTCTATATGGCTACTGGAGATTATCTGGAGATCACAGTAGATGGTGATGAAGTAAGAGTAGGTGGTGCCAAAGTGATCGGAACCATTCAAACTTCTAACGGAATCATCAATGTAGTTGACCAGGTAATCCTGCCCTAATCATAAAAATTTAAACGAAATAAATAATCATGAAAAATACACTGAAAATAACGCTTGCGATTGTTTTCATTCTTGCTGCCATATTTGTTATACAAAGCTGCACGCAAAATGGGAACAATAAATCTGCTCTAAGCAGTAACATTGCAGAGAGAGTTTATGTTGCTCCGGGAGAGCACGATGAATTTTACGCTTTTATATCCGGTGGATTCAGCGGACAACTATCGGTTTATGGATTACCATCCGGTAGATTATTCCGTGTAATCCCTGTATTCTCGGTAGATGCTGAAAAAGGCTATGGATTTAATGAAGAGACCAAGCCGATGCTGGAAACTTCTTATGGAAGTATTCCATGGGATGATGCTCACCATCCTGATATTTCCCAAACCAACGGTGAATTGGATGGAAGATGGTGCTTTATTAATGCCAATAATACTCCAAGAATTGCAAGAATTAGCCTGCAAACTTTTGAAACTGAGGAAATCCTTGAGATCCCCAATTCAGCAGGAAATCATAGTTCTTCATTTGTAACTGAAAATACAGAATATGTAGTTGCCGGTACTCGGTTCTCGGTTCCTATCCCACAGAGAGATATGCCAATTAGTGAGTATAAGGGGAACTTTAAGGGAGCTCAATCTTTCATTAAAGTAGATCCGGAAACAGGTCATATGAATGTAGAGTTTCAGATTATAATGCCAGGTTTTAATTATGATCTGGCGCATCCGGGAAGAGGAGCTTCCCATGGATGGATGTTCTTTTCCACCTATAATACAGAGGAAGCGGAAACCCTTCTGGAAGTGAATGCTTCACAGAATGACAAGGATTTTATCGCTGCGATTAACTGGAAAAAAGCAGAAGAATATATGGCTGCAGGTAAATTTAAAGAAATGCCTGCCAATTACCGACATAATGTATATGATGAGTCTACACATATGGCCACTTCGACGACCATTGAAACTGTGAAAGTACTTGATCCAGCTGAATTGCCAGGACTGGTTTACTTATTACCTACTCCAAAATCACCTCATGGCTGTGATGTGGATCCATCGGGAGAATATATAATAGGAAGTGGAAAACTATCTGCTAATCTTACTGCCCATTCTTTTACCAAAATGCTCAAAGCCATTGAGGAAGAAAAATTCGACGGTGAAGCTTATGGAATTCCTATCTTAAATTACGATGACGTGGTCGCAGGTGTAGTTGAACAGGCAGGTTTAGGTCCATTACATACCGAATTTGACGGTAAAGGAAATGGTTATACTACCTTCTTTATTTCTTCTGAAGTGGTGAAGTGGAAACTAGGTACCTGGGAAGTTGTCGATCGTAAGCCTACCTATTATTCTGTAGGTCACCTGATGATCCCCGGAGGCAACTCCAGGAAGCCATTTGGTAAATATGCCTTAGCGATGAATAAAATCACCAAGGACCGATATCTACCAACAGGACCTGAGCTGACACAGTCTGCTCAACTGTATGATATTACGGGCGAAAAAATGGAATTACTTCTTGATTTTCCTACCATAGGAGAGCCCCATTATGCAGCTGGAATCCCTGCAGATTTGATTAAGCCAAATTCGAAGAAGTTTTATAAGCTTGAAGATAATAACCATCCCTTTGCTGTAAAAAATGAGAAAGATACCAGAGTTGAACGTGAGGGTAAAACAGTTCATGTGTACATGACCACCATTCGAAGTCACTTTGCTCCGGATAATATAGAAGGGGTAAAAGTAGGAGACAAGGTATACTTTCACATTACCAATCTTGAACAGGACTACGATGTGCCACACGGAGTCGGTATAATCGGAGCGAACACCTCTGAATTACTGATTATGCCAGGGCAAACCGAGACCTTTATTTGGGAGCCTAAACTGGAAGGGGTATGGCCATTTTATTGTACAGATTTCTGCTCTGCACTGCATCAGGAAATGCAAGGTTACGTTCGAGTGTCCGCTGCTGATTCTGATATAGAATTGAGTTGGTCACTTGATGGAGAATAAAGTTAATTTAAATTGATAGATAAGATGAGGGATCCCATTTCCGCTATTTGGTTGGTGAACAGGGAATGGGATGCCTTCATGGTTTAAACCAACCTAAAATGAAAAAATCAAAAATTTTGATGATACTTGGAGCCCTACTGCTCCTCACACTTTTTGTATTTCCACTTTGGAATATTACCTTGGAAGCGCCACAGTATCCGGATTCCATTGGGATGGATATTTGGATTAATAAAATCACAGATGCTAATCCTAATGACATAAAGAACATTAATCTTATGAACCATTATGTGGGGATGAAGGAAATACCAGAGACCATGAAAGAATTTGAGATCTTTCCTCCGGTTGTTTTAATAATGACAGCGTTAGGCCTTCTTGTGGGATTTTCCGGCAACTGGAAGCTTATTCTGACCTGGGTAATACTTATGTGTATTTTAGGTGCTGTTGGTCTCTACGATTTCTATTTATGGGAGTACGACTATGGACATGATTTGAACCCAATGGCAGCCATCAAAATACCTGGGCAAGGATATCAACCTCCATTGATAGGAGCTAAACAAATCCTGAACTTCAGGGCTATTTCCATGCCGAGGATAGGGGGATACGCCTTGTTTTTGAGTATTGGAATCGCTTTCTTAGCCTTTCTGAGAGCTAAAAAAGAGCAAAAATGAGAGTGATAATGATTGTTATTTTTTTGATACTGACCGGATGTGCTATTGAACCTGAGCCCATATCCTATGGAAAGGATATGTGTCATTTTTGTAGTATGACTATTGTAGATGATCAGCATGCCTCTGAAATGGTGACTTCTAAGGGTAGAGCGTATAAGTACGATGCTATTGAATGCATGATCAATGATATCGCTAATAATGATTATGGAGAGATAAGTCTCCTGCTGGTCAGCGATTACAGTAATCCGGGAGCATTAGTAAATGTAGATAAATCCATATTTTTAGTAAGCCAATCCATCCCAAGCCCAATGGGTGCATACCTTAGTGCTTTTTCCGTAAAGGATGATGCAGAAAAGAAGAGGACTGATGGTGAGGACCAAATTTATAGCTGGGATGAAATAAAATCTAAGTTGGCTCAAAACTGAACCAATGAGAAGAATATTGTTATTGCTCCTATTAGTATACCCGCTTTCCACTATGGCACAGTGGGAGGTTTGCTCGGATTGTAAGATAAAAACTATTGCTGAGGCTATTGAAAATGCCTCACCAGCTGACACAATATTTGTTCTAAAAGGAATATACCGTGAACATGAGCTAACACTGTTAAAATCACTTCATCTGATAGGGGTCGGGAATCCCGTCATTGATGGAATGGAAATGGGAGAGATTCTGGGTATTCAGGCCGATTCAGTTACCGTAACTGGATTTACTTTTCGTAATGTAAAACTGAGTCATACCAAGGATAATGCAGCGATTCACGTATTTCGAAGTAACCATTTCACCATTGAAAATAATATTCTGGAGGATGTGTTTTTTGGAATACTTCTGGAAAAGTCCAAGTATGGTAAGATTCGAAATAATAAAGTATCTGGAAACTCACTTAAAGAGTTTCAATCTGGAAATGGTATTCACGTCTGGGATTGCTCTTTTATGGAGATCACCAACAATACACTGCATGCATTGCGGGATGGAATTTATTTTGAATTTGTGGATGAAAGTGTAGTTTCAGGAAATCTGAGTTACGATAATATCCGATACGGATTACATTTTATGTTTTCCAACCATGACCAGTATTTTGGAAATACCTTCCGTAATAATGGAGCAGGTGTAGCGGTAATGTTTTCAAAGTTCATTGATATGCGTGATAATATATTTGAAAAGAATTGGGGAGCTTCATCATTTGGATTGTTACTAAAGGAAATTTACGACGCGGAAATTGTAAACAATACATTCAGAGAAAATACTATTGCCATCAACGTAGATGGGTCATCAAGAATAAACTATACTCAGAATGATCTTATTTCTAATGGCTGGGCTATTAAGATTACAGGTGGATGCTATGAAAATATATTTAGCACTAACAATTTTATAGGAAACTCCTTCGATGTCTCCTACAATTCAAAGATGAATGACAACCGTTTTGAAGACAATTACTGGTCCAATTACGCTGGGTATGATCTGGATAGAGATGGGATAGGGGATGTTCCTTATCGGCCAATTAAGCTGTTTTCTTATATTGTCAACCGAACACCGGAAACTATTGTTCTACTAAGAAGTCTTTTTATTGATTTATTGAATTTTTCTGAGAAAGTTTCACCCATATTTACTCCCGACGACCTTGTTGATCTTTCACCTCGGACACAGATTATTCCATGATTCTAATTAAAAATATTGAGAAAAAGTTTGGTGTGGTTAAGGTACTGGACGGAGTGAGTCTGGAAATAAACTCTGGTGGGCTATTTGCTATTCTGGGTCCTAATGGCTCAGGAAAAACTACGCTTATTAAGAGTATTCTTGGAATGGTTCTTCCCGACAAGGGCGAAATAGCCATTGACAATCAAACGATTTTTAACCAGCATTTATATCGTAACGAAATAGACTATTTGCCCCAAATTGCTCAATTTCCGGATAATATTTCGGTTTCAGAATTGATTCGAATGATAAAGAACCTGAGAGATAAACCAACTCGCGAAAAGGAGCTGGAAGAAATTTTTGGACTAACGCCCTTTTTAGATAAAAAGCTTGGAAACCTATCAGGAGGTACCCGCCAAAAAGTGAATATATTACTCACCTTCATGTTTGACAGTCCAATGTTGATCTTGGACGAGCCTACCACAGGATTAGATCCAGTTTCACTTTTACATTTGAAGGACTTAATCAAAAAAGAAAAAAAGCGTGGGAAAACTATTTTGGTGACTACCCATATCATGGATTTTGTGGAGGAAATGGCGGATGAGATTGTATTTTTACTAGAAGGAAAGGTCTACTTCCGCGGGACGCTGAAAGAATTGATGAAACAGACCGGAGAGAATGATCTGGAGCACGCCATAGCTGCACTATTAACTCATCAGCATGATTAAAATATTACAATACAGTTTTTATGACCTGGTACGAAGCCGATGGAGTTTTGTCTATTTTGCATTTTACATGCTACTTGGATTTAGCCTTTTATTCTTAAATAATAATGTATCAAAGGCAATCATTACTATGATGAACATTATTATTGTTCTGACTCCCATGATAGGGACTATTTTTGGGGTAATGTACTTTTATAATTCGAGGGAATTTACAGAGTTATTGATGGCTCAACCCATTCGAAGAAGCACATTGTTTTTTGGTCAATACCTGGGAATAAGTATTTCACTGAGTCTTAGTCTGGTGATTGGCTTAGGAGTACCTTTTGTGTTTTATGGATTATTTCAATCAGCTGAAATATGGAACTTCAGTATGTTGCTTCTTATTGGGTCTGCGCTAACTTTTATTTTCGTGGCATTGGCCATGAATATTTCACTCCGAAATGAGAATAAGATCAAGGGTTTCGGCTATGCAATATTGCTCTGGCTGTTTATGGCAGTCATCTATGACGGGCTCATGCTGATTTTACTTAATGGCTTCAGAGAATATCCGCTGGATAAGTCTGTCCTGTTCTTTTCTATGCTCAATCCTATTGATTTGTCTCGTATCCTTATCTTGTTGAAGTTGGATATTTCAGCATTATTGGGGCATACAGGAGCTGTCTTTCAGAAATTTTTTGGAACTAACCTTGGTTTAATGGTCTCGTTTTCCGTCCTGATTTTATGGGTTCTGATTCCTGCATATACTATGATAAAAGTTGCTAAAAAGAAGGATTTTTAGTTTACTTTGAAAGTAAACCTCTTGAATTTATCATGAAAAGTGAAAAGGAAAAAATGTTGTCTGGTGAGTTATATCATGCATTTGAGCCTCAATTGGATAAGGAAAGAAATAAGGCCAGGATGCTTTTTTATCAGTTTAATCAGACCACAGATGATCAGCGGGATTTAAGAAAAGAAATATTGGACAAGTTATTGGGAGTAAGTAATGGGGTTTACATTGAACCGCCATTTTACTGTGACTATGGCTATAATATCGAGATGGGAAAGAATGTTTTTCTGAATTTCAACTGTGTTATACTCGATGTAATGAAAGTGACCATAGGAAACGATGTTTTGATAGGCCCTGGGGTTCAGATCAGTACTGCAACCCATCCGTTGGACTGGAAACCCCGCAAGAATATGCTGGAATACGCTAAGCCAATTACAATTGGTTCCAATGTCTGGTTGGGTGGTGGTGCAATTATATGTCCAGGAGTTACGATAGGAGATCGATCGGTAATAGGAGCAGGTTCAATTGTTACAAAGGACATTCCTTCAGATGTTCTTGCGGTAGGAAATCCATGTAAAGTACTCCGTGAATTGAAAAAGGACTGATTCAGCTCAATAACGGGACGGATTGCAAAAAATAATCTATTTAGGTACTTTTAGCTCAATGATAGGATTTTCCCTATTGATGTAAGTTATTTGATCTTTTCTGCAAGAAGACTAGACAACGAATGGTTAAATTCATTCTAAAAACGTGAAACAAAAAATATTTTTAATATTTACAGGTACATTTTTAGTCCTGCTATTGATGCCAGGTTGTGCCAATCAATATGGCGTAGGAACTTATAACTACCATGAAAAGGATACAGCACGCAAGCGAGAGACGGTTGGAGCTCATGGGACGTCCAACAGAATATCCATGCGCGATGAACGTAAACGGATCAAGTACTATAACAACCCAGAGTACAAGAGAAAGCTCCTTGAAAAGCGTCAAAAGAAAAACGGCAAAAGCACTATAGATTCGCCAAAATCCAGGGGATAATCACTGATAAATATAGATTGGTGACACTGATTTTTACTATTGCTTTTAACGGTTCTATCCTTTATATTAGTCTTCCCTTGTCAGATTAACTGACCAAAGTACTTTTCTTTTTGAACCTTTAAAACCCTGGTATCTATGAAGATCTTCGATGAAAAACATATTAAAAATATTGTGCTTCTGGGGAGTGCAAAATCCGGTAAGACCACCCTGTCTGAGACCATGCTTTATGAAGCCGGATTAATAAACCGACGCGGTACTGTAGAAGACAAGAACACCGTTTCTGATTACCACGAAATAGAACATCAACGTGAAAACTCAGTGTATGCCACTACAATGCACACGGAGTGGAGAAATTACAAGATCAATATAATAGATACCCCCGGGCTGGATGACTTTGTCGGGGAAGTAGTTTCCTCAGTAAGAGTAGCCGATACTTGTGTCTTTCTGATCAATACTCAGCATGGAGTAGAGGTAGGCACTGAATTAATTTGGAACTATGTAGATCAGTTTAAGAAACCAACCATTTTTGCATTCAATCAACTGGATCACCCCAAAAGCAATTTTGAACAGACACTGGACAATGTAAAGTCTCGCTTTGGTGCTGCGGTAACCCTAATGCAATATCCGGTTAACCAGGGAGATGATTTCAACTGCATCATTGATCTCTTGAAAATGATCATGTATAAGTTTCCTGCAGAAGGAGGGAAGCCAGAGAAACTTCCCATACCCGATGAAGAAATAGAAAAAGCCAATCGATTACACAACGAGCTGGTTGAAAAAGCAGCAGAAAACGACGAAGCTCTCATGGAGCTATATTTTGAAAAAGGGGAGTTGAATGAGGATGAGATGCGTCAGGGATTAAAAATCGGAATGCTAAATCATGAGGTTTTTCCTGTTTTCTGTATGTCTGCCAAGAAAGATATGGGAAGTGGAAGGATGATGGGATTCATTGATAATGTCGCTCCATCGGCCGTCGAGAAGTTGCCAGAACCATTGGAGGATGGCGGAGAGCTCTCTTGCGATGTTTCAGGGCCAAATGTACTTTTTGTATTCCGTACACTGGTGGAACCCAATCTTGGAAAGATGTCTTTCTTTAAAGTAATGTCTGGAGAGATTAAAATTGGAGATGATTTATACAATCATCAAACCTCTCAGACTGAAAGATTCAACCAACTCTTCATTATGGATGGCAACAAGCGTAATCCGGTAGATAAGCTGGTTGCTGGTGATATAGGAGCCACATTGAAATTAAAAGGAACGGAGACGAATCAGACGTTAAGATCAAAAGAATTTGAATCGGCAATTATGCCCATTCAATTTCCAGAACCTCGGATTCGGACCGCCATTATAGCATCCAACAAAGCCGATGATGAAAAACTTGGGGAGGCACTTCACAAGATTCACCAAGAAGACCCAACCATTATTTACGAATTTTCTTCAGAGCTAAAACAATTGATCCTGAGCTGTCAGGGTGAGCTACATCTAGCTGTTATCAAATGGATCATGGAGCATACCTATCATTTGGACATAGAATTTCATACTCCGAGGATTGCCTATAGAGAAACTATTCAAAAGCTTTCAGAGAGCTCTTATCGACATAAGAAGCAATCCGGAGGGGCTGGGCAATTTGGTGAAGTCTATCTAAAGGTAGAACCTTATCACGAAGGTATGCCAGAACCCACGGGTGTAAACATCCGAGCTAAGGAAGAAATTGCGTTAAAGTGGGGCGGTAAGTTAATTTTTTACAATTGTATTGTTGGTGGAGTGATTGATGCCCGGTTTATTCCATCCATTCTAAAAGGCGTAATGGAAAAAATGGAGGAGGGACCATTGACTGGATCTTATGTGAGAGATGTTCGGGTTATCGTTTACGATGGTAAGATGCATGCCGTTGACTCTAATGATATTGCATTTAAAATTGCTGGTATGATGGCATTTAAAGATGCTTTTGTAAATGCAAATCCCAAATTACTTGAGCCAATTTATGATCTTGAAGTTATGGTTCCCGAAGAGTTAATGGGAGAGGTGATGACTGATCTTCAAACCAGACGATCGCTCATTATGGGAATGGATTCTAAGGGAAAATATCAGGTTATTAAGGCTAAAACTCCATTGGCAGAACTGGATCGATATACTACTTCTTTGCGTTCTATCACACAGGGCAGAGCAAATTTTCACCTGAAGTTTGCGGAATACAGCCCTGTTCCGGGAGATATTCAAAAGGAATTGATTGATAACTACAAAAATGATCTGGTTGAAGCAGACTAATTATTGAGTGACCATAGGACCCAATTTTTTACCTCCCAGGAGATGAAGATGGAGGTGAAAAACGGATTGTCCAGAATCTTCGTTGGTATTCAAACTGAGACGATAGCCAGTTTCAGAAATTCCTTTTTCCAAGGCCAATTTTTTAGCAACAAGAAACATTTGTCCAACAATCAGTGCATCTTCCCGAGTAAGATCGTTAATGGTAGGTATTCTTTTCTTGGGTACTATTAGAAGGTGTACCGGCGCCTGTTTCCGAATAGGAACGAAGGCGATGATCTGATCATCTTCATATTCAATGATTGCAGGTAGTTCTCTATTGATGATTTGAGTAAATGGGGAGTCTTTGGATAATTTATCCTTTTTTTGTTGAAGGTAAGCCTCACTTTGAGCCAAACCATTAACAGGAATCCATAAAATAAGGATTAGGTAAATTAAAAATCTCATGGATGTAGAGGATTAGTTAAATTCGTCAAGGTGGAATTTAGACCAGGCTTTTTTTGCATCTTTTACTCCAGCAATTCTGGCTTTGTCCATCCAGAAAGCAGCCATATTCATGTTAACTGTATCCACTCCTTCGCCGGTTATGTACATCATTGCCAGGTTAAATTGAGCAATGCCTACTCCCTGATCAGCACTTAGTTTGTATAACTTTGCTGCTTTTGTCAGGTTTTGTCGAACTCCTTCTCCAGTGTCATACATTAAGCCTAATTTATATTGTCCGATCTTATGTCCGTTATCCGCACTTTTTTCAAACCAAAAAATAGATTTTTTCAAATCAGGGTTAACTCCATAGCCATACAAGTATTGAATTCCAAGCTCATATTGAGCATCGCTATAACCGTTTTCAGCACTTTTGGTTAACCACTTAAGAGATTCTTTTTCATCGCTCAACAAAAATGCCAGGCTGTACTGTGCTTGAGCAAATCCCATTTCGGCACTTTCCCGATATAGCTCAACAGCCCTTTCAATGTCTTTCTTTACACCATCCCCAAATTCATATTTTTCAGCTCTTTCGTAGATTTTTTTTGCTTCTCCTTCATCTCTACTTACCCCACGATTGGTAATGCCCTTTTTTATGGGTTGCTCAGTTTCTTTTTCTGCTAAAGTGGGTTGAAGTTCTGCAATAGTAGGACTTCCCTTTTTGGGTTCAGTTTCTTCTATAATTACAGGAATATCAAGAATAATACTGTCAGAAGAGATAGTAATTTGTTCTTCATTTTCAGCATTCCTTGATGGGTTGCAGGCAAAAATCAGCAGACCAAGACAAATAATAAGTAAGGAGGAAGTCTTCATCTTATTTTTATTAGAACATTTAATTTACGAAATCTTTCTCAAAAAGGCACATGTGAGCTAGGCATTTCCCACTTCTTCAATTAGTTTTTTTATGGAAGATTTAGCATCTCCAAACAGCATTTTAGTCTTATCTCCAAAGAATAATTGATTTTGGATACCTGCATAACCTGGATTCATGGACCGTTTCATCACAATTATGTTCTTTGCCAGTTCAACGTCCAGTATTGGCATACCATATATTGAGCTGGAGGGATCTTCTTTAGCTGCAGGGTTCACGACGTCGTTTGCCCCCACCACAAGAACAAGATCTGTAGAAGGGAACTCTCTGTTGGCCTCCTCTAATTCCAATAACTTTGGATAGGGTACATCCGCCTCAGCCAATAACACATTCATATGTCCTGGCATTCTGCCAGCCACTGGATGAATTGCATAGGAAAAACTTACTCCTTCAGCCTCCAACATATTTTCCAGTTCATGACAGGCATGTTGTGCCTGAGCTACAGCTAAACCATACCCTGGGACCAAAATTACTTTTTTAGAATATTTCAACAATATGGCTGTATCTGACAGAGAAGCTTCCTTCACTACTTCTTCTCTTGACCCTGCGCTTACCCCTCCTGTGGAAGTAAATCCACCAATAATTACATTAATTAGGGAGCGATTCATTGCTTCACACATGAGTACAGTTAGGAAAATTCCTGAAGCTCCAACCAGAATCCCACCCATTACCATTACCTGATTACTATAAATTAATCCGGCCAGCGCAGCTCCAATTCCAGTAAATGAATTGAGTAAGGAAATAACCACCGGCATATCTCCACCACCAATAGGGGTTACAAATGTAATTCCATACACCAAAGAAATCGCCAGAATAATCAGGATAAGATTAAAGGAAATTTCCGGCTGGATGAGCATGTATGTAGAGCTTCCAAGAAAAGCCAATAGGAAAACCAGATTGATTAATTGAGGAAATGGGAGAACCAGAGAGTCTCTGAGAAACCCTTGTAATTTTCCATAAGCTATTAGTGAGCCAGTAAAAGAAATACTTCCGATAAACAGGGCAAAAAGTGTGGTAATTCCCTGACCATTTAGTACGCTCATACCGGTCGGATAATTATAAAATTCTACTAGTGCAATCATCATAGAACAAGCTCCTCCAAGACCATTGAATAATGAAACCATTTCAGGCATCGAAGTCATTTGAACTTTTTTAGCCGCTATCCAGCCAATTCCTGAGCCAAGAATTATCCCGGCTGTAATCCATAGATAGTTATTAGGAGCCCCTTCCATGGGATAAAACAAGGTGATAAGTATACCCAGACCCATTCCGGAAGCCGCAATGATGTTTCCGTTTCTGGCAGTATCCGGACTACTTAAGCGTTTTAAGCCTACAATGAATAGAACTACACAGATGAGATATAATAAATTAATTAACGTAGGCTCCACCTTATTCTGATTTTTTAGTTTTCTTTTTAAACATATCCAGCATTCGGCCAGTAACGGCAAATCCACCCACGACATTGATCATGGCTAGAGTTATTCCAAGGAATCCAAAAACAAAGACAAAATATTCTCCCGGCTCTGCCTGACGCATCAGATAGATAGCCCCGATCACTACGACTCCACTTACGGCATTTGCCCCTGACATTAATGGCGTATGAAGCACTGTAGGTACTTTTGAAATTACTTCTATTCCAAGAAAAATAGCGAATATTAGGATATAGATCAGGGTTAGATTTTCAAGTAAATAATTAAGAATCTGTTCCATTTATTTTGAATTATAACGAATACTACCTTCGTGCACAATGCAGGAAGAACCTAAGATCTCATTGTCAAGATCAAGATTGAGCTCACCGTCTTGGATTAAAACTTTGAGAAGGTTCTGAATATTTTTAGCAAACATCTGACTGGCATGCTGAGCCACACCTGCGGCAAGATTGGAGTCTCCGATAATCGTAACCCCATATTTTTCAACTGTTTTCTGATCCTCGGTTAATTCACAATTTCCACCGCCGGATGAAGCAAGGTCAACGATCACAGATCCTGCTTTCATTTCTTGTACCATCTCCTTGGTAATAAGTATAGGTGATTTTTTCCCTCTTATTAATGCAGTGGTAATAACGACATCTGATTTAATTACACGTTCATGGATCAATTCCCCTTGTTTCTTTTTGTACTCCTCTGATTGTTCAACGGCATAACCACCAGCATCTTTGTCATCCACTGCACCTTCAACCATTACAAATTTCGCTCCCAAAGACTCTACTTCTTCTTTTGAAGCAAGGCGAGTATCGAAAGCCTCCACAACCGCTCCGAGTCGACGTGCCGTGGCAATTGCCTGTAGTCCTGCGACCCCAGCCCCCAAGATCAATACCTTGGCTGGAGGAATAGACCCG
>Ga0316204_10007004_pt1 | contig 16851 bp, 12 predicted proteins | sample 6monrhotite_MG_2_FD_205661 | JGI IMG/M metagenome (GOLD analysis project Ga0316204, IMG submission 205661) | Microbial mat bacterial communities from mineral coupon in-situ incubated in ocean water Damariscotta River, Maine, United States -... | ecosystem: Environmental > Aquatic > Marine >... | reverse complement strand
AATGAATCCGATTATATTCTTGCTTATCATGATCGTTCGGACGGCGGGTTGTTTGTTACTTTGGCTGAAATGGCCTTCGCTGGACACACCGGTATTGATATTGAACTTGAAGATACTGGAAACATCATCGCTTCTCTATTTAATGAAGAACTCGGTGCGGTTATTCAAATCAAGAGAGAGCATGAAGAAAGTGTAAAACAAACCTTTATGAATGCGGGCATCAAGGAACAAGCACTCCAGACTATCGGTGCAGTTAACAATGATTACACGTTTAGACTCAAGCAAGCAAAATCTAACAGGTTAGAATTGCCCGTTCATGAATTACATAAAAAATGGTCCTCAACCAGTTTTCAAATTCAATGCCTACGTGACAATCCTCAATGTGCACAACAGGAATTTGATGATATAGGTAATAAGAGTGATTCCGGCTTATTTGTCGACACTACATTTGAGCTCAAGAGTAACCCACTGGTCTTTATCAACAACGATATAAAACCAAAGATGCTGGTACTACGTGAGCAAGGCGTTAATGGTCAATTAGAAATGGCAGCTGCATTTGATCGTGCTGGATTTGAATGTGTTGATGTACACATGCAGGACTTGATCGATGGTCAAATAAAACTTGAGTCCTTTAATGGGCTGGTTGCCTGTGGTGGTTTCTCTTATGGTGATGTGTTGGGTGCTGGTGGTGGTTGGGCAAAATCTATTTTGTACAATGACAAGATCAGCAAGATGTTTGAAACCTTTTTTAATCGCACCGACACATTTTCGCTTGGTGTCTGTAATGGTTGCCAGATGATGTCGCAGTTACGTGATTTAATCCCCGGCGCTTCTGAATGGCCTGACTTTCTGCGGAATCAATCTGAACAATTTGAAGCGAGATTGGTAATGGTAGAAGTCATGGACTCACCTTCCGTATTATTCAAGGACATGGCTGGCTCCAAGATTCCTGTCGTAGTTGCTCATGGCGAAGGCCGCGTTTCATATAAACCTAAAGATTTAATGCCGAATGCTGCTATGCGCTATATTGATAATACTGGAGCAACTACAGAAAGTTATCCACTCAATCCGAATGGTTCCATTAATGGATTGACTGGGCTTACCAACGATGATGGTCGCATTACCATCATGATGCCCCATCCGGAACGTGTCTTCTTGCGTAAACAATTTTCTTATTTACCATCACAATGGGACAATGAATATAGTCCATGGATGAAGATGTTCCTGAATGCACGAGAGTGGTTAAGTTAAGTCTATGGATAATTTCGCATAACCTCCAATCAACAGAGCCTCAAACGACAATTTATTTCTCTTTATCTTCGCTGACATAGATTAGGCCATGCGTTAGAATTGTGCTTTATGGCAGGCTCTAATTCAACATCATGAAGAAATCTTCCGGTATATCAGACGAAGATAGTGCGCTATTTCGAAAATCAATTGGCGATGCTAAACCACTGAAGCAAGATAGTTTTATTGCTGACAAACCCAAACCAAAAGCTCACCCTGCAAAAAGAGAAGCCGATAATATTGCTGTCATTGAAGCAATGAGTAATGCAGACTTTGATTCCAGTTTATTAGAAAGAGGCGATGAGCTTATTTATACTAGCCCTGGAGTTCAAAACAATATATTAAAAAAATTACGTCGTGGTCATTATAAAATTGAAGCGGAACTAGATTTACATGGCATGACAGTTGATAGTGCTAAAATTGCATTAACTGATTTCCTTAAACAATGTACAGCACGCTCTCAACGCTGCGTTAGGATCATTCATGGCAAAGGTCTTGGTTCGATAAACAAACAACCGGTAATAAAAAACAAGCTTAATCAATGGCTACAAAAAATGGATGTTGCACAAGCTTTCTGTTCCGCAAGACCCGCTGATGGAGGTACCGGAGCTATTTATCTGTTATTAAAACGTAATTAATTAAAAGTCCCTGGAGTAAAACATCAATAATGGAAATATTCAAGAATCGTCCTGATAGTGAGCTTGAACAAAGCGCTATGAGAATAGTTACTTTGTTTCTATTAACAGGCTACTTTTATTACTTCAGAGATTCAGTCAGTCAATTCTCACATCTATCGATATTAATGCCTATTGCCACAACTCTGGCTTTAGGTTTTTTTATCTTAACCAAGGCGTCAAATAACATCTCCATATCACGAAGAGTTATATCAATAATTCTCGACATGAGTGTCCTTTCATACATGATTTATTTAACTGATTATGTTGGCTTACCTTTAATTTTCATTTACTTCTGGATATCTTTTGGAAATGGCTTTCGGTTTGGGAACAAATATCTTTTGATGAGTGTGCTGTTTAGCATTATTGGTTTTAGTTTGGTCTTAACATATAACGAATATTGGCAAGGATTGAAAAGCCTAGGCTATGGAGTTATTTTTGCGTTGATGACATTGTCATTGTATGTGTCATTTCTGATTACAAAATTACACGCTGCAGCTAATGATGCCAACACAGCTAATGCTGCCAAAAGTCAATTCCTTGAAAACATGAGCCATGAAATACGTACTCCACTAAACGGAGTGATAGGAATGAGCTCATTGCTTTCAAGCACTGAACTGACCAGAAAACAGAATGAATTCGCTTCAACTATCAATGTTTCTGCAAAAACATTATTAGCTCTGATTAATGATATTTTAGACATATCAAAAATAGAGGCAGGAAAGATGAAAGCTGAGTCTGTCGACTTTGATCTTTACGCTATGGTCAACTCAATTGCAACAATGTTTATTGCACAAATTGAAAGAAAAGGATTAGTCTTTAACATACATATATCACCTGAAGCGCCTTTCTTACTGCATGGCGACAAACAACACTTAAGACAGGTCATTATTAACCTTATTGGTAATGCAATTAAATTCACTAACAAAGGTTCTATCGAAATATTTGTTACTCCTGACAACATAACAGATAGTCAAGTAACTATAAAAATCGAAGTAATTGATACCGGCATTGGTATTGCTGATGAAGACAAGCCAAAAATATTTGATAAATTCACACAAGCAGATAATTCTATTACTCGTAATTATGGCGGCACCGGTTTAGGCATGGCTATAGCTAAACAATTAGTTGAAAATATGAATGGCCAAATAGATTTTAGTAGCCAATTAAGCGTAGGTTCAAATTTTTGGTGCGAAATCACCTTTAAGAGGAAATCTACGCTAACTGAAGAGAAGGCCTCTTTACCTTACTTTAAAGATAAAAAACTCTTGATAGTCAATTCACACCGAGAACACAGCCTAGCAATTGAAAAGTACTTGTCGGAATGGGGAATATCTTTTGAATACGCAATTGATGCGCGTGAAATCTTCGAGAGAATATTAAACGTATCAAGCAATAATAACCCATATCATATTATTCTCGTTTTTAATAAGTATCTGAATGCCAACGCAATACAACTTATATCTCAAATAAAGGAAAAATCTAATTATCTTAACCACGCCTTTATATTAGTTAATGATCATAATCTAAGTAGCGCAAATAATTCTGACTTGTTAAAAGCTGGTTATAATTCAATTATTAAGAACAATTCTGAACGATCTATCTTAATTAGAGCATTACATGCATCTATCTCTTGTATCAGTCCAAACGGATTAGAAAACAAATCGGATTACATCTCCAAAAATAATACTCTATACAAAACAAATAATAGAAAACTGAATATTCTCGTCGGGGAAGATAATGAAATAAATCAAAAAGTAATTAAGAATATTCTTGAGTATGCCCATCACAAGGTAACGCTAGCTGATAATGGTGAGATAGTTCTTGATATACTTGAAGACAACGACTTCGACCTTATAATTCTGGACATGCATATGCCACTCATGAGTGGTCTTGAGGCTGCAAAAATATTTCGTTTCATCCGCCCTGAGAAAATTAACACTCCAATAATGATGCTGACAGCTAATGCTACACCTGAAGCCATTAACGCTTGTAAAGAAGCAAAAATTAATGCTTATTTAACAAAGCCTATCGAACCCGAGATATTATTAAAAAACGTATCTTCATTGGTGGCGCAAAAAAATAATAGTTCGAATTATTTACATGAAAGACCACATAATGTTATTAGTATTAATGAATCAGAGAAAATTAGCTTATTAGAAACAGAAGTTCTGGAGACTATATACGAGATGGCAAAGGAAGAAAGTTTCATAAGCACCTTAATTGATGATTACCTTAGTGATGTCAAAAGCAATATAGACCAGATTGTCTCTTTCATGCATGACGCTAACTATAAGAAGATTGCTGAACTATCACATACGGTGGATGGCAGTTCACGTTCTGTTGGCGCAAAAAAACTTTCCAGAGTAGCAGACAAGATTTTTAAATTAGCTCAGTCTGAACAACAGCAGGCAATGAAAAACAAAATTTCTGACTTAGTAATTGTTTATGAAGAAACAGCAATCGCATTAAAAGGCTTTGTGAATAATAAAAAAACGGCATAGTCTTAATCCGGTATCAAATACACCAATTTTGGCTAAATTAATTTATAGTTATTCTCGTAGGGATGTCACTAAACATATGCGTGACGATTTTTAGTCGAGTAATATCCAGTTTGAGAATACCCTAGCGCATACAAATATCACACCAATACTCTCGAAATTGATTTTGAGTTGAATATATTACTGATAAAAGACAGTTATAGAGTTTTTTTCGGTTTTTAAAAGGTGCATCAGTGACTATACTTGTATTATTATTCATATTAATAATAAGAATAGAAAAAATCAGGGATAAGACATGATGTCATCACACCTGAGTAACGTCGCCAAGACTACAACTTCATCAATAATCTATATTGTCGATGACGAGTCTGTTAGCCGAATGTTACTGAGTAAAACTATTGAAAACATTGATTCTGGAATAACTGTAAAGTCATTCCAGAGTGCGCCTGCGGCACTTGCAGCAACTGAGACCTCCCCACCCGATCTGATTATTACTGATTACAGAATGCCTATCATGGATGGTATTGAATTCACAAAGCAAATTAGGCAACTCCATAATTGTAAAGATATCCCTATTATCATGATTACTATCATTGATGATCGTTCAGTACTGCATAATGCATTACAAAGTGGTGTCACAGAATTCCTCAACAAACCTTTTGATAAAATTGAGTGCGCAGCAAGGTGTAAGAATTTATTGCTGCTAGGAAAGCGTCAAACAAAATTAAAACAGCGTAGCTTTAAACTTGAAAAAAGGATCAGCGAAACTACTGAACAAATACTTCTCCGTGAAAAAGAAACATTATTACGTTTAACAAGAGCATGTGGGTATAAGGATTGTGTTACAGGTGAACATCTTCTCAGAATTGGCCGGATCAGTAAGATTCTTGCACTGGAATTAGGCTTTGATGAAGTATTTGCAGAAATATTAGAAACAGCTTCTCCGCTACATGATATAGGGAAACTGGCTATACCTGATAATATCTTAATGAAAAAAGGTAAGCTAACTGAACAAGAATTTGACGTTATGAAGACCCATACAACCATCGGCTATGAAATACTTAAAGATAGCCCGTCGCCTTATTTACAAACTGGTGCACTAATTGCTCTTAATCACCACGAAAAATATGATGGTAGCGGTTACCCTAATAAAATATCGGGTAAAGATATTCCAATAGAAGCCAGAATTGTTACCGTTGCAGATGTATTCGACTCATTAAGCAATCACAGGCCCTATAAAAAAGCCTGGTCTATAAGTAAAACAATTAATTATCTGATAGAACAACAAGACAAACACCTTGATCCCGAGTGTGTAATGGCATTAATCAACAGAATTGATGATGTAAATTTACCATCTAAATAAATTACAAAAAATGACTCGGTTGTGTATCAATGAATAATGATTTAATTACCTTAGTTCAGTCTCGACTAAAAAATCGTGAAGATTCAGAACACATACAAACAGTTATCAGGTTTGCTATGGGCGTTACTTGGCTAATATATATAACCTGGTTAAATCGCTATACAAACATTGATTCACCTGCTGCGACAACGACATCATGCCTATATATTGCTTGTTGTCTGCTTAACTTAGTCTGGATAGTAATTACTCCGAAACCATTCCCTATTCGCCGTTACATAAGTATTATTTTGGATATATCATTTGCTTCATTTGCATTTTATCTTCTAGGTGAATACGGCGCACCATTAATAGGTGCCTATTTATTTCTAATATTCGGATATGGCTTTCGATATGGAAATAAGTATTTATACATAAGTACTGTCATTAGTATTGCTGGGATATCAATAGTGATGATTTACAGTCCTTATTGGCAAAAAGAAATTATGCACGGCTACGGTGCAATTATTTCAATAACGATTCTATCTGCTTATGTATCAACATTAATATCTCTGTTACATAAATCAATTAATGCAGCAAACTCAGCAAATGAGGCTAAAAGTCAATTTCTGGCCAATATGAGTCACGAAATCCGAACGCCGCTTAATGGAGTGGTCGGAATGAGTTCCTTGCTGTCAACAACTGAGCTGAATAATAAACAAGAAGAATATTCATCGACCATAAACGCTTCTGCCAAAACATTGTTGGCATTAATCAATGATATTCTTGATATCTCGAAGATAGAAGCAGGAAAAATAACGATAGAACAAGTAGATTTTGATCTGCATGCTCTTATTAACTCAACTGCAAAAATGCTCTCCCCTCAAGCGATAAATAAAGGATTAAAGTTCAATATACATATATCACCTGAAATCCCTTTTTTGTTATGTGGTGACGAACAGCATTTAAGACAAATTATTATTAATCTTATTAGTAATGCTATTAAATTCACACAAAAGGGCTCTATTGAAATAGTTTTATCTTTAGTCTCAACAAATGAAAACAAGGCTAGAATAATGTTTGAAGTCATTGATACAGGGATTGGTATCGCTGACGAATCGAGACCAAATATATTTGATAAGTTTACCCAAGCAGATGCTTCTACGACTCGCAATTTTGGTGGGACTGGACTTGGAATGGCCATTGCTAAACAATTAGTCGATGCAATGAACGGCGAAATAGATTTCGTCAGTGTGCTCGGAGAAGGCTCAACATTTTGGTTTAATTTAGAATTTGAACAACAGGATATATTGTCGGAAGAAAACCATTCTCTAGATCATTTTTCTGGTACGCATTTATTAATCATCAACCCAATAAAAGATAAATACCAAACTATTCAGGAACATCTCTCCTTGTGGCCAGTATCATATGAACAATCAAATCGTGCTAAAGATGCGATAGATATGATTGTAACTGCAAACGCTGATAATAATCCGTTCAATGTCATTCTAGTCTTTAAAAAATATCTTGATACAGACCCAATTAACTTTATTAACCAGACAAAAATACAATCAAGCTTCAAAGACCATTCGTTCATACTAATTAATGATGATGAGCTACCAAAGCCCGCTATATCTGAATTACTACAGGCAGGTTATTCTTCCATGATACGTAGCAACCTTGATAGGACAAAGTTCTTCAGGGCATTGCATGCTGTCATTTCTGGTGTTGACGCTATATCAGCAAATAATAACATTCAGAAACCCGATAATAACTCACCCAATAATTCTATGTCGAAGAGACTAAAGATCCTTGTTGGTGAAGATAACAAGACAAATCAACAAGTAATCAAAAGTATTCTCGAATATGGTAGTCATTATGTAACGCTAGCTAATAATGGTGAAGAAGTATTAGATATACTGGAAGATAATGTATTTGACCTCATTATTCTTGATATGCAAATGCCCGTCATGGGTGGTATAGAAGCTGCAAAGATATACCGTCAGATGTATCCAGAAAAGCGGGTTATTCCTATATTGATGCTAACTGCAAATGCCACAAAGGAAGCCCATGATGCATGCAAAGAGGCAAAACTAGATGCTTATTTAACTAAACCTGTTGAACCTGACAAACTTATCAAGGTTATTACTTCTCTTGTTGGAGATAAAAATAATAATGCTTTAGTTGAGAGTAATGAAATATTAAAAGTTGTTGATATTAACAATCCCAATAATTCTCCACTAATTGATAACGACTCTTTAGATTCATTAGCTTCTATGGCCAGTGACGTATCATTTATGAAAACCTTGATAGAAGGTTATATAAGAGACACAACTAATTCTATAACGCAAATGTCTCTGTTTTCATCTAATAATGATTTTAACAAATTATCTGAACTTGCGCATAGTGTCGATGGAAGTTCACGTTCAATTGGCGCAAAGAGACTGTCAAGAATTGCCGACTTAATATATAAACAAGCTCAATCCAAACAACATAAATTAATATTAAATAATTTAGAATTGATAAAATGCGTATTTGAAGAGACACACACTGAATTAAACTCATTTCTTTCAAAGTCTGCTTCATCTAATTCAAAACAAAATAATTAGATTAATGAGGCATCCATGCCTCATTAATACAATAATAAACTAATCTAAATCATTAATCGATTAAGCAGCTTCTGCGTATTCTAGTTCTTCAATTACAACTAGTTTTGAACTAGTTGAATTTCCTTCAAAATCAAGCCACAGATGATTTTCATAATCGTATAACTTGCATTTTCTCATCGTTGCAAAAAAATTAACCGGTGAAAAATCCATCGTAATTAAATCCTCTCCATACAGCTCACATAAAACTGTCTGTGCTTTGGAAAGATTATAGAGTGGCACTCTTGGATCAACATGATGAGCTGTGTGCTCCATTGCATTATGACTAATCAAATTATACCAATGGGGATATTTTATGTGCACAGTTATGTCTTCGAGACTGGCATAAGCATTACACTCTTCTTGTGTCTTAAACCATGGAACAGTTTCATGTGTATGATGTTGATACACGGTCACTCCTATTAAGAAATTACTAACTAGAAATGGAAGAATTAATGCTAACAGTAATACTTCTAGCGGATTTGTATGGGCGGTTTGCATTCCCATATAAATAAGAGCTGACGTAAAAGCAATCATATAGGTAAACACAAGAATGAAATCCAGATAATAAGAAGCATTTTTTTGTCTAATAATTCGTTTATATGGAAAAAACTTATCCTTCCACCAACGTTCAATCATGTAATTAAAACAAATGCCAATTGGTGAACGATACAAATGCTCGATCATCTTTCTAGTTGTTGACATACCATCATAGTCTTCTTTTGATAGCGGTGACCATGAATTTATACCTTCAATATTGGGTGATTGATGATGTGCACGATTATGAGCGATCAGCCATAAACTATAATTATGAAATGAGGGTAAAAAAGCTATGCGACCTATAATAGAATTCCAAATTCGATTCGATGTAAAACTATCATGTCCGGCATCATGTGAAACCAGAAACAGTGTCCCTATTCGAAGACCTGCTAAAATACCACAAGCTATACGTAACATAAGACTTTCAAACATGATTGCACCAGCTATCGCTAGTGCATAGATTGTGAGATCAGAAAAAAATATAAATAATGCAAGTTTGTTTGATGGCTTTGCATACTGTTTTATTGCAGAGCGTAATTCTTTAGTATTTAAATTATTCATTATTGTCACCTATTCTTAAACTTGTTTAATTGTTCTATTCAATAATCAAGATACATTTACTTTTGAATATTCATGTTGACACTCTACTTCGTATCGTTTCTGACTACGCAACAAACGGTTGATCGTGCGAACATCTTTATCAGAAATATCAAAAACAGTATCAACCCAAGAATTGCAACAAATATCCAATAGTTCTTGTTGATCATAGTTATTTATACTTTGCACAATTTTTTGCATCGCCATATTCCCATTCCAATTTTTATTATGGTTTTGGACATATGAATAAACAGCTTCTTCACCGCAATGATCTTCGACAAGAACGTCTACAATTCCCATGTCATATAATTCCTCTGCACTATACAAATTACCGCTGGAAATTAATTTATGGGCTTTGTTCAAGCCTACTCTTGATGAAAGCGTCTGGAATGCGCCCATGCCGGGGAAACAATTAAACAATATTTCAGGAAAACCCATCATTGCCGAACGTTCGGCAATGATGACATCACCTGATAATGCTATTTCAAAACCACCACCAAGCGCATTACCCCTGACCAAAGAGATAGTGACAATTGGCAAACCAAAATTTGTCATTATTGGATAGATCGCCTTTATACAACTAGCGGCGTATTTTTCCAGAGCGATCTTATCTTCGTTCTTGATGCAGTTTAAAAAATGTTTTAGATCACCTCCTAAACTAAATACTCCTTCTGCGTGTGAATCAAGAACATGATACTTAACAGTTTGAAGTTCCCCATCAATTGGTAACTGACCATTATTTATTTCAATACATCGGTGTAAGGAACGAATGTCATCAACTAATTGTGGCGTTACACATGGTTTTGGAAATGCATCAAGATAGACCCAAATTATTCCGTCGTCTGCATCAAATTCATAATTGATGTGTTCGAGTTTATTAATCGTATTTTTCAAGCTGAAATTTAACGTATTCATAGTAATCTCCCATTTGTTTGACTTACTGATTTAGTTAATTGAAAACAGAGTCATTAAAACAGGCTTAATGCCATAACACGAAATGACCCGAGATCGCTTAACGATGGATCAAACTTAAAAGACTAAAGTTAAATTTAAAAGGAAAGAATTTTTCAGAAAAACTATGAAGAAGTGATTAATACAACAGCATAAGCAGCAATGCCTTCACCACGACCAACAAAACCCATTTTTTCAGTCGTTGTCGCTTTAATATTTATGTCTGTAACTTTTGCATCAAGATCTGTAGCAAGATTTTTTTGCATTGAAGAAATATGGCCTGCCATCTTAGGTGCTTGTGCCAAAATAGTTATGTCTGCATTACCCAACACAAATTTATTTTTTTTCATTAAATCATGTACTTGTTGTAACAAAATTCGGCTATCAATATTTTTTAATTCTGGATCTGTATCAGGAAAATGAGACCCAATATCACCTAAACACATGGCCCCAAGAATCGCATCACATAGAGCATGTATCACTGCGTCTGCATCAGAATGCCCTTCTAAACCTTTTTCATAAGGGATAGTCACGCCACCTAGAATTAAAGATCTACCTTCCACAAGACGGTGAGTATCGTAACCATGTCCAATTCGCATTTTTTTATATCATCCTATCTAGGTATGCTTTTAGAGATTCAAGATCATCTTTATGGGTTAGTTTCATGTTTTCTTGGTGTCCATGGACAATTATTGGTTTAAAACCTAGCCTCTCCATTGCCATAGATTCATCTGTTACAACTATTTTATTCTTAAGAGCGTCTTCAATAGCCGACAAAAGCTTTCCATATTTAAACATCTGTGGTGTTTGCGCATGCCAAAGTGATTCTCGCTCTACTGTTTTATCTATTGCCCCAGTCTCATTTGCGCGTTTCATAGTATCCCGACAAGGCATTGCCAGAATCCCTCCTACATCATGCGTCCGCAAACTAATTATCAGTCGGTCAATCGCTGATTGATTCAGACAAGGTCTAGCTGCATCATGAACCATAACCCAGTCACTATTTCCCGCTTTGCCAGATAGCGCCTGTAAACTATTTAACACTGACTGGTAACGTTCATCTCCGCCTGGTGCAGTAATAATTTTATCATGTTTAGATATTGCCATTGTTGGCCAGAACTCATCTTCCTTTGATATCGCTATAACTACTTTTTCTATTTCTTCACGATGAATAAAACAATCAATCGTATGCTCAATAATTGTTTTATTATTAATTGAAATATACTGTTTTGGTTTATCCACGCCCATGCGTGATCCTACTCCTGCAGCAGGTATCACTACCCAGTATTTTGAATTATCTGACATGTCACTTAATTAGTATTAGTTTGAGAGCCTGAATAATCTACAATTTGATAAAATGTTTCATCGTATTTGATCATACCCATCTCACTTCGCGCGCGTTCTTCAATCGCGTCATGACCTTGTTTAAGATCATGGACTTCTGCTGCTAAAGATAAATTCCGTTCTTTGAGGCTTTCATTTTCTTGCTCTACTTTACTGATCTGATCCTCGAGATGATGTACTTCGGTCAAACTGCCATTACCGAACCATAGCCGGTACTGTAAGAGTATTAGCAATATAACGAAAAGAGCAGTAGTCAGTTTCATTTATGGTGTCAATCTCACAAAAGTATTTTAATATTTACGACGTAACGAGCGACGGCTAATCGAGGCAAAAATGATTCAATAAGCGGAATGTACATACACATACATAAGCATTGTTTAATCATTTTTAACAATGAGTAGCCAAGTGTAATAGTAGTAGTCGTAATCATGAAATATTATAAAAAGCATCTTTACCAGGATACGTAGCATTACTACCTAGCTGATCTTCTATCTTCATCAAACGGTTATATTTTGCCACACGATCGGAGCGCGATAGTGATCCTGTTTTTATCTGTCCCGCTGATGTTGCAACAGCAAGGTCCGCAATTGTTGTATCTTCAGTCTCACCCGATCGATGTGATATCACTGCCGTATAACCTGCCTTCTTTGCCATATTAATCGCAGCGAGAGTTTCTGTAAGCGTTCCAATCTGATTTACTTTAATCAATATTGAGTTAGCAATATTTTTATCTATACCTTCCTGAAGTATGGATGTGTTTGTAACAAACAGATCATCACCGACTAATTGAACATTTTTGCCCAGTTTTTCTGTTAATAGTTTCCAGCCATCCCAATCACCTTCATCCATACCATCTTCCATAGTGATAATGGGATACTTATCAAACCAGGGTGATAAATAATCCAGAAATTCTTGCGCATTAAGTTTTTTGTTTTCGGACTCAAGCGTGTAAATGCCATCATGATAAAATTCAGAACTGGCAACATCGAGGCCCAATAAAATATCTTCGCCTGCCTTATAGCCTGCTTTATCGATGGCTTCGAGTATGACTTCAATCGCCTGTTCATTTGAAGAAAGATTAGGTGCAAAACCACCCTCATCCCCAACAGTTGTACCAAGACCCAGTTTTGATAAAACCGATTTCAAGGAATGAAATACTTCGGTACCATAGCGAACCGCTTCACGAATACTCGGCGCACCTACGGGCAAAATCATAAACTCCTGTAGATCGACACTATTATCAGCATGTGCTCCACCATTAATAATATTCATCATCGGGACTGGCATTTGAAAAGGTCCTTCACCACCAAGATATTCATAAAGTGGCACATTATTCTCGTTTGCTGCTGCATGTGCTGTCGCCATTGAAACAGCAAGAATTGCATTGGCACCAAGGTTTTCTTTGGTTGGTGTTCCATCCAGATCAATCATGGCTTGATCAATCCCGGTTTGTTCAGAAACTTCTTTTCCTGATAATGCAGGTGCTATCTTGTCATGTATATTGCCTATAGCTGTAAGCACACCTTTTCCTTGATAACGTCCATCATCCATATCACGTAATTCTAATGCTTCACGCACACCTGTTGAGGCACCGGAAGGCACCATAGCACTTCCTACTGCACCACTTTCTGTAGTGACTTCGGCTTCTATAGTTGGGTTGCCTCTTGAGTCGAGGACTTCACGTGCAATGATTTTACTTATAACTGACACTCTTTAATTCTCCAATACGCATTTACTTGAATTTATGATTTTGTAATTTGATCGATAGATTTTAAAGTCTCTAATAATGACTTCATTTTATCTAGCGGCCAAGAATTTGGTCCATCGCTAAGCGCCTTTTCAGGATCGGGGTGTGTTTCCATAAACAAGCCTGAAATGCCAACAGCCATCGCCGCACGCGCTAACGCCGGAATAAACTCACGTTGCCCACCAGAAACCTTACCGCCACCACCTGGCATCTGCACCGAATGAGTCGCATCAAAGACGACTGGCGCACCCGTGTCTTGCATTACGATTAAGGATCGCATGTCTGAGACAAGGTAATTGTAACCAAATGAAGCACCGCGTTCGCAGACCATGATTTTATCATTACCAACTGCACGGGCTTTTTCAACAACATGCTGCATATCCCATGGGGCAAGAAATTGTCCTTTCTTAATATTCACCGGTAAACCAGTTCTCGCAACAGCTTGAATATAATTTGTTTGGCGACAAAGAAACGCCGGTGTTTGTAACACATCAACAACGCTTGCAACTTCGTCTAGGGGTGTATCTTCGTGAATATCTGTTAGTACAGGCACGCCGATCTTTTCTTTTACATCAGCCAAGACTTTTAATCCTGCCTCAATACCTGGCCCGCGAAAACTATCATGCGAACTACGATTAGCTTTGTCGAACGATGACTTATAAATAAAAGGGATCTGTAATTCAGCGGTGAGTTCTTTTAACTGACCTGCTGTGTCCATCGCTAACTGTTCACTTTCAATAACACAGGGTCCGGCGATTAAAAAGAATGGCTTAGTAGGTCCAACTTCAAAATTACATAGCTGCATTTTTCACAGTTCCCAAATTTGATTCTTTATATTGTCGTGCCGCTTTTATAAAGCCAGTGAATAGCGGGTGGCCATCTCTTGGTGTCGAGGTAAATTCAGGATGAAACTGACAAGCTACAAACCAAGGATGCTCAGGGATTTCAATCATTTCAACTAACTCTCCATCACTCGAACGTCCTGAGATACGCATTCCTGTTCCCTCAAGTTGCTCAAGGTAAGTGTTATTAAACTCATAACGATGTCGATGTCGCTCTGTGATTTTATCTGATTGATATAATTTTTTTGCCAATGAGCCCTCAAGCAATTGACATTCCTGACCACCTAAACGCATAGTCCCACCTAAGTCGGAATCTTCATTACGAAGTTCAATTTGGCCTGTGGAGTCCTGCCATTCAGTAATTAATGCTATAACAGGATCTTCTGTATTTTTATCAAACTCTGTGCTGTTAGCATTTTCAAGCTTTGCCAGATCACGTGCAATTTCAATAACAGCAAGCTGCATACCCAAACAAATACCAAGATAGGGCACCTTGTTTTCACGCGCATAACGAACCACTGCAACCTTGCCATCGATTCCACGGTTACCAAATCCACCAGGTACCAATATCGCATCAACCTCACTTAGGCAATCTACACCTTTATTTTCAATATCTTCTGAATCAACATAAATAATATTAACCTGAGTTCGTGTTTGAACGCCTGCGTGAATTAATGCTTCAGAAAGTGATTTATAAGAATCGGCCAGATCCATATATTTACCAACCATTGCGATATTGACATCACCGGTTGGGTTATCAAGTGCATCAACTACATTATCCCATTCATGTAAATCTGCTTTCGGTAGATTCAAAGCAAATTTTCTATTAACGATTTCATCAAGGCCTTGGTCATATAGTGCCTTCGGTACTTTATAAATATTATCAACATCAAGCGCAGAAATAATTGCGGATTCTTCGACATTGGTAAACAAAGCCATTTTCTTTTTTTCGTTATCGGGAATCATATGATCCGTGCGACACATCAAAATATCAGGCTGTATACCAATGGAGCGTAATTCTTTTACAGAGTGCTGAGTCGGCTTGGTTTTAATTTCACCTGCAGCAGCAATATAAGGCACCAACGTTAAATGAATGAACAGGGTGTTTTCTGCACCCAACTCGATTCGCATTTGTCTTATCGCTTCTAGAAAAGGTTGTGATTCGATATCACCGACCGTTCCGCCAATTTCAACCATGGCAATGTCAGCATCACCTGCTCCCGCCTTAATACAATTTTTTATTTCATCCGTAATATGCGGAATTACCTGTACCGTGCCGCCGAGATAATCTCCGCGGCGTTCTCTTTGTATAACATTTAGATAAATACGGCCTGTGGTGTAATTGTTTCTTTTACCCATCTTTGTACGCACAAAACGTTCGTAATGCCCTAAATCGAGATCTGTTTCGGCACCATCTTCGGTTACATACACCTCTCCATGCTGAAAAGGACTCATGGTACCCGGGTCAACGTTAATATAGGGGTCGAGTTTTATAAGTGTAATGTTTAATCCGCGTGCCTCTAGAATTGCTCCGAGAGAGGCAGAAGCGATGCCTTTTCCGAGTGACGAGACAACACCGCCAGTAGTAAATATATAACGCGTCATAAAATCATACCGATAAGAACAAGAATTTTAGAGGGAGAAGTATTGCTCGGTTTAATTAAACCGATTTGTAGGGTAAAAAATAGCCTAAATAGCATCATATTCAGGGGAAATAATGCTAACAGAATCAGAGCTAAGACACCATCATAGAAATGCACTAATGACTCTTCGCACCGCTAAATTCCGGATACCCTTAGTTCACCTTAATGACTAACAACCCGATAATGTTTTTCAATATCTTCCTGAGTAATAATGCCGTAAATACGGTCGGCCGATGGGCCTAACTTTCGGGTCACATACAAAGCTTCTGCATCTGTGTCATTTATTTGCTGCTGCGCGTGCTGCAAAGTGGATTCAAGGCTCACCTTGGCCAGTTGTCGACGTTTAGCAGGAATTTCCAGTAGTACAATTTCCTCGTCATCCGTTTCTTCTAGATGACGCGCCAAATCGGTTGCTGGCATCAACTGATTGCCCTCTTCACGCCGAATTATTAACCAGTCTGGCGCTTCTTTTAGATGATTAATCGCAACGTTCCGTGGTATCACCGCCTCGGTCATCACATAAGCCTTATTCAACACAGACTCAACACCTATTCGTCTTAGAGACTGAGCTACCGGGTCATTCCGATAATCGAGGCCAAAAATTCTGAATTGAGATAGAAATATGGAATCACTTTTAAACAATTCACGTGCTGACAGGTTTGCACTAACAACCGCCAGCATCGCCGGAAAGATAATATTTTGATTTCCCGTTAATTCTAGCAAGGCCAATAAGGCCGCTAA
>Ga0316204_10007001_pt1 | contig 16855 bp, 13 predicted proteins | sample 6monrhotite_MG_2_FD_205661 | JGI IMG/M metagenome (GOLD analysis project Ga0316204, IMG submission 205661) | Microbial mat bacterial communities from mineral coupon in-situ incubated in ocean water Damariscotta River, Maine, United States -... | ecosystem: Environmental > Aquatic > Marine >... | reverse complement strand
TGCTCAGCTAGAAAACTTGTACTGCGTTACAAGCCTTGGAAAGGACTTGTCATTCCCTGCGGCTTGCGCCTTGTTCAATTTTCCTAGCTGAGCACTGAAACCGGCATCTTGAAGTGGGATGGGTATATACCCTTTATTAGTCGGCTACACGACTTACAACGTATCTATCAGACTTGCAGAAAAACAAACCATTTTAAAACAGCTCAGTCGAACTGATAGTTTAACAGGGCTGAATAATCGTATGCATTGGGAAGAGCAACTCGCAAACTCATTTAAGATGATTAAGCGAAATAATTCCAAAGCTTGCATCGTTTTTATTGATGTCGACCATTTTAAAAGCTTTAATGATTGTTTTGGTCATATTGTCGGAGATGAAGTTCTACAAAAGATATCTCGCTTATTATTAGATTGTATTCGTGAAACAGATATCTGTGGACGATATGGCGGTGAAGAGTTTTGTATTCTCATGCCAGATACCAATAAGAACAGCGCTGAAAAACTATCTGAAAGAATTCGATTACATATCGCTAATTCTAAGTTCCATGATCAGCACCAAATAACAGGAACCATTAGTTTAGGTGTTGCTGAAATATCACCTGAAATGGAAAATTACTCCGATTGGCTAGATGCCGCCGATAAAGCCTTGTATCAAGCTAAAGATCAGGGTCGTAATCAAACCTTTATTGCTGAATAACAAAATATAGATGTTTTTGTTTAAGCCGTTTGTTTGATAAAAATCGAGATCTTATTTTCAATTAATAATTACACCCCCACTATTTAACACTTTGTTGCAAATAAGCTGAAACTTTTCTGAAAAATTGACTCTAACCACTAGCATTCAGCTTTTAAATCAGGTAAAAATGCAGCCAAATTTGTAAAAATTATTCAAAAATAAGATTAATCGAATAAAAGGGTGTTAAATCAATGTCTTTACAAGATAAATTTAGTCAATTAACTGAAAACCTAAGCCATCAAATCATCGGCCAAGAAAAGCTGATTGAGCGATTAATGGTTGCGCTTTTAGCTGACGGTCACTTGATTGTTGAAGGTGCGCCTGGTCTCGCCAAAACCAGAGCGATTAATGCGCTATCCAAAGGAATTGAAGGCAATTTCCACCGAATCCAATTTACCCCAGACCTATTACCCGCTGATTTAACCGGAACAGAAATTTACCGTCCACAAGACGGGACGTTTAAGTTTGAAAAAGGCCCTATTTTCCATAACCTAGTGCTTGCCGATGAAATCAATCGTGCGCCAGCTAAAGTTCAATCGGCGCTACTTGAAGCTATGGCAGAAAGACAAGTCACCGTTGGTAGTCATACCTATCAGCTTGATCCTTTATTTTTAGTTATGGCCACACAAAACCCTATCGAGCAAGAAGGGACTTATCCCCTTCCAGAAGCCCAATTAGACCGATTCTTGATGCATGTAAAGGTTGGCTATCCAGATGCCGCCGCCGAAGCCAAAATATTGGCTTTAACTCGTGCAGAAGCACATAAAGATTTTGAATCAAAAGAGTCTATCGATTTAATGCAAGATGATCTCTTTTCCGCTCGTGATGAAGTTTTGGACATTCATATGTCTGATGAGCTACAAGCTTATATTATTCAGCTAATTATCAATACTCGTGAAACCAAGTCACTTGATAGCGATTTAGATCGCTGGCTCGATTATGGCGCAAGTCCTCGCGCAACCATTTCCCTTGACCGCTGCGCCAGAGCAGCAGCTTGGTTAGCCGGTCGAGATTATGTCACGCCAGAAGATATTCAGAACATGTCTTATGATGTGCTTAGACACCGATTAATTTTAACTTACGAAGCTGAAGCTGAAGGGATCGATAGTGATCGCGTGATTGAAAAATTAATTGCCATTACGCCTGTCGCTTAATGATCATTTGTAACCAATAGATTTTGTAAACGATGGCTGACTGGTCAAATTTATCTCACCAATTCGCTTCTGCATCAGCAGATTTTGACGATCCTGACTTTCGTCCGGGTATCGATCTCACACTCAATCAACTGCTTGAAACTCGGGTTAATCCAGTGATTCAATGGCTTGCGCCTGAATCGATGGTTAAAACCAATCGAGTGGGTGGTTTTCGCTCTCGCTTTAAGGGACGTGGAATGGATTTTGATGAAGTGAGAATGTATCAAATTGGCGATGACATTCGAAATATTGATTGGAAAGTAACCGCCCGTACTGGTGAAGCGCATACCAAATTATTTAAAGAAGAAAGAGAACGGCCTGTTTTTGTGATTCTTGACCACACCCCTAATATGTTTTTTGGTACTCAAAAAGTATTTAAGTCAGTAATCGCCAGTCATATTGCCGGACAACTGATGTGGAACACGCTAAGTAATGGTGATCGATTTGGCGCGTTAATCTTTGGCGAAACCGCTCATTTTGAAATGAAACCGTCTTCTAACCGAAGAAACTGCATGCGCTTATTGAATAGAATAGTTGAAAATCATTCACAATCACTCGATGCTTGTTTTTCTTCATTTGACTCTCAACAAGAAGCAAATCAATCTAATCGTCAATCAAGTAACCAGTCTAGTAACCAATTGAGAGACACCCTTAAACGTCTGCGTTATTTAGCTAAACCCGGAAGCGTTGTTCATCTTGTCAGTGACTTTAGTCAATTTGATGATGATTGTAAAAGGCAGCTCAGTCGATTATCTCAACATAACGATATCCATTGTGTATTAGTCAGTGATCCCATTGAATCTCAACTTCCACCAGAAGGTCTGTATGGAATTACCGATGGCTATTCAAACGGCGTTTTAAATACAGCTTTACCAAAACTGAGAAAAGCTTACCAACAAAATTACCAAAACAAAATTGACGACATAAAAGATTTTGCTGTCAGCCACCGTGGAATATTTACCTTAATTGACACTAATTATCAGCAACAATCATCGGGTCTTCACGGGACAACTGACAACAAAAGTCCAGCCAATATTCAAAAAACGGCATTCCGCTCAGGAGTTAAATTATGAGCGAAGCCAACCAAGCTACAAATAATCAAGCGGTAAATGCTCTAGCTTCTGATCCGCAAGCAACCACGGCTAACCAAACCGCTAATCAAGTGCCAGCAGAAAATCCACTAGACCAACTAAGAGATATTCATTTACCTGACGCAGTGGATCAATTCCCCTACGCTCCCGGCTGGTGGATTTTATTGGCGATTGTTTTATTTGCTTTTGGTTTTTATATTTATCGTATTTATCAATATAAAAAAGCCATACGATTACTTAAGCCTGCTAAATTAGAAATCGAGCAATTAAAATCGCTCGATCAAGATCAAATTAATGCTCACAGTGTGGCGAATCTTTCAGGGTTATTAAAACGCGTTTGTTTAATTTATTATCCCAGTCAAACCGTTGCATCACTTAATGGCTCGAACTGGTGGAATTTTTTAAACCTTGAACATAATAAAAAAGCCGGTTCGACTGAAGCATTATTTTCAGAACAAGCGATTTCTTTTTTAACGCAAGCGCCTTATCAAAAAGATTCAACTCTCGATATCGATGAATGGAAATCTCTTGTTCAAGCAAGTGAAACTTGGATCGAAAACCTGATTAAACGTTCTGCAAAAAATAAAAAAGGAAGGAAACAATAATGATTCAGTTTCTTTATCCTTGGTTATTGGTAGCTTTGCCGCTACCATTAATTATTTGGCTTTTAAGAAAACCTAAGCAACCGCAACTAGCGGCCATTAGAACACCAATGTTTTCCAATTGGAATAAGCTTCAACAAAATCAGCAATCATTAAATGCCAAAACTTGGTTACAAAAATTAGTAAGCTTTGTCCTTTGGAGCTGTATTTTGATCGCTACCGCTAGACCGCAATGGATTGATGAACCCATTGAACTTCCAACCTCCGGACGTGATTTATTGTTAAGTATCGATATTTCAGGCAGTATGGAAGAGGAAGATTTAAAGCTTCATGGCCGACCAGCTAATCGCTTAGCGGTTGTTAAATCAATTATTTCAGAGTTTATTACCAAGCGCGAAGGCGACCGATTGGGTTTGGTTTTATTTGGTGAAAAAGCTTATCTACAAACACCCTTAACCTTCGATTTAAATACCGTTCAATTTATGTTAGATGAAACCGCTATCGGTTTAGCTGGCGCGTCAAGAACCGCTATTGGTGATGGCATTGGTTTATCAATAAAACGTTTAAGAGAAAGACCTGCGGAAAATAGAGTTTTAATTCTGTTAACCGATGGCCGCAATAATTCTGGCGAGCTCGATCCGATTGAAGCAGCAAAATTAGCAAAACATGCCGGTATAAAAATCTATACTGTCGGTGTAGGTGCGGATAAGCAAACTAGACGTTCAATGATTTTTGGTACTACTACTTTTAATCCTTCTGCAGAGCTAGATGAAGTCACATTAAAAGCAGTAGCAAAATTAACCGGTGGGCAATACTTTAGAGCAAGAAGCACCGAAGAACTCGCTCAGATTTATGAGTTACTGGATCAACTTGAGCCGGTGGAAGACAAACCGGAAGTCTACAGACCAGTACAAGAAATGTATTATTGGTTATTGTTGCTTGGATTTTTAGTATTATTATTACCGTTAATATTTAATTTATTAAGAATGCTATTTTCTGCCAATAATAAAAATAGCAACGAAATAAAAGGAGAATCACATGCCAATTGATTTTTCTAACTTTCACCTATTACGACCCGAATTTTTATGGTTATTTATACCATTATTAATCGCTTTGTTTGGTGTCAGACATTTAGCAAAAAAACAGTCGTCATGGCAAAATGTTATTTCACCTCATCTATTAAAATTTTTGATGGTTTCTGGTGAAAAGCAACGAAGTTACCTCAACTTTTGGTTAACTGCTCTAATTGGAACTCTGATTATTTTAGCGGTGACTGGTCCGTCTTTACGACAAAAATCAGTCCCCGTATTCCAAGCCGAAAGTGCGCGAGTTATATTACTCGATCTATCCTTATCGATGGATGCCACCGATATAAAGCCCGCGAGAATTGATCGCGCTCGCCACAAAATCATGGATCTTCTAGAACAAACTGATGAAGGGACGATTGGACTCGCTGTTTACGCAGGTGACGCTTTTATTATCAGTCCATTAACATCCGATGCCAATACTATCGCTTCAATGGTTCCTACCCTTTCTACTGGAATTATGCCGGTTCTCGGAAGTCGTCCTGATATTGCTATCAATAAAGCCATTGAACTATTATCGAATGCTAAACAGCCAAAAGGACAAATTATTTGGATTACCGATGGGATAGAAAATGAATTTATTGATTCTGTCGCTGACTCAGTAAAATCGAGTCAACACTTACTCTCTATATTAGCTGTCGGAACGGAACAAGGTGCGCCAATCCCATTGCCTAATAATAATGGTTTCCTAAAGGACAGTGCCGGAAATATCATATTGCCTAAGTTAGAGTCGGATAGCCTTAAACAAGTCGCCCGTTCGACCAATGGGCAGTACGTAGAACTCTCTGCTGATGAACATGATATTGAATTTATTCTATCAGCTCTCGAAATGAACACTGAAGATGATTCATCTCAATCAGACGAACGCATCAGCAAGTGGATCGATGATGGCTATTGGTTTACTTGGATTATTCTTAGCTTAGTTTTGGTTAAATTGTTTCGTCGAACCGACGGTCAGTTGATGAATGTTGCTAGTCTATTGGTTGGGTTTACTTTTGTTTCTTTGATAATACCTAATACGGCACAAGCAGGTATTTGGGATGATTTGTGGAAAACTCGTGATCAACAAGCCAATGAAGCTTTTCAGCAACAAGACTATGAAAAAGCAGCTGAGCTATTTCAAGATAAAAAATGGCAAGGTTCAGCATCTTATAAACAGGGCGATTTTAATTCAGCACTGCAGCAATTTTCCCAATCAGATGATCTTGAGTCAATCTATAATCAAGCTAACAGTTTGGCGAAGTCTCAGCAATTAGAGGAAGCGATTGAACAATATAATCAAGTGATTGAAAAGGCGTCTAATAATCAACAATTAGTTGAAGACGCCGAGTTTAATAAAAAAATTGTAGAAGAACTTTTAAAGCAGCAACAGGAACAAGAAAAGCAAGATCAGGAAAATCAAGACCAAGAAAATAAAGATAAAGAAGAATCTGATTCGGAATCTAACTCAGAGCAAGACTCTGATGAACAATCCGAGGAAGAAAAAAACTCTGAACAACAAGAGCAAGAAGAACAAAAATCTCAACAAGATTCCGAAGAGCAAGCCGAAGAAAAGCAAGCTGAGTTATCTGAAGATCAACGAGACCAAAATGAAAAAGATCAAGCATTGGAACATTGGTTAGAAAAAATTCCTGATGATCCCGGCGGGTTATTGCGGCGAAAAATGTACCGAGAGTATCAACGTCGCGGACGCCAACAAACAGAAAAGAAAGTTTGGTAACTATTATGAATGATAGAAATATAACCGCTAACACCACTCGCTACAGCCGATTATTCTTATTGGTATTGGGGTTTTGTTTATTAACTTTTATCGGACAAGCGAGTGCCGCGATTACCCAATCGGTTGATCGAAATGAAATTCATGCGGGTGAAAGCTTTGTTTTTACTATCCAAATTGATAATGATTCTGGTGCAGAGCCGGATCTTTCATTAATCCCAAAAGAATTTACCATTATTTCTAATAGCCAATATCAGCAAATGAGTTATGTTAACGGACGTAGTAGCACTATAAAGGGCTGGAAAATAAAACTAAGTACTTTAAAGACGGGAACCATAACTATTCCTCCAATCAATGTTGGTAATGAGAAAACGCAAGCTGTCACGTTGAACATTAAAGATACCAGTGATCGCGTCGATCTTCAGGGACAAAATAAAGCCATATTTTTAGAAACTGATATTTCTTCCGACAAAGGTTATGTGCAACAACAAATTATTTTTACGGTTAAACTTTATCGTGCGATTAACACTCATTACGCCCGCCTGACCGAACCTACCGCTGGTGATAGCATCATCGAAAAATTAGGCGATGATGTTCAATATGATAAAACCATCGATAACACCCGTTATGTAGTCACTGAAAGACGTTATGCTATTTTTCCTCAACAAAGCGGCGAACTGGAAATTGACTCTGTTAATTTTACCGCAGACATCAATGATCCAAATAGTCGTGGCAACAACCGCTTTTTAAACACCACTCGCCCGATTAGCGTTAATAGCAAGCCAATAAAAATTGAGGTCGAGCCTCAACCAACAACAGCCTCCTCTCCTTGGATGCCAGCGTTAGAAGTTGTACTAGCGGATAGATGGACTCCCGTTACAGAAGAGCTAACCGTTGGCGAACCTGTTACATGGACTATCTTGTTGTATGCTCAAGGCTTAAGCGAATCTCAACTACCAGAAATAAAACTACCCAAAGTGAGCGGCTTGCAGTTTTACCCTGATACACCTCAAAAGGAACGACAAATAAATGACCGAGGGATCTTAGGACAACGAATAGAAAAACTAGCAGTTATTCCATCCAAAGAAGGAAAAATTACCATTCCGGCAATTGAAGTTAAATGGTGGGATACTGAATCAAATACAGAAAAAACAGCGAGTATCGCAGCTAGAACCTTCAATGTTGTCGCTGGAGAAGCAACTGTCATCACCCAAAGTGAGCCAGAACAAATTGGTCCTGTTGTTGAACAACCCAAAATTCAAGAAGATTCAGTTTCCAATTATTGGAAAACCGCCGCTATTGGATTTTTAATACTCTGGCTCATTACTCTTATTGGCTATATAAAAGCAGGCTCTAGATCTGCCACAAGATTAGATAAACGACCAGCTAAAAAGCAGGGAAAACAACCGACTCTTACCGAATCACAACTGTTGAAAAACCTCACTCATGCCATCAAAGCTAACCAGCTAGAATCCATAGAGTCTTGTCTATTGAAATGGGCATCTAGTCTAGGTTCAACACAGATCCTTTCTCTAGGACAGCTAGTAAGTCGTTTAACTGAGCAATCGATTAAGGACAAAATAAATCAATTGCAATCAAGTCGATATTCATCAAATAATAATCAATTTGAATCTAAACTTTCAAAAGCAGATCTCGAACATATTGCGTCTGTTCTGCAAACAAATGAATCAGCAAAAAATGACAATGAAATACCACCGCTTTACTCCTAAGTTAAAGCGGCTTACTTTTTATGCAGGACTGAGCTAGTTTTATAAGGTACTTTCCCCGAAGGAACATGTTTTGCGGCTGGGTCGAGATGAACATCTTGGTCATCAAAAAAGATATGAGGCTTAAAGGCTTTTAAAATTTTTGATTTATCTAAACCACCAAGGAAAAATATTTCATCAACATAAACCCCCCAATGCCTTAAGGTTTTTATCACACGCATTTCTGCGGGACTACTTCGTGCAGTGACTATTGCAATCCGAACGGGCGAATATTCAATCTTGTGCGGCAGTCGTTCTTGTAAACGAGATAATTTTTTTAATAGATTTGCGTATGGCCCATCATTTAAAGGACTGTCTTGTTGCAAATCTTCTTCTTCATGGAATTTTTTTAGACCTTCTGCTTTATAAACAATTTCACTTTCATCACTAAATAAAACCGCGTCACCATCAAAAGCTAATCGCACCTGCCCTTCTGGAATTTTTTCAACATCATTAGGCGGCTCTTTAACAACCGCTACTGCGCAGGTATCACTATCAATTACTTTTTGTGCGTCTTTTGCATTAGTGGTTAAAAATAAATCGACATTATAAGCTTCTAAATAATCAACCACCGACTCACCACCAGTAAAAGCAGAACGAACAATTTCTAGTTTCTGCTGCCTAATATTATGAAAAACACGAACACCGGTTTCTGGACTATTACGTGACATAACGACAATTTGAGTTAAAGGATGATCTTCATCTGGTTGAAATTGGTTGAGCGACATCAAAGCTTTGACTAGTGGAAAACCCGTTCCTGGATCAAGAGTATCCGTTTCTCTTGGCTCCATATATTTTCGGTATTCATCGATTGCCGCTTCTGGATCAGATTCAAATTTACTTCTGAATACTTCATCGGCTTCGCTTAAATCAAACAATGCCGTTGAGGTAATTCCAATCACTAAGGTGTCAGATAAATCGAATGGCATACAAAGTCCCGTGTTTATGTTTGAATCTTGAAAATTTATCTTAACCTATATTCGTTATTAAAAACAGATGATTAGAATCTCTATTACGGCTAAGTCTATACAGACAACTCATACAATTTTTTTATACTTTTCCAGTTGCGCGTTGTTGCTGATGTTTTTAATTTATTTTCAATAAAAGTGTTGCTTAATTTACTTTTTCCGTAACCATTTGGACAATGTAAATAGACATTATTGTTAGAGACTTGTATTTGCTCTGGTGATTTTACCTTGTCTAATAAATTTTTAATATTTTCTTTAGAGGGAGTATTTTTTAAGAAGGTAACTAGGATCTTTGTGCCATTTTCTTCCTGTTTTGCTTCTTCAAAAGGACATTGATTAATAACTGACTCTAATTCTTGATGGGTTCTTAAATCAACGGGAACATGAAACTGGTATTGATTTTCAATTGCTCCCTCAATAATTGTGATCAACTCATTTCGGTCTTGTTTGTCCGACTCAAAAAGAACATTTCCACTCTGAATATAAGTAGTAACCTCTGTGAAACCTTGGGCTTCATACAAAGCTTTAAGATCAGCCATTTTGATCTTTTTTTGACCGCTGACGTTGATGCCGCGAAGAATTGAAATATATTTCATCGAATACTATTCATTAATATATGAGATTAAGCTATTAAACCTAATAATTTGATCCAGTTCAACCTACTTATTTTCCCGATACAAAAAAAGCCGATTAGTCACCTAATCAGCCTTTTACAGTTTTACTCTTTAGTTATTAAACAGCTTTTTGCAGATCTTCAATAATCGCGGCTAAAAAACGGGCTGCTTCGCCACCGGTACAAGCCCGATGATCAAAGGTTAAAGACAAAGGCAACATTTTACGATTTTCTATCCCTTTATCTGTCAGCTTTAACTCATTTCGAAAACGTCCAGTCCCTAAAATAGCCACCTGAGGGGGCGAAACAACTGGTGTTCCATAACGGCCGGCGATTGAACCAAAGTTAGATAAGGTAATTGTCGCACCTTGTTGGTCTTCTTGTTTAAGTGATTTTGTTTCAATCTTCTGACGAAGTTCTTGAACTCTAGCTCGCACTTGTGGGGCATTTTTTGAATCCGCATCATGAACAACTGGAACATAAAGCCCATCAGGCGAATCAATTGCAATGCCAACATGGACATTAGGATGAACCAACCTTTCAAATCTTTCGCCATCAAACCAACAGTTTAATGCCGGTTCAATTTTTGACGCAAAAACCAAAGCCCTTACATAACGAGCCAATGAATCTTGCTTCGGCCAACTAGTAATATCTGCATCTTCAACCAAAGTCGTTGGCACAATTGTCGCGTGAGCGTTCGCCATACCGACAGCCATCGCACGCCTTACTCCACGAACTGTTTGTGGCTCAACACTCACCTGAACACTTGGTAAACTAGAACGGCTTGTTGCTGCTTTTGCTATTGGCGCAGAACCTTTCCCCGCCAGCTCAACATCTTCTTTGGTTATTGAGTCCTTTTTACCTGATGGATTGCAGCTTGATAATAAAACACCTAATCGATGTGCATGAGCCCTTACTGCTGGAGAAGCTTTAAAATCTAGCGGATTTTCATCGGCATTTAAATTAGCTTTTGGAGCCGTAGCAACTTTTGTTTGGTTCGTTTTAGAGCCAATTAATTTACCATCTTTTTTAGCTTGTTTAATATCAGCTTGAGTAACGACACCATTTTTACCTGTGCCAGTCACTAGACTTAAATCAACCTTTAGTTTTCGCGCCAGCGCTTTAGTGACAGCATTGACTGACTCAGTAACCAACTTGTTTCCGACTTGTACCGCACCAACAACTGTTGCCGCATCTGCTGGTTTTTGAGCTGGTTTTGTTTCTTCATCCGGTGTAACCGAAGGAGCAACCATCGCCGCAGAAGAACTACCAAATGAAACCAAAGATGAACCAACATCGATTACATCACCTGCTTGACCATGTAACTTTATAACGGTTGCTGCAAACGGGGATGGGACTTCTACAACCGCCTTGGCAGTTTCCATTTCGACCATCGGTTGATCTAAAGATAAGGTATCACCTTCAGCAACCAACCAACGAACAATCTCTGCATCAGGTAAACCTTCACCTAAATCAGGCAGATTAAAAATATCGCTCACGGACTCTACTGATGATTGATTAGAATTAGCGCTAGTTGGTTGCTCTGCTACTGCTTTAGTCGCAGGTGCTTTTTCATCAGAAGAATTGTCATCAGAAATGCTTTCATCTCCATCAAATTCCACCAATACAGCACCAACGTCAATCACATCGCCAGCTTGACCGCATAACTTAGTGATTTTTCCACTAAATGGCGACGGAACTTCAACCACCGCTTTGGCGGTTTCCATCTCAACCATAGGTTGATCGAGTGTTACGATATCCCCTTCGGCAACTAGCCAGCGGACAATTTCCGCATCCGGCAGGCCTTCACCCAAATCTGGCAAATTAAATATTTTCATCGCAGTATTCATCGGTACTCCACAATTCGTTTTGCTTCGTCAATAATATGCTCAACTTTTGGTAAAAACTGTTTTTCTAATCGGTAGTAAGGAATAACCGTATCATAACCAGAAACCCGACCGATAGGCGCTAACAAACTCATGATCTTCTTTTCAGCAATTTCTGCGGCGATTTCAGAACCTAACGCGCCTGCTTTTGGCGCTTCTTGAACGATGCAAACTCGGCCAGTTTTTTCAACCGATTCTAAAATTGTATCAATATCTAATGGGCTAACGGTCGCCACATCTATCACCTCAGCGCTGATCCCTTCTGCCGCTAATTTCTCAGCTGCTTGCTTAGTTTCGTGCAGCATCGCCCCCCAACTAATCAAGGTAATATCAGTTCCTTCGCGATCCACAAAACACATGCCAATTGGATATTCTTCACCATTGTCTTCTATTTCATGTTTTTCAATTCGGTAAACTCGCTTTGGTTCCAAAAAGATAACCGGATCGGGATCTCGAATAGCCGCTAACATTAATCCATAAGCTCTTGATGGATTAGATGGCATCACTACTTTTAAACCAGGAATATGGGCAAAAATAGCTTCAGTACTTTCTGAATGATTTTCAGGTGCATGAATTCCCCCGCCAAACGGAGCTCGAATAACCATCGGTAAAGTGAGTCTGCCTCTTGTGCGATTACGCATACGAGCACAATGAGAAATAATATGATCTGCCGCGGGAAAGATAAAACCCATAAACTGAATCTCTGCAACCGGCTTCATTCCTTGAGCCGCCATTCCAATAGCCACACCAGCAATCATTGCTTCAGCTAAAGGCGTATCAATCACTCGTTCTTTTCCGAATTTTTCTTGAAGACCATCAGTTGCTCTGAAAACACCTCCGTTGATTCCAACGTCTTCCCCAAAAACAACCACTTCTTTATCCGCTTCCATTTCATGAGCGATCGCCATATTAACAGCTTCGATTAAAGTGATAGCAGCCATTATTTAGCCCCCCTTGAAATTGCTAGTTCTCTTTGTGGAATAGTCTTTTCAGGTAACTCCGCGTAGAGATAATCGAACATAGCTTCTGGTGGTTCTACTGGCGTATTGAGATAATTATCGACGGCTTGTTGAACATCTAACGCAATCTCTTCTAACATTTTTTGCTCGGCATCGTCATTCCATGCATTTTGGCTTTCAAGGTATTTTCGCATTCTTAATATAGGTTCTTTTTTCCAACCGTCATCTAGTTCACCTTCGGGTCTATAACGGGTCGCATCGTCTGCTGTAGTATGATCACAAAGTCTCAAACTAATACACTCAATGACTGTAGGTCCGCCGCCATTACGCGCTTTTTCTGCCGCTTTTTCTGATACTTCCTTCACTGCAATAATATCGTTACCGTCAACCTGAATACAGTCAATCCCGGCACCAATCGCCTTTTGCGCGTAGGTTTCACAATTAGTCTGAATTTCACTAGGAACAGAAATCGCCCACTGATTATTATTAATAATAAACACAACTCCTAGGTTCCAAATACCTGCAACATTCATTGCTTCATAGAAATCGCCTTGCGAAGTACCGCCCTCTCCAATTTCAGTAAACACACAACGTTTTTCGCCACGCATTTTCATCGCTTTAGCAACGCCTGTGGCGTGTAATGATTGAGTAGCGATCGGAACAGCAATAGGGAAATCTTGTTTGGCGTATTTGTAATCACAACCTCGCTCGTAACCTCCCCAATAAAGAAGAACTTCTTCCATTAAAATGCCATGCTGAATCATTGAAGCCTGCCCTCGATAATAAGGAACCAAAACATCTTCATCAGTCATAGCTGAACCAAAGCCAACGCCAATGGCTTCTTGACCGGTGGCGGCGGGGTAAGTCCCCATTTTGCCTGTTCTTTGTAAAGCGTAAGCTTTTTGATCGAGCACTCTGATGAGGTTCATATCACGATAAAGCTTTTTCAGTGTTTCAATGTCTTTTGCGAAAGCAGGAAGTTCTGAATCGTTAATGATCCCGCCTTTTTCATCCATATACTGGAGATATTTAATTTCAAATTTTGCAACAGTAGTCAAAATTGCGACTCCTCTTTGATCGGAAAGCACAAACTCATTTAAGTTAAACCAATGATTCCATGCAGAATGTTACTTGTAGACGGGGAAAGTTCAAGCAATGTAGTCGCTTAAATCTGGGTATTTTCACCGGAGCTGCATGATAAAGCCAAAAGTCCAGTTTGTATAGCAAAATAATATCGTTTAGTAAGTACTTCTCGATTTTTTGCTACCGTTAACAACAATTAGCCGCATTTAGCCACTCTTCTGGTCATACCAGACTCATCTCCAGTAACAAATATCTCAAGTTGAATGTTTTATTCAACCAAATGCACTGATACACTTGGTTAAATCAAGTCGGTACTGTCAATAGAGCGCCGCAATAAACAAAAATTTAGATAAACCAGAGAGTAACAACCTAGATGTATTCAAATGATAAACCCATCATTAAGTATCGAAACGATTATACGCCTAACAATTTTCTAATCAAAAAAACTTATTTAGATTTTAAATTATTTGATGATTATGTGATTGTTAACTCAAAGTTAGAAATTGAACAAAACCCATTAGTTACAAGCACTCCCACCTCTCTTATTTTAGATGGCGAAAAGCTCGAATTACTTGAACTACAAATGGATCAAATCGAATTAAAAGAATCGGAATTTTTATTACAAAAAGACAGCTTGATTATTCATAAAGTTAGCAAACAATTTTCCTTATCAACGGTTGTTAAAATATATCCCAATAAAAACACGTCTCTTGAAGGGCTTTATCTATCAAACGGAAAATTTTGTACTCAGTGCGAAGCTGAAGGATTTCGTAAAATTACTTATTATCTTGATCGCCCAGATAACATGTCTGAATTTTTTGTTTCAGTTGAAGCCGACAAATCGACTTATCCATCTTTGCTTTCCAACGGAAACCTTATCAGAACCCAAGACATTGAAGAAAATAGACATGTCGCTCAGTGGCACGACCCATTTCCAAAACCAAGTTATTTATTTGCCTTAGTCGCCGGTGATTTTGATTGTCTGAACGATCAATTTATAACGATGACCGGAAAGCGAGTTGAGCTAAAGCTATTTGTTGATAAAGGCAAACTGGAACAATGTCGTTTTGCGATGGATAGCTTAATCAAATCAATGCGTTGGGATGAACAAAAGTTCGGACGCGAATATGATCTAGAGCTCTATATGATTGTGGCCGTTGGCGACTTTAATATGGGCGCAATGGAAAATAAAGGTCTTAATGTTTTTAATACCGCCTACGTCCTCGCTCATCCCAAAATGGCCACTGATGCCGATTTTGAAGGTGTAGAAAGTGTTATTGCTCATGAATATTTTCACAATTGGACTGGTAACCGAATCACCTGCAGAGATTGGTTCCAGTTAAGTTTAAAAGAAGGACTGACGGTTTTTAGAGACCAAAAGTTCAGTGAGGATATGCTATCACCTTCTGTTGAGAGAATTAATCAGGTAAAAGTGATTCGAGCTGCTCAATTCGCTGAAGATTCAGGACCGATGGCACACCCAATAAGACCTAACTCCTACATAGAAATGAATAATTTTTATACGGTAACTGTTTACAATAAGGGCGCCGAAGTTATCCGCATGATGCACACCCTACTAGGTAAAGATGGTTTTAGAGCCGGAATGGACTGTTATTTCGAGCGGCACGATGGTCAAGCGGTTACTTGCGAAGATTTTATTAAATCAATGGAAGATGCGAACGATGTTGATTGGTCTCAGTTTAGAAATTGGTATAGCCAAGCTGGAACACCTCGCTTATCAGTCATAATGGAACAGCTACAAAACAACACTAAAAACAACAGTATTCGATTAGTTTTTTCTCAAAGCTGCCCAAGCACTCCCAATCAAAAAGAGAAAAAAACTTTTATGTTTCCTGTTAAATTTGGTTTCATTGATAACAAAGGCAATCCAGTTTTATTCCGCCTCAATAACCAACAAAATTGGAATAATGAGGCACTGTTAACCGTTTCGGAAGCGCAACAATCTGTTGAAATTGAATTGAAAGATTCTCTCAAATTATCTGAAATCATTCCATCACTTCTAAGAGATTTTTCTGCGCCTGTTAAATTGTCTTATGACTATTCTCAACAACAACTAGCTTGTTTATTTGCTCACGATACAAACGCTTTTAATCGCTGGGATGCTGGTCAAATATTGATGGGACGACTATTGTTAGCACCAACACCGTCAATTCCAGAAGTAGATCTAGTAGTTGTTGTCGATGCAATAAGCAAAATATTAAACGATGCTCAGCTAGACCCTTCATTAAAAGCACTTGCTGTACAAATACCTAACCTTAATAGCTTAATTGGTGAAACCGAGAAGGTGTCATTTGACAATTTAGGTAATAAACATCGCCAACTAAAAAATTATATCGCTAATAAGTTAGAAACAAATTGGCTAGCTATATATAATCAACTAAATCTCAAATCTATTGACGAAAATTCTGCTGATAGACGTCTAAAAAATACTGCGTTAACTTACTTAATACTAAGCAATGAAAACAATTATTCAGCGCTTGCCATTGAACAGCAAACTTGTGCAAACAACATGACCGATGAATTAGCCGCGTTACAAACCATCGCACTATCGGACATTTCATCGAAGCAAGCTCAAATTAACCATTTCTACCAAAAATGGCATAATGAAGAACTAGTTCTCGATAAGTGGTTCTCAGCACAAACCTTGTATGATAACGAAAATGTTATTGAAATAATTAGAAAGTTACTTTCCCATGAAAAGTTTTCGATAACGAATCCGAATAAAGTGAGAGCATTAGTTGGTTCGTTTATTTCTCAAAATACCTTACAGTTTAACAATGCAACTGGCTCTGGTTATGAGCTACTCGGTGAGGTGGTCATCAAGTTGAACCAAGTCAATCCACAAATAGGTGCTCGCATGGCGAAACAATTTTCTCAATGGAAAAAATTCGATGATAAAAGACAAGCCATCATTAAAGAGCAACTTGAAACGATTCTTTCAACTGACAACCTTAGTAAGGATATTTATGAAGTGGTTAATAAAACGCTCATGTCTTAAGCGATATTTAATAAGTCTTTTCCAATAGAGAAATGAGCCTGAAGGAAGTTGAGTCAATTAGGCTCGTTTTTTATTCTGCTCAAAGATCTGGTTGAATAATTTTAGTTTTTCTTTTTGAAGTAGTTCCGCAGCTTGATTAT
>Ga0316204_10007000_pt1 | contig 16856 bp, 13 predicted proteins | sample 6monrhotite_MG_2_FD_205661 | JGI IMG/M metagenome (GOLD analysis project Ga0316204, IMG submission 205661) | Microbial mat bacterial communities from mineral coupon in-situ incubated in ocean water Damariscotta River, Maine, United States -... | ecosystem: Environmental > Aquatic > Marine >... | reverse complement strand
TGTGTGACGCAAGCTGCACGGCACCGGCCACCAGACCTTGTCGACTTGACGCTAACGAATCGTCCGGGGATTCGTTAGCGCAGCGAGCACACGTCGAATCTACCCAGGGGCACCGCGCCACCAAAAACGGTCGGGAAGTCCAACAACCCATCAGGCAGCACGACGGCGCCTCGACGAGACGCTCAAACACCGAGCCCGCGACTGCCGAGACCGATCGAAGCGTCACCTCAAACATCCGTCAAGCCGAGCCGAACCCCGACAAACCAGCCGAAACCCGACAAACCCGACGAACCCCGACAAACCAGCCGAACCCCGACAAACCCCGACAAACCCGACAACCCCGACGAACCCCGACAAACCCGACGAACCAGCCGACCCACCGAACCGCTAACGAGAGGCCAAAGCCCATCCCGCAAGCTTGTACAGAAGCCGAGCCCCAACATTCGCATCCCAGCTCTCAGCAAACTCCCCCCCTCCCGGCGCGACCTCACAGAGATCAAACCCAACAATCCGACGCCCACTCGTCCCCAACACCCGCAGCAACACACAGGCCATCTGCCAACTCAGACCACCCGGCACCGGGGTCCCGGTGTGCGGACAGAGGGCTGGCTCCAGACCGTCGATGTCGAAGCTCACGTAGACATGCTCGGGGAGCCCCTCGATGAACCCCTCCGCCAGCTCCCGCCAGGACGCGCCGCCGGCCACCCCCCAGGCGATGTCCGGGTCGAACCATGTCGTCACCCGCTCCGAGTTCGCCGCCAGGAAGTCCAGCTCTCCCCGGCCCACATCCCGGACGCCCACCTGCACCACCCGGGAGATGTCCGGGAGGCGGGTGAGCGCGTTGTACAGGATGGAGGCGTGGGACCAGGTGAAGCCCTCGTAGGCCGCGCGCAGATCCGCGTGGGCGTCCACATGCAGCACCCCCACCCCTGGCCAGCGCTCGGCGACAGCCGCCATGGCGCCGAAGGGCACGGAGTGATCGCCGCCCAGCACCGCTGGGATGCCGCCGCGGGCGATCACCTCTCTCGCGCGGTCCGCGACCCAGCGGTTCACCCGCTCGCTGATGGCGTCCACCCGCTGTGTGGCGGCGACCAGCGCCGGGGTGAGCGGGCCGCCGGCCTCGATCACCGCGAGCGCGTCCGGGGCCGCCTCCGCATCCCAGGCGATGACCGACTCGGGTAAGGGCAGCATGGCGATGCCCTCCCGCCAGGGCTCGCCGGTCTCCAGATCCGTCAGGTCGATCTGAGTGGACGCCTCCAGCACCGCCGCCGGGCCGTCGCGGGTCCCCCGCCGAAACGAAGCGGTCGCCTCGAAGGGCACCGGGATTACGGTCACCGCCGCGTCCTCGGGGGCGATCCCGAGTCCGTAGAGCCCGTCCTCGACCGAGCCAGGCCCGTCCGGATCGAAGTCGGTATCCGCGTCACTCAATGCGCACCTCCGGCGCGCCTCATAGTCCGGCCGTCTACTCGGCGGCGAGCTCTCGCAGGCGGGCGCAAGACGGCTCGTCGCAGGTGGGCTCGCCGGTGACGGTCACCGTCAGGCTGTCGGCGGTGAGGACCAGGGTCTCGCCCTGCGCCTCGTAGTAGGCGACGCCGTCCACGGTGAAGACACCCGCGCCGTCGTCGAAGCCCCAGGAGTCGTAGCTCACGAGCGCCGCGCCGGCCTGGTGGCCGCCGGTCTCCTCCCGGGAGCCGAGCCAGGTCACCCCGAGGCTGTCCTCGCAGTCGCCGTCGATGCGCACGCCGTCTTCGATGGGCGTCACCTCGGGACAGGCGGAGTGGACCGCCTCGTCCGTGGCGCAGCCGGTCGCGATCATCGCCAATGCTGTCGTGGACGCGAGCAGCGTCAACCTCCAGCGCATGTGTCACCTCCTCCCCACAGTCTCCGCGCGCGCGACCACGCTCGCTGTCAGGAGGTGTCACGCTTCCAGACAACGCCCAGCGCGCCCACCACGAGCGCGATCGCCGCCGCGTCCGCCCAGCCCGGCGGCGCCGCCTCCCAGCCCAGGTGGGTGGAGAGGATCCAGACGCCGTTGTTGAGCATGTGCGCCGCGATGCAGGGCCAGATGGCGCCGGTCGCCCAGCGCAGCCACCCGAGCCAGAGGCCGATCGTCAGCGCGCCGATGATGTGCACCGGGTCGAAGTGGTAGAGCCCGAAGGCCGTCGCCGTCAGGCCGACCGCGGCGACAGGGCCCAGGCCCCGCTCCAGCCCCCGGTAGACATAGCCCCGGAACAGCAGCTCCTCGGCCACCGGCGCGAAGAGGAAGGCCCCGGCCATCACGGCCACCCCGGTGAGGCCGGGGGCCGTCACCGCGCCCGCGAGGGTGTCCAGGCCGCCGCGGTCGAGGGACGGCGCCAGCGCCCGCGCCAGCGAGACGGCCCGGTCCGCGAGGTGCCCCACCGGCAGCACCAGCAGCGCGAGCCAGCCGGATCGCCCGCGCCCGAGCGCCAGCGCCCCCCGGACGCCGTCGCTGCTGAACCAGGCGAGGCCGAGCGCCGTCAGCGCGAGCACCGTGTGCTGGATGGGGAGGCCCACCGCCTGGAGGAGCGGCGCGTCGCCCTCGGGGATGGGCGCGCCGGTGATGGCCGACCAGGCCGCGAACAGCAGGCTCAGGGCAATGGACACCCCGATCAGCACCGCGCAGCCCGCCCCGACGCCGAGGGCGGCGTGAGGGGTGTCAGGGCTCGGCGGTCGGGCGTCCATGGGGGGGATGGAGTATTAGCGCACCGTGCAGCCGATCACCCGACGCGAGCTGATGCGGCTGGCCCTGCCCGGCATGGCCTTCGCCATCATGACGCACGCCTACCGGACGGTGGATCAGTTCTGGATCCAGGGCGTCTCCACCGAGGCCCAGGCCGCCATCGGCTCCTCGGTCTTCGTGCTGTTCACCTTCTTCGCGGCCTTTGAGCTCGTCTCCGGCGGCGCGGGGCCGCTCATCGCCAGGGCCACCGGCGCCAACGATCCCGAGGCCAGGCGCCGGGTGCTGGGCACCTCCCTGTGGGCCGCCGTGGGCATGGGCTTGCTGATCTCGCTGATCGGCGGCGTGGGCGCGCCCTGGCTGAGCGCGGCGCTGGGCCTGACCGGTCAGACCGCCGCCGAGTGCACGACCTACCTGCGGGTGCTGTCGGTCACCATCCTCCCCCTGGCGCTGACCCCGCTCGTGGATCAGGCGTTCATCGCCCAGGGCAACACCCGCTCGCCCATGATCCTTCAGGGCCTGTCGCTGGGGCTGAACTTCGCCCTGACCCCGCTGCTCATCTTTGGCCTGGACCTCGGCATCGCCGGGGCGGCGCTCGCCAGCAACGCCTCCAGGGCCGTCGCCACGGCGATCGGGCTCGCGTGGCTCAAGGAGAGCACGGGCCTGCGCTGGGGAGACATCCGGCCCTCCCCGGAGCTTCGGCGCGTGCTCAAGGTGGGCTCGCCGGTGGCTGGGGGGGTGCTGACCTACGCGCTCGTGTACTGGGCGCTCCTGTACTTCGTCGTCTCGCCGCTCGGACCGCACATCAACGCCGCCCTCGGCATCGGCTTCTCCGCGCTGGAGTCGGTGACCTGGCCCGCGTTCCACGGGGTGTCCCTGGCGGTGGCCAGCGTGGTGGGGCGCTCGCTCGGCGCCGGGCGGCCCGAGGAGGCGCGCCGGGCGGTGAAGCTCGCCCTGCCGCTCATCACGGGCATGGGGATCACCGCGTCGCTGACGTTCTGGCTCGGCGGCTCATTCCTGACCGGGCTCTTCACCGAGGATCCGCGGGTGCACGAGGCGGCGACGCAGTACGCGATGCTCCTCGCGGTGAGCCAGCTCGCCGTCGCCTGGGAGGCGCTCTTCGAGGGGGCGCTGGCGGGAGCCGGGGACACGAAGACGGTGTTCTGGCTCTCCACGCCGGCCAACATCCTGCGGGTGCCCCTCGCCTGGGCGCTGGCGCTGAGCTTCGGCTGGGGGGCCGCCGGGGTGTGGTGGGCCATCAACATGACCACCTGGGCCAAGGCCGCGGGCAAGGGGTACATGACCTGGCGGGGGCGGTGGGCTGAGCTGGAGATATAGCTCCGCTGTTCTCTCTGGAGTGTCTGACCATGCCCATCTCCGTCGTCAACGCCCGCGAGAACAACCTCCGAGGCGTCTCTCTGGAGCTGCCCACGGGCGCGCTCATCGTCTTCACCGGCGTCAGCGGCTCCGGGAAGTCCAGCCTCGCCTTCGACACCCTCCACGCCGAGGGGCGCCGCCGCCTGGTGGACGCCCTCGCCTCCAGCCACCGCGCCCTCCTCAACGCCGGCAGGCGCCCGGAGGTCGACGCCATCTCCGGCCTGCCCCCGACCCTGGCCGTGGCGCAGCGCGGCGGCGCGGCGGCCGGCAAGCGCACCACCATCGGCACCCTCACAGACGTCACCCCGCTGCTGCGCATCCTCTTCGCGCGCTGCGGCGTCCAGCACTGCCCCACCTGCGATCGGGTGGTGACGCCCCGGCCCCCGGAGGCCATCGTGGCGGCGATCACCGCCCTGCCCGAGGGCAAGCGCCTGACGCTGCTGGCCCCGCGGGTGCGGGGCGAGGCCGGCAGCCACCGCTCCCTCTTCAAGGGCATGCAGGAGGGCGGCTTCGTGCGCGTCCGGGTCGACGGCGCCATCTCCCGGCTGGAGGATCTCGCGCCGCTGGACGCCCGGGTCGCCCACGACATCGACGTCGTCGTGGACCGCATCCGAACGGGCCCCGGGAAGGAGGGCCGCCTCGCCGAGTCGGTGCGGCTGGCCCTGAAGGCGGGGGACGGGCGGGTGATCGCGGACGTGGACGGCGAAGAGCAGTTCTTCTCGGAGAAGGCGTGGTGCGGCCACTGCCAGGTGTCCTGGCCCGCGATCAGCGAGCGGCTCCTGAGCTTCAGCCGGCCGGGCGGCGCCTGCGAGGGCTGCAAGGGGCTCGGGAGCGTGACGGTCCAGGAGGCCGGCGAGGAGCGGGTCGCGGTCTGCGAGGTCTGCGAGGGCCGGCGCCTGAGCTCCGTGGGGGCGGCGATCCGACTGAACGATGAGAGCCTGCCCGCACTCTCGGCGCGGCCGCTGGACGCGGTGCCGGCGCGGCTGGCGGCCCTGGAGGCCTCGGGCGCGCCGGGCCTCGCGAGCGTGGGCCCCGTGCTGGAGGAGCTGCGACACCGCCTGGGGGTGCTGGAGGACGTGGGGCTCGGCTACCTGTCCCTGGATCGCACGGGGCCCACGCTCTCGGGCGGAGAGCTCCAGCGGGTGCGGCTCGCGGGCTGCGCCGGGAGCCGGCTGTCGGGGGTGCTCTACGTGCTGGATGAGCCCACCGCCGGGCTGCACCCGGACGACACCGAGCGCCTCATCGTGCTGATGACCCGGCTGCGGGACGCGGGGGGGACCGTGCTGGTGGTGGAGCACGATCCGGCGGTGATCAACGCGGCGGATCACTGCGTGGACTTCGGCCCCGGCGCCGGCCCGGAGGGGGGCGAGCTCATCTTCGAGGGCACCCCTCAGGCGCTCCGGGAGGCGGACACCGCGACGGGCCGCTGGCTCTCCGGGCGCGAGGCGCCGCCGCCGCGACCGGGCAGGAAGCCGCGGAGACACCTGACTCTGCGCGGCGCCACCGGCCACAACCTCGCCGGGGTGGACGCCCGCTTCGCGCTGCGCGCCTTCACCGCGGTCACCGGCGTCAGCGGGGCCGGGAAGTCTTCGCTGGTGTTCGACACCCTGCGCCGGGCGCTCGCCGCGCAGCTCGGGCAGTCGGGGCCGGCCCCCCTGCCCTTCGAGGCCCTCGAAGGCGCGGAGGACGTGCTGCGACTCGTGGCGGTGGACGACGCCCCGGTGGGCCGCTCGCCGCGCTCCATGCCGGCGACCGCGCTGCAGATCTGGGATCCCCTCCGCCGGCTGTTCGCGGCGACCAAGGCGTCCAGGATCCGAGGCTTCGCCGCCTCACACTTCTCCCTGGCGCACCGGGGCGGGCGCTGCGAGGCCTGCAAGGGCCAGGGCGCCGTCGAGGTGGATCTTGGGTTCCTGGCCGGGGTGTATGTGCCCTGCGATCACTGCCAGGGCCGCCGCTTCGCCCCGGACACCCTGGCCGTGCGCTACCGGGATCTGGACCTCTCCCAGGTGCTGGAGCTCACCGTGCGCGAGGCCCGGGAGCGCTTCGCCGGGCACCCCTCGCTGGACGGGCCGCTCTCCGCGGCGGACGCGGTGGGGCTCGGCTACCTGCCGCTGGGGCGCGGGGCGCAGACGCTCTCGGGCGGCGAGGCCCGGCGCATCAAGCTCGCCCGGGAGCTGGGACGCGGCGGCCAGAAAGCCGGCACGATCGTGCTGCTGGACGAGCCGGGCACGGGCCTGCACCCCAAGGACGTGGCCGGGGTGACGGAGGTGCTGCACCGCATGGTGGACACGGGCTCCACGATCATCGCGGTCGCCCACGATCCCATGGTGGTCGCGGCGGCGGATCGGGAGCTGGCCCTCGGTCCGGGGGCGGGGCCCGAGGGCGGTCGCATCGTCTACCAGGGGGCCCCCCGGTAGACGCGCCCGCGACGGGCTACTCGGCGGGGGCGGCCTCTTCGGCGGGGGCGGCGACCTTGGCGAAGGCCTCGCCGATCACCTGGTCCAGCTCACCGTTCCCCTGCATCTGCTGCAGGATGTCGCTGCCGCCCATGAACTCCCCGCCGATGTAGATCTGGGGGATGGTGGGCCAGCTGGAGAGCTGCTTCACCGCCTCCCGGACCTCGGGATCGGAGAGCACATCCACGGTGAACAGCGGCTTCTCGTAAGCGCGCAGGATGGCCGCGGCGTTGGCGGAGAAGCCACACTGCGGCATCTGCGGGTTGCCCTTCATGAAGACCACGATGGGGTTGTCCCGCACGATCTCCCCGATCCACTCCTTCGCCGGGCGATCGCCGCGGGGGCTCTCGAAGACCTCCTCCTCGGGCTCGGGCTTCGGCGCCGTGTAGGGCGCGGGGCGGCTGGGCTGGCGCGCTTTGGCCTGAATAGGCCGGTCGGAGCTGCCGCTGCCGACGATGGGGAGGCGCTTCTTGATGCGACGGATGATGCCCATGGGGGTGGCTCCTTGGAGACCGTTGACGATCACTGACCTGTTGAGCTTAGCCGGGCGGCGCGCGATCGGCTGAAGCCTGGACTACCAGCCCGCGAGAAGACCCCGTAAACAGTCGATGACAGACGCGGAGATCCCGCGACAGCTCCGGATCGAAGGTGACAGGGCCGCGGGGCCGCCGCGCGGTACTCCCAGAGAGGCCGCGAGGTCTGGAGAGGCGCGAGGAGTTCGAGATGTTGCGTTCGTCAATCAGGCGCGCCGAGGCAGGCGGGTTCACCCTCATCGAGCTGCTGGTGGTCGTCGCCATCATCGGCGGGATCTTCACGGTGGCGGGCACGGTCCTGCTCTCGCGGCTGCAGTCGGCCAACAGCGACGGCGACGTGGTGGCCGCCATGGAGGCGGCGCGGCCGCTGAGCCAGTCCGCGCCCGTGGCGAGCGCCGGGGAGGGCTACGCGCCGCCGACCCTGCTCGCCAGCGACGTGCGGGTGGACCTGACCGGCGAGCCCGTGCTGGACGGCTACCAGCTGCGAACCCACTACCTCGCCCGGTTCTCAGGCACCTTCCGCGTGCGGAGCGAGGGCCCGACGCTGACCCTCCGCTTCCCCTTCCCCCCCGACACCCGGGAGATCCGGGACGTGAGCCTCTCGCTCCTGGGCGAGGACGGCGAGCTGTACGAGCCCGAGGGGATCCGCTACGACCTGAGCGGCGTCACCTGGACCGGCGCGACCGAGAGCGCGGGCGGCGCTCCGACCGCGCTGACCGTCGTCGTCAACTACACGACCGCCGGCCGCGACGCCTTCGTCTACGACATCTCCGGCGGCGATCGCACCGGCGACGTGAGCGTCACGCTGACCGTGGACGGGGTGGAGCAGGTCGTCGTCCCCGGGGACGCGCTGCAGCCCACCGAGCGCGAGGACGATCTGCTGCGCTGGCGCTACGGCTCGCTCATCACCACGTCCCCCATCGCCGTCGAGCTGCCCGCCGGGGCCAGCCCGCTGGGCCGCTCGCTGACGCTGCTGCGGGTGGCGGGGGTGGGCGTGATGCTGTTCGGCGCGGGCTTCTGGTACATGGGCCAGCGTCGGCGCCACGAGGCCATGGCCACCTTCCGCCTGGGCCACTTCCTGCTGCTGGCGCTCAACTACTCCCTCTTCTACGCGGCGCTCGCCGTGCTGAGCTACTGGCTGCCGCTGGCGCTGTCCATCGCCGCCGCCGCCCTGCTGAGCCTGCCGCTCCTGCTGCTGCACGTCTCCCGCATCACCGATCGGCGCTTCGCCCTGCGGGTGACGCCCCTGGCGATGGTGACCCTCGCCGCGCCGGTGGCCGCGGCGGTGCTGCCCGACCAGCGGGTGCTCGCAGTGCTGGCCCTCGTCGTCGTGTCGCTCGGCTGGCTCACGCTCACCTGGCGGAGCTGGTGGGACGCCTGGGTCGAGCGCGAGGCCGAGACGATTCGGGCGATCAGGCAGCGCGCGGACGTGGCGCGTCAGGAGGAGCGCCGCCGGGAGACGGCGGCGAAGGCGGAGGCGGCGCTCGCTGTCCTGCGCCAGTCCACGGAGGCCTCCGGGGTCGCGCTGGGGGCCGCGCGGCTGGCCCTGGAGGAGTGCCACCGCGCCGAGGCGCTCCGCGGCCCCGTGGCGCGCGCCGTCGCCCGACTTGAGCGCGTGCTCCAGGACAACCGGGAGGCCGCGAAGAGCGACGCCGCGTCCGAGGTTGAAGAGCCCGCGCTGAACAACCTCCGCCTGGCGAGGGAGCGCGCCGCGCCGCTGGTGGATCATCGCCGCGGCGTGCTCACCTCAGCCACCGCCGCGCTGGAGAAGATGGAGGCGACCCTGGAGAGCGCCGAGGCGGCGGCGGCGATGGAGACGGCAGAGCACAATGAGCACAATCAGCACAATCAGCACTGTCCGGCCTGCGGCCACGGCCTGGCGGAGGACGCGCGCTTCTGTGGCGGCTGCGGCGCCGCCCACCCGGCGGCGCTCGGCTGCGGCGGCTGCGGCGACGTCACCGTGCTGCCGGCCCACCTCCTGCGCTCGAAGTGGCGCTCGGCGGAGCTGCACTGCGGCGGCTGCGGGGCGGGCTTGAGCTGAAGCGTTCTACACTGCGGCCATGCAGGCGTTGCTCATCGCCCTCTCGGGCGTGACCGCGGTGGTCCCCATCCTGGTCTTCCTCTACCTGATGTGGTGGCTGGACCGCTACGATCGCGAGCCGGTCGGGCTCTTCCTCGCCACCTTTGCGTGGGGCGCGACCGGCGCCGTGCTGCTGTCGCTCGGGTTCTCCATCGCCGCGCTGGCGGTGCTGGAGACGCTGTTCAGCCCCGCGACGGCGGCCTCGCTGGGGGCGGTGCTGGTGGCGCCGCTGGTCGAAGAGCCGATGAAGGCGCTGGTGTTGATCCCCATCGCCTTCAGCCGACACTTCGACAACAGCACCGACGGCTTCGTCTACGGCGCCGCCGCCGGGCTCGGCTTCGGCATGACGGAGAACTTCCTCTACTTCATCGACTCCGCCTCCACCGGCGACGTCGGCGCCTGGATGAGCACCGTGCTGGTGCGCACTCTGTACTCGGCGCTCATGCACGCCTCGGCGACCAGCGTGGTGGGGGCGGCGGTGGGGCTCGCCAAGTTCCGGGGCCCGACGGCCAAGGCGCTGGCGGCCCCCGCCGGGCTGGCGCTCGCGATGAGCATCCACGCGCTGTGGAACGGGCTCCTGACGCTCGACGCGATCGCGGGCACGGGCGGGGCGCTGACGGTGGTGAACCTGCTCATCTTCCCCCTGGAGTTCGCGGTGCTGTTCGCGGTGCTCCAGGCCTGCCTGTGGGACGAGAAGCGGACCATCCACCAGGAGCTGGCCGGCGAGGTGCTCTCGGGGCTCATCCCACCGGACGACGTGCCCCGGCTCGCCTCCTACTTCGCCCGGCAGCGGCGCAGCTGGGTGCCGGCGGGGGTGGACCACCACGCCTATGTGCGGGCGGCGACCACCCTGGCGTTCCGAAAGCACCAGGCGCGCAGCAGCGGCGACGACGCCTACGCAGCGGACGCCCAGGCCCTGCGCGTGGAGATCCGGCGGCTGCTGACCGCCGGCTGAGGGCCCGCCGGCACCCCGTCGAGCGATCAGCGAGCCTCTCAGACGGCGTCGTAGACGGACCTGAGCAGCGGCCACAGGGACGCCTCGTCGTAGCGCGCCCGCACCGCCGCCCGCCCAGCGCGCCCCAGCGCCAGCGCCTCCCCGGGCGCCGCCTGCAGCCGCCGCACGGCCGCCGCCATGGCCTGAGTGTCCCCGGGCGGCACCACCAGGCAGCCGGCCGACGCCCACTCGGGCACCCCACCCACCCGGGCCGCGATCACCGGCGTGCCCTCCGCCAGCGCCTCCACCCCGAGGATCCCGAACGGCTCCTGCCAGCGCCCCGGGAAGAGCAGCGCCCGCGCGCCCCGCAGCACCCCTCGCAGCGCCTCCCGCGACAGCCACCCCAGCGCGATCACCCCGGGCGTCTCGGTGAGCGCCCCCTCCAGCGCGCCCACGCCGGCCACCGACAGCGCCCCCGGCGCCCCCGCCAGCCGCCAGGCGGCGACCGCGTCGAGCGGCGCCTTGTGCGCCACCAGCCGACCGCCCATCACGAACCCCTCCCCCACAGCCGCCGGCGGGCCCGTGTCCACCCACGGCGGGATCACCGTCGCCCCGGGCAGCCCCACCCGCGCCAGCTCGTCGGCCATATACGCCGACAGCACCACGAGCCGCGCCCCCTCGATCGCGTCCCGGCGCGCCGCGGTCAGCGCCAGCGTGCGCGTCGCGTAGGCCGGGTCGTCGAAGCAGGCCCCGCAGGCGGCGGCGGACATCTCCGCCTCGCAGGCCCGGCCGCTCGGCAGCGTCTTTCCGGGCCCCGGACAGAACACCCGATGATCCTGAATCGTCACCACCGCCCGCCCCGTGTCCCGCGCCATCCGCAGCGCCGCCGGGTTCATCACGTTCTGGACGTGCACCACGTCCGCCGCGTCCAGCAGCGCCGGCAGTCGCCCCAGCCCGCCGCCCTCCACCGCCGCGCCCAGGCCCTTCACCCGCGCGAAGCGGATCCCCTCGCTCGCCAGCGCCCCGCGGCCGCTGGCTACCGTCACCGAAGCCTCTTGTGAGGCCTGGCGCGCCACGTCCATCAGGTGCAGGTCAGCACCGCCGCGACCTGAGAGACGATCTGTGAGATACAGGATGCGCATCTGAGCATCCCTAATCCGCCGTACATGTCTGCCCAATCCCTGAGCCACTACTTCATCGTCTCGACCGATGGAGAGCCCGAGCCCTACACCACCGCCTTCGTCGAGGCGGTCTCTCATGGCGTGGTGGCAGGCGTGCACATTCCGGACTCCCCGTCCCCGGTGTCCGCCCAGGTGCTCTCCTGCCTCCAGCCCAAGGAGCGGGAGCTGGCCGAGGGGATGCGCGCCTACCGGCAGGTGAGCTGGACCGGCGGTCGCCTCGCCCTCCATCAGGCCGTGCGCAACCTCGGAGAGCGCGGCGACGGCGTGCTGGTCGGCCCCCGCGGTGAGCCCGTGCTGCCCCGCGGCATCGCCGGCTCCGTCTCCCACAAGCGCAAGCTCGCCGTCGCCATCGCCGCCCGCAGCAGCCACGGCAGCATCGGCGTCGACCTCGAGGATCTCGGCCCCCCCCGCAAGGGCATCGCCGAGCGCGTGCTGCTGCCCGAGGAGCTGGAGGCGGTGGCCGAGCTGCCCCCCGAGCGGCAGTGGATCAGCATCGTGCTGCGCTTCTCCATCAAGGAGGCCATCTACAAGGCGCTGCACCCCCACGTGCGGCGCTTCGTGGACTTCTCCGAGGCCTGCGTGCACCCGGACGTCGACGGCACCACCCGGATCGAGCTGCGGCTGGCGAAGGATGAGGGGCCGTTCAAGATCGAGGGGTTCTACTACTGGCTGCCGGGTCAGGTGCTCTCGACCGTGCGAATCCGAACAAAGCGACAAAGCCGAAAAGACTGAGCCCCGCGCCGAGGGGGAGCCCCGGCGGACGGTAGGCGAAGACGCGCTCTCCCGGCCCCAGCGGGGCGGCCAGCAGCCCCTCGTGCTCCCCCGCCGGCGCGCCGTCCGCGCGCCAGCCCCGGAAGGCGTTCTGGTTGATCACCGCCGTGCCGGAGCGCTGGCCCATGTCCACCGTGATGCGCGCCGGGGTCACCGTCACCGGCAGCGCCTCGCCGGTCTCCAGCAGCCACGCCTCGCCCTTGTACTCCGGGTGCCCCGCCGGCCGCAGCGCGGGCGAGGGATCCGCGAGCCAGGCGGTGGTCCAGCAGTCCAGCTTGCCCCGGTTGGCCCGCACGGCCTCGTAGTTGCTCAGCTCGTCCTCCACCTGGAGGAAGTCTCCCCGGGGCACCTGAGAGTGGCGCCCCGGCCCCAGCCGCTGATCCGTCGCGGCCTTCGGCGCGGCGATCACCGCCCAGCCCACCAGCAGCCCGATGGGCACCAGCGCCGACGGCCGCCAGCGGCGCCAGGCCTCGTCGATGAGGAGCCCCGCGCCCCAGCCCAGGAACAGCGTCCAGACGAGCGAGTACCGCTCCACCACCCGGATGAGGTCGAAGCCCGGCAGTCGGTGCAGCCCCTCCAGCAGGTTCACCGGCGTGGAGCCGCCCCAGCCGAGGCACCACCAGCTCAGGCCCATCACGCCCAGCGCCGGCCGCCGCCAGCCCGCCAGCGCCAGCCCCGCGAGGCCCAGCACCAGCGGGATGCCGCTCCAGAAGACGTTCTGCCCCTCGTGGCCGCTCATGCGCTCCGCCGCGCCGGTGAGCACCGCCCAGGCCAGCGCCGGGGTGTAGGGATCGGCGATGGAGAGCGAGAGCTGCGCCGTCAGCCGCTCCGCCCGCTCGAAGAGCGCCGGGGCCGTCGTGAGCTTCGCGCCCAGCAGGAGCCCGGCGATGATCCCCGCGCCGACCACCGGCCCCAGTGACCGCCGCAGCCGGGCGGGCGATGTGCCCTCCCCCGCCGCGATCCAGGCGCAGGCGGCCGCCATCGACAGCCCGATCGGCCACGCCGCCCAGCTCTGTCCGAGCAGCAGCCCGTTGAGCAGCAGCGCGCCAGCCAGCCAGCGCAGCCGCCCCTCGTCCACCCCCCGCAGGAGCCCGTCCAGGCCCAGCCACAGCGCGCCGTAGAGGAGCAGGTAGTGCCCGCCAGCGAGGAAGCCCATGGCGAGCGCCGCCCCCGCCCAGGCCCAGCGCCCGCTCCGCTGGAGCGCCCAGGCGATGGGGAGCCAGCCGATCGGCAGGTACATGATGTGGCCGTAGGCGATGAAGCCGGGGACGAACGCCGAGCAGAGCAGCAGGAGCGCGGCCCCGTGGGAGGCCACCGGCGAGAGCCCCGCGCTGCGGCCGCCGACGTAGCCGCCGATCACCAGCAGCCAGAGGTGGAGCAGAACCCACACCTTGAGGCCCGCGGCCGTGCCCATCGCGGGGATGAGCCAGAAGAGCGGGTAGAGCGCCGGGAACTCCGGGTTGGCCCACAGCGGCACGCCCCCCTGGGTCCACGGGCTCCAGACCGGGAGCTGCCGGTAGTCCACGATCGACGATCGGGCGGCCTCGTACATGGTGAGCTGCCAGTCCCAGTCCTCGTTCTCGCCGTGGTTGATGGGATCCCACAGCCCCGCGCCCAGCCAGTCGAGCTGCCAGGCCGCGAGCCCGCAGAGCGCCAGCCCAAGCGCCAGCCCGAGCAGGTGCGGGGAGAGCGCCCGCAGGCGGTCGGTCAAGGCAGCCATCGGGGGGCGCCGAGCGCCAGGCTGGTCACCAGCGGCCGCGGCTCCTCGCCGGGCGTCCAGGTCCAGAGCTGGGGCTGCCCCTCGTGGATGAGCCCCAGCATCAGCTCCAGCCGGCCGCTCAGCTCGCGGGCGTCCACCGCCCCCACGGCCGACGGGGGCTTCAGCCGCTGCCGATCCTCGCCAGTGATCAGGATGATCTCCGAGTAGCCGCCGATCCGCCGCACCCAGCCGACGGCGTCGCCGGCGCAGAAGGGGCTGTCATCCGACGCCGCGGCCGGGGTGCGCTCCAGCCGCTCGACCCCGCGCGGACCGGACCGGAAGATCCCGGCCTCATCCGCGGAGAGGGGCTCCGACGGGCTCACCCAGATCCAGCCGCCTCCGCAGCGGTGGGCCCGCCCCCGCGACGCCTCGGGGGCCTCGGCCCAGATCAGCGGCGCCGGCTCATCGAAGGTCGTCAGGCGCAGCAGGCCCGTGCTCAGGTCCAGCGTCCAGTCCAGCCCCGAGTGCTTCACCATGAGCGCGCCCTCGGCCGGCCGCTCCGGCGCCACGGCGAGCAGCGCCGCCGCGTCGGGCAGCGCCGCCATCATGGCCGTCGGCAGCACGAGCGCCGGGTCACCGCCGACAGCGGCCAGATCCGCCGCGCCGCCCGCCGCGTCGCCGGCCCCCACCAGCAGCACGCCCAGCGCCGCGCGCGCGATGCGCTGATCCCGCGCGTAGCCGGCGTCCGCGAGGCCCGCCCGCAGGAGCGGGATGGCCGCCGCGTGCTCGCCGCAGGCCGCCAGCGACATGCCCTCCAGAGCCCGAAAGCGCCAGGTCGGCTGGTTCCGCCCGGAGCGCCCGGTCACGAGCGCCGTCGCGGCCTCGCAGTCCCCGGCGTCCAGCCGGATTCGGGCCAGCCAGTAGGCCGCGTCGTCCTCCCAGGGGCGGAGCTCCAGCAGCACCTCCAGCGTGACCGCCGCCGCGTCCTCCCGGCCGTCGTGGTAGTCCCTGGCCGCCGCCGCCAGCGCGGACGCGGAGGTGGAGACCAGCCGCGGCTCGGGGACGCTGGCCTCGCCAGAGAGCCCGGGCGCGTCCGGGGTCTCCGAAGCGATCGTCGGGGCGTTCAGCGCGAGCAGGGCGAGCAACACACCCGAGACTAACGCAGTGACGTCTTGGTGACTTGAGGTGCCCGAGGCCGGATCAGCAGGCTACCCCTGCCGGCCAGTCCACAGGAGATCCCATGCCTCGCCCCTGCGCCCTCCTCTCCGTCTCCGACAAGACCGGCATCGCCGACTTCGCCCGCGGGCTCGTCGACCTCGGCTTCGAGATCCTCTCCACCGGCGGCACCATGAAGGTCATCCAGGCCGCTGGCGTGCCGGTCACCAAGGTCGCCGAGCACACCGGCTTCCCGGAGATCTTCAGCGGGCGGGTCAAGACCCTGCACCCGAAGATCCACGGCGGCATCCTCGGCCGCCGGGGCGAAGATGACGCCGAGGCCGCCGAGAACGGCGTGGGCTGGATCGACGTGGTCGCCGTGAACCTCTACCCCTTCGAGGCGACCGTCTCCGCCGGGGCCCAGATGCTGGAGGCCATGGAGAACGTGGACATCGGCGGCCCCTGCATGGTTCGGGCCGCGGCCAAGAACCACCGCTACGTCTCCGTCGTGACCGACCCCTCGGACTACGCGGGCCTGCTGGCTGCGCTCAAGGAGAGCACAGAGAGTTCAGAGAGCACGGACACAAGCAGCCAGGGAGCCCTCGCGGCCTACCGCAGCGGCCTCGCCGTGAAGGCCTTCCGCCACACGGCCGCCTACGACGCCATCATCTCCGGCTGGATGGCCGATCAGCTCGGCGAGGCCGCCCCCGAGATGACCGAGGGCGCGCTCGCGCTCCGCAAGGTCCAGAGCCTGCGCTACGGGGAGAACCCTCACCAGACCGCGGCCTTCTACGCCCAGCCCCTCGCCGCCGGCCGCTCCCTCGCCCGGGCCGAGCAGCTCCAGGGCAAGGCCCTGAGCTACAACAACCTGAACGACCTCGACGGCTGCCTGCGGGTCACCTTCGACTACGAGTTCCCCGCCTGCGTCATCACCAAGCACGGCAACCCCTGCGGGGCCGCGACCCACGAGAACCTCGTCGAGGCCTTCAACCTCGCGCTCTCAGCGGACCCGGTGTCGGCTTTCGGCAGCATCGTGGCCTTCAACCGTCCCATCGGTATTGAGGAGGTCATCGCGCTGGCGAAGTCCAAGCTCTTTATCGAGGTGCTGGCGGCCCCCGGCGTGACTGACGAGGCCCGTGAGCGGCTCGCCCGCCGCAAGAACATGCGCCTGATGCTGCTGCCCTCGGACTGGGCCACCAGCCGCCCGGCGGGCACGGACGTCAAGCGGGTCCAGGGCGGCTGGCTCGTTCAGGACTGGGATCTCGGCGCGCCGATCGACTGGAAGGTCGCCTCCAGGCGCGCGCCGACCGCCGATGAGGAGCGGGCGCTGCGCTTTGCCTGGCGCACGGTGCGGCATGTGAAGTCCAACGCTATCGTTCTGGCGAAGGCTGAGGGTGAGGGTGCGGTGCTCAATGGTGTGGGCGCGGGTCAGATGTCCCGGGTCGATGCGGTGAAGATCGCGGTGATGAAGGCGACCCGGGAGGTCCAGGGTTCGGTGCTCGCCTCGGACGCGTTCTTCCCCTTCGCTGATGGGCCCGAGGCCGCGGCGGCGGCTGGGGTGACCGCGTTGATTCAGCCCGGCGGCAGTGTCCGGGATGAAGAGGTCATCGCCGCCGCCGACGCCGCTGGTATGACCATGATCTTCACCGGCGCGCGGCACTTCCGGCACTGAGGCTGGGAGGCGGAGCGCGGCCTGAGCGAGCGCAGCGCGCGCTGCGCTCCAGCCCCTCCCCGTTCCCGCTCCCCCCGTTCCCGCGAACGAAGAGAGCGCTGAGCGGCTTCAGAGCGGCTCCGAGCGACATTCAGGAGCCAAAGGACGCGCCAACTGCGAACCCGTCCCCGGATCATGACGTGGCCTCACTGAGCCCCCATCTTCCACCAGACCGCGCCGCATGGCGCGCGCCAACTGCGAAGAGGCCCCGTTGAGGAACGTGACGTCCCCGCGCCTCACGCCAGAGGGTCCAGCGAAGAC
>Ga0316204_10006999_pt1 | contig 16857 bp, 13 predicted proteins | sample 6monrhotite_MG_2_FD_205661 | JGI IMG/M metagenome (GOLD analysis project Ga0316204, IMG submission 205661) | Microbial mat bacterial communities from mineral coupon in-situ incubated in ocean water Damariscotta River, Maine, United States -... | ecosystem: Environmental > Aquatic > Marine >... | reverse complement strand
GCTGGCAGCGATGGATACCCTTGCTGCTCATAAGGTTGCCTTCGACGCGCTTGGTCTTACGGACATAAAATCGCAGGTTTCGGGTTTGGTTGTTCAGCCCGGCGTTGAGTTTTCGCCAATGCAGGTTCATCACATGCCCATTGAGCGCGATCCCAACCTGAGGGACGTTATGCTGTCTTGGCCCGCCCTATGTCTTGAGGCCCACTCAACGGACTACCAGCATCCAACCGTCTTTGGATGTCTGGCAGAGCTTGGATTTGCCTTTCAAAAGGTCGGTCCAGCACTTACTTATGCGTATCGCCAAGCTCTCTATGCGTTTGATTTTGCGCTGCAAATTTCCGGTCGAGGCGTCGGCATTATGGTTGCGATGGACAGCTTGATGACGGCAGATCCTGCGTATTGGCAGGGGCATTACCCGCAAGGGGATCGCGTGGCGCGCCATGTCGGTCTCGCGGATCGAATTCGGTATTACTGGCCGCATCCAGTGGCCCGAAAGGCTGTTGCTGATCTGCGAGAACAAGTTGCGTCCCAGATGTTGCCGGATCTGCTGCTGCGTCAGGTGTTCGCATCAAACGTCCTAGAACGCGCTGAAACCCTTGCGGGAACACAGTTTCAACGACTTATCGACGCGCAGATCGAAATTGCGCTTGATCCTTATGACGTCCGCGACCGGGGGAATTCCTATGCACACTGATTGGCTTCTTCCAGACTTGGTTTTTGATGGCGAAAGCCTGTGCGAACACAAAGCGCTCAGGGTCAAGGATAACGCGATTGAAGGCGTGTATGACGCAAGTTCTGCGCCCGAAGGTGCCCGACGCATCAGTGGCATTCTGTCCCCAGGGTTCATCGATCTGCAGGTCAACGGAGGCGGCGGCGTTCTGTTTAACGCAGCACCGACACCTAAGGGAATATCGGCGATTATCGCAGCGCACCGCAAATTCGGCACGACCGGATTGTTGCCAACGGTGATAACCGACGCGTCCGACGTGATGGAAAAAGCGGTGAACGCTGTTCTTGCGGCGGACGGTTTGGCAGGCATGCTGGGCATTCACATAGAAGGCCCTCATATCTCGGTTTCAAGGCGTGGCACGCATGCAGAATGCTTTGTGCGCCCAATGGACAAGTCGACCATGCTTCAAGTCGAGCGTCTTCGAAACGCCGACATTGCTGTCATGATAACATTGGCCCCTGAGGCTGCGACGGTGGATCAAATAGCCTATCTCGCCAGCCTGGGCGCCGTCGTTTCGATTGGTCACTCGGACGCGTCTTCGGACGATACGAAACGCGCGATTGAGGCCGGCGCCAAATGCGCGACGCATCTTTTCAACGCGATGTCGCCGATGCTGAACCGTGCGCCGGGTGTGACTGGTGCCGTGATCAATTCAAATATTGCGGCTGGTATGATCGTAGACGGCATTCATGTTTCCGATGAAATGATTGGTCTGGCGATGCGGGCGCGGCCCGTCAAAGACAAGATGTTCCTTGTTTCCGATGCCATGCCCACGGTCGGCGGACCGGATAAGTTCAACCTCTACGGTGTCGATGTTCATCTGGAAAACGGTCGCATTGTGAATGACGAAGGCAGCCTTGCAGGCGCTCACCTTACCTTGGCCAAAGGCGTTCATAGATTGGCCAATGTCGTAGGGATCGATCGCACCCAAACGCTTCGCGCCGCGATAACCGTGCCGTCAAACCTGATTGGTTGCACTGAGCGGGCAAAAATCGTCGGAATGCCGCTTAACGATCTGATTTGTCTGGATGCCGACCTGCAGTTCACCGGCTTTCTTGAAAGCTGATGGGCAAGCTTGAAATCTGCGTCGATTCCCCGGAAGATTTAGCCCTCGCCATCGCCGCGAAGGTGGATCGGGTTGAGCTTTGCAGCGCACTGGACTTAGGCGGTTTGACACCGTCTGCTGGATTGATTGCACAAGCAAGAATGTCGGAAATTCCGATATACGCCATGATACGTCCTCGCGGCGGCGACTTCGTTTATTCCGAACTAGAGCTTCAGTCGATGGAATCCGACATCCAAGCCACGCGTCAAGCGGGCCTTGCTGGCGTCGTTTTCGGGGCGTTGAAGGCTGATCAGACCTTGGATCAATCGGCGCTAAGAATGCTCTGCAATGCGGCCAAAGGGTTGGGGATGACGCTGCATCGAGCGGTCGATGACATGGTGTCGCCACGCGGCGCCGTCCTTTCGGCCATTGAACTTGGGTTTGAGCGGATATTAACCTCAGGTGGCGCGGCCAAGGCCGTGGACGGTCTGGATGAATTGTCGGCGATGGTGGAATTAGCCGACGGGCGTATTGAGATTATGGCCGGTAGCGGCGTTTCGCATCTTTGCGTTGCCGACTTAAGAGCGGCCAATATTCAATCGTTTCATGCCTCTTGCCGGGTGAAAGACCAAGACAGTGGGCATGGACGCATTAACGTTGAAGCCCTTGGCCGACTGCACGACGCGGCGAAAAGAAGTTAGAGCTAGCCAACCCTTATCCTTGCGCAGTTCACGTGGTGAACCTGCCAGTGGTGCAAGTGAATAGTATTTGCCAGTATTCGTCCGAGAATCGATTTCTTACTCTGGCTTTCAACGTCGTATGCACCAATTGCGACCGCCGGAATTCGGTTGAGCGTGAGGGTGAACACTGATGATAATCCTTTTCTACGCGTCATTTGTGGCTTTGATCCTTGCTGAATTGATCAAAGGCCTCAGCGCCAACGGGACGCCTCCGCTTTTGCAAAAATATTCTTGGCAGATGGATTTGGCCTATCTGTCGTGGACCTCCATTGCGGCCGTTCGAATAATCCTCGGGCTTGTGGTCGGTTTTACGGCGATCAAAAGCATTGGCATCGCCCCAGTTGCCATCAGCGTTGGGGTGGTTGTTTTGGGGGCGATTTGGGGCAGCGTTTTCTGGCTGTTCAATCGGTTTTGGGTTGGGAAACACAAGTTCCTTCCAATCTCACAAAAGGTCTTTGTTAAGGCTGACGCGAACGACATCGACCTAAAATCGCCCGTTCTCGGGGTGAATCAAAATGGTGTCCAAAAGGCCTATCCGGTCAATATGCTGTTCTATCACCACCAAATCACCGATGAAATCAGCGGCAAGCCGATCTGGGTCACTTACTGTGGTCTTTGTCGGTCTGGGCGGGTTTATGATATAGAAATCGACGGTCAGGCATTTGAATTCTCGCTTGTCGGCGCGATCACGTTCAACGCCGTTTTCCGCGATGCGTGGACAGGATCATGGTGGCGTCAGGAAACAGGCGAAGCCGCAAAAGGTCCGCTTAAGGGGCAGCAATTGTTGGACGTGCCCTTTGAACAGATGAGCCTGAAAAACTGGCTGGCGAAATACCCAGACAGCGACATTCTGCAATTCGACCCTACGTTTGAAAACAAGTACCGGTTCCTTGCGAAGCTTCTAAGCTATGAGGCAAGCCTACCGGGATGGCACCGCCAAGAAACACCGCCTCTGATTGTGGGGGTCGAGACAGGCGGCAACGTTAGGGCCTATGACTGGAATAGTTTGCAAAAACGCCAGTTGGTGATGGATGATCTCGGCGGGACGCCGCTGCTGGTGCTAAGCGACGCCGAAGGGTCATCTGCCTTTGTGTATGAGCGCACGCTAAACGGCACGATTTTGGATTTTGAGCTGACCGACAGCATTCTTTTTGACACCACCACGGGATCAACTTGGGATCAATTCGGTCGGTGTATTTCGGGTGAAATGAAGGGGTCGGAATTGGTGCAATTGCAAAGCCACAAGCAATTTTTGCGCGCTTGGGTGTCATTCCATCCCGCCACCTCGTTCTACGATTTCTAGGGCCTTATGCCGTCTGTTCGGTTTTTTCAAAAAACTGAGGCGCAACAATTCCACGATCGTCCATGGTCTTGCCAATGCGTTTCGCTGCGTTTTCAAGGTCGTGTAAGCTGCCCAAAGCCAGGATTTCGTCAAGGTTTCGATCGTCACGCATCCACAAAATGCTGAGTGTCCCATGAATGCCGGATTTTGACAGGATGGGCACGGCTATTGCAGCCAAGTCTGGCCCGGGATCGAAACCCGCATTGATGAAATAGTTGTCGTCACGCAACCCGAAGCCCTGACGACGGGTTTGTTCGAGCTCGCGTGTAATCGAGGCGTCGATCAGCCAAAGCCGGTCTTCGCGGTTTTGTAAATGCCGCGCTGCACTAAGATGAAACTCCATCTCTGTTCTGTCTGCAAAAGCAAGAAAGGCGCGGCCGTGGGCAGATCGAACCATAGACGGGCGAATGCCAAGTCCGGTTCGACCTGGGGCCATTGGGCCCCTTATTCTGGTGCTCTCAACGATTTCTAATCGCGCCGGCCCAACGAGTGCACATAGGTCGGATGGAAACCCTAACCGTCTTGTCTCCATTTCCAGAAGTATAGGTGCCGAGATTTCTGCCAAAGGATGCGCGCGCGCACTTGCCCCCAGGACGTCCCCAAGCGAATGCGCAAGTTCGTATTGTCCCTCGACAATATTACGCCGGACCCACCCACGATCCTGAAGCGTGACCAACAGCCGGATCAGTGTGGCATTCGTTAGCCCGGTTGCCCTACGCAATTCCGCAAGCGTCGAAACCCCCGACGTCGATAGGTACTCAACAACGCTAAGACCTCGATCAAGGGCGCGTATCCGTTTGGGGCCATCTGGGGTGGTCATGGAGCCTCGTGGTTCACGTGGTGAACACCCATATAGCCATATCCCAAACCTGTTGTCAAAATAAGGAGCGAATCAAATTTTGACAGCACTGCGCATAGGAGACGCTTTAGAACATGAACATTTTGTTCATCATGTATGACCAATTGCGCTTTGATTACCTGTCTTGTGCAGGCCATCCCCATCTTGAAACGCCGCATTTTGATCGGGTCGCTTCAATGGGCGTTCGCTTCACGAGTGCCTATGTTCAGTCCCCAGTTTGCGGAGGCTCGCGCATGTGCTTTTACACGGGGCGCTATGCATCAAGCCACGGCGCGCATTGGAACGGCTTCCCGTTGCGTGTGGGCGAACAAACCTTAGGCGATCATCTGCGCCGCGAAGGCATGGATTGTTGGCTTATCGGCAAGACCCATATGAAGGCCGACGCCGACGGCATGGCGCGTCTTGGTCTTTCGCCGGATTCAATAATCGGCGCACGTCAAGCAGAATGTGGGTTTGACACATGGATACGCGACGACGGGCTTTGGGGGCAGGGACCGGACGGCTTTTATGACGAACGTCGTTCGCCCTACAATGAGTACCTAAAAACCAAAGGCTATCAGTCCGAAAACCCATGGGCAGATTTCGCAAACGCAGGCTTGGACGGCGAAGATGTCGCCAGCGGTTGGATGTTCAAGAACGCAGACAAACCCGCCAACATCCGCGAGGAAGATTCAGAAACGCCGTGGCTGACCACTAAAACCATGGAGTTTCTGGACGAGGTTTCAGGCCCGTGGTGCGCCCATGTGAGCTTTATCAAACCTCACTGGCCTTACATCGTGCCTGCGCCCTATCACGATATGTTTGGGGCAAATCATGTGCCCGCAGCAACACGCCACACGGTCGAACTGGAAAACCCGAATCCGGTTTTTGGTGCCTACCAAAGCAACAAGATCGCACAAGCCTTCCAAAAGGAAGAGGTCCGCCAAAAGGTCATCCCCGCCTACATGGGCTTGATAAAACAATGCGACGACCAATTGGGCCGGTTGCTGGATCATCTAGAACTGACGGGCAAGCTTGACGACACGATGATCGTCTTGACGTCTGATCACGGCGATTATCTTGGCGATCACTGGCTGGGCGAAAAAGACCTGTTCCACGAACCCTCGGTTAAAATTCCGATGATTGTCTATGATCCCCGCGCCTCGGCTGATGGCACGCGGGGGACGACCTGCGACGCGCTGGTGGAATCGATCGATATTGTCGCGACATTCATTGACGCTGCTGGTGGCAAGGTGCCTGATCACATTGTCGAGGGGCGCTCTCTTATCCCTTGGCTGAACGGGGACACCCCATCAGATTGGCGCGAATTTGCGATTAGTGAATTTGACTATTCGGCCACACCGCAATGCGTAAAACTGGGGCTTGAACCACGGGACGCTCGGTTGTTCATGGTCTATGATGGCCGCTTTAAGATGATGCATGCAGAAGGCGGGTTCCGCCCGATGCTATTCGATCTGCAAGAAGATCCGACCGAATTTCACGACTTGGCTAAAAGCAATTCACATCAAGAGGTTATAGACCGTCTTTACGGCCATCTAGCGACGTGGGGGCGACGGATGAGCCAGCGCGTGACCAAATCTGAAGACGACATTAAGGCGATGCGGGGACGGTCTTTGCGACGCGGAATTTTGCCCTTCATGATCGACGGTTCAGAAGTAGATGAAGAGCTTGTGCAAAAATACAATGGCAAAACAAAACAAAGGTTTACGTCCTGATGAAAGCCCATCCTGACCTGATCGCGCAAAGTGCGCAAACAGCCAAAGACATCATCAAGCTTGCGCCTGGCATTTGGACAGCGGTCGGCTATGCGGCGTCGACGGTCCATATGATTGAGGGCAAAAACAGCGTCACGATCATCGACACAACCGAGACGACGAAAGCGGCGGAAAACATTCTGGCCGATTTTCGAAAGCTGTCGCAAAAGCCCATCGACCGGATAATCCTGACGCATAGCCATCGCGATCACATTTCAGGGGCGACCGTGTTTAGCGAGGGGCGAGACATCCCGATCATCGCGTCGCATTTGTTTAAGTCCGATCTCGTTGGTGTTAATCCAAACGCGATTGCCCCAAACAAGGCACTTATGCGACGCACAATGATGCAGTTCGGGATTGGGCTGAACTCTGAACAACGCATCAGTCTCGGCGTGGGTCCGGGCGATCGACCGACGGAGGGTATGGGCGCGGGGTTTTTGCCGCCCACGCAAATGATCGAAGCAGATTGTGACATTGATCTTGATGGCGTGAGGGCAAGACTAATCCACGCGCCGGGCGAAACTGACGACCACCTTGTTGTGTGGTTACCGGACTTGAAAGTCCTGTTTTCGGCCGACAATTGGTATCACGCGTTTCCAAACCTCTATGCGATCCGCGGAACAGCCTACCGGGATTTCCAAGCTTGGGCGGACAGCCTAACCCTATTGGTTGATTTGGGCGCCGAGGTTTTGGCCCCGGGACACACCCGAACGGTTCGCGGTGCAGATACTATAGTTGAGGTTTTAACCTCGACACGCGACGCCATTTTACACGTCATGAAAACAACCGCCGACGGCATGAACGCTGGACGGACGCTGGACGATATTTGCGCCGAAATGGCGCTACCTGCCGAAATCGCGGACAAACCTTGGCTTAAGGAATTCTACGGCAAGGCCACATGGTCGGCCCGTGCTTTCGCGACTGGAACTTTGGGATGGTATGACGGCAACCCGACAAACCTCGGCACGCTTGCAACCGCACAGCGTGCCGCATTTGTTGCAAATTTGGCAGGTGGGGCGGATGCTTTAATGGCGAAAGCGCTTGATACCGACAATCTCCAATGGCGGCTTGAGTTGTGCGATCATCTGATTGCGTTGGGCAAGCCTGCGCAGACGTTGAAGGCCGAGACGATGGAAACTCTCGCTGAAAACGAAATAAATGCCACGGCCAGAAACACCTATTATTGGGGTGCTCGCCAATTACATGAGGCCATGAGGGGCGACGAATGACCCCTTCAGCTGTCAAACAAACGGTGCAAAAACGAGTAGCGGATTTCTTTGCGTTCTCCTTTGTGATCGTGGTTTTGATCTACGCGGCATCAGGGCCGATTACCGAACTGGTTCGATGGGTAATTGAAACAACAACATCGGGCTTTGAAGACCTATCGCGGCGCGATCAGCGGGTTCTCTACAAAACCCATTGGCTGGGCGCGTCTTTCAGATCGTTTGAACAAGGGGTTTTGTTGCCAACGGGTATGATCTTGGGTCTGCCCTTGGTATTTGGTTTCGTCATTGTGTCGCTGACGATGCACAAAGCCCAGTGGCTCAATTGGGCGCTTGCGGCAGTTTCGATCATCGTATTCGGGTTTTGGATCGCCAATCTATTTGCAATCGACGGCGGCCTTCTACCGGCCGCGCGACCCATGGATTTCGTACTGTTCCCGATCATTACCGCCGTAACCCTTTATCTGACATGGCGGTTCTACGGCGGGTTCATCGTTGGCTTTTGCGTGTTCTGGATCGTCTACTTTTTCGTGCGCGGCTACCTTCCCGATTGGACCGGAATTTTTGCTGGCTCACAAAGCACCGCAAGTCAGACGATGCGATCGATGGTGCTGAACTTCTGGGCGCAAACGGGCGGTATGTTTGGACAACCGATCCAAGTCGTTTCCGGCAATGTTTTGATATTCATCGTCTTCGGTGCGGTCTTAATGGCGTCCGGCGCAGGTGAGCTATTGATGAAGATCGCCAACCGTTTGACGGGCGGATTAACCGGCGGGGCAGCCCACGCCGCCGTGGCCTCGTCGGCGCTTTTTGGCACGCTCTCGGGGGCAGCCATTTCCAACGTCGTTTCAACCGGCGTGATGACGATCCCCGTGATCAAAAAATCCGGTTTCAAACCGTCCTTTGCCGCCGCCGTCGAAGCGGCGGCGTCTACCGGTGGGCAAATCATGCCACCGGTCATGGGAGTCGTTGCGTTTTTCGTCGCCGGTCAAATCGGGCTTGAATACCGCTACATTGTGATTGCGGCGATTGTGCCTGCAGTATTCTACTATCTGGGTACCTTCATGACCGTCTATTTCGAAGCGAGACGTCAGGGCATTGGCCCCCTAACAAAGGAACAACGACCAAAGTTGACAGGTCGCGAACTTCTGCAGTGTTTTGTGTTTATCATCCCAGTCTCGCTGCTGAGCTATTTCCTATTTGCCCAACCCTCGGTTCCCAAAGCAGGGTTTTTTGGCTTCTTGGCCGCCTTTATCTGCGCATTGATACTATTTCCGGGCTTCAGAAATCGGCAAAAAATCTACAAAGCATTTGTAGACGGAGGGCGCATGAGCGCGTCGATAATCGTCATTGTTGCCGCAATCGGGCTTATTGTCGGTCTCATTCAAGTGTCTGGATTTTCCGGCCGGTTGTCTCTGCTGTTGGCGCAATTGGCAAACGGACCTTTGTTCTTGACGCTTGTCGTCGTGGCGCTTGGGTCAATCGTTTTGGGCATGGGGCTGCCGCCGGGGGCAACTTATTTCATCATCGTGATCGCGCTTTCATCCGGCATTGATGCCGTGGGCATTGCCCCGCTAACGCTACACCTGTTCGTTGTGTTCTTCGCAGTCATGTCGACGGTGACGCCCCCCGTCGCTTTGGCCGCCTTTGCGGCCGCCCCAATTGCCGGTGCCGACCCGATGAAAACAGGCTTTCAAGCCGCACGCCTTTCGCTGGCGGGATTCCTGATACCGTTTGTTTTCGTCTACCATCCGGCCGTTCTCTATAAGCTACAGGTGTTGTTTGCGTGGTTCGGCGAAGAGCTGCCAAGCAATCGAGCGATGCTCGATGTCACAACGGTCAGTTGGCTTGATCTCGGATGGATCGTCGTCGCGTTTACGCTTGCGATGTGGCTTTTGACGTCGGCGCTAACCGGATTTGAAAAGAACAAGCTTTTCGCCATTGAGCGTGTTTTGCGGACGATCGTCGGTGTTTTGGTCCTGTTGCCCAACATGGCAATCGCGCTTCCGGCGTTGGTTGCAGGGCTGGTTCTTATCGTCGGACATAGATTTTTAAAAGGAGCGCCTTCGCCTATCGAGCGTGCTTTGAACCAAGATTACGTAAAAAAATAGGGAGAAAAACAATGCGTAAACTAACTCTCGCGGCATCGACCGCGCTTGCGCTGGTGGCGTCACCGCTATTGGCCGAAGATCAAACACTAAAAATGGCAACAATCGCACCAAGCCTCAGCGCGGCGATAACTATGGCGACGTTTGCCAACATCGTGAATGACAACGTCGACGGTGTTGAGATCGAAGTGTCTGGTGGCGGAGCTGCTACCCTTCATATGGTTGAAGTCGCGCGTGGCAACCTCGATCTGTCGATGACAAGCCCGGTTGTTTACAACCTGATGTCCGGTGGCAAGGCAATGTATGCCAAGACACCCGAAGCACCAGAACTGGCCAAAAACCTGAACTTGTTGATGTGGTATCCATATGGCGCATACCATTTCACGGTCCGCGCAGACAGCGACATCCAAACCTTGGATGATCTCGAAGGCGCGTCGGTGTTCTTAGGGCCAACAGGTGGCGGCGCTTACAACGGCGCAAAGGGCTGGATTCAATCGACAACAGGTCTTGTTGCAGGCGAGGATTATGACGCGATCAAAGCCAACTGGCAGACCGGCTTCCAAGCGTTTTTGGACGGCAAAATCGATGTATATGTGAACGGGTGTCTTGATCCTTGTGGTCAGTTCATTCAGATCACGGAAACCGAAGAAATCCGCTTTATTGAGCCTGAAAGCCATGAAGGTGAAGCTGTCGAAAAGTTCCTAGGGGCCTTCCGTGCGCGCGAAGAAATTTCGGCTGGCCTCTACAACGGTCAAACGAATGACTCTGCGATCATGTCATGGGGCACGCACGTCGGTATCGGCGTTCGCGGCGATTTGGACGAAGAAACTGTCTATCAGATCACAAAAGCATTCTGGGAAAATATCGGTCAGGTGACGTCCGATGCGCCTTGGGCTGCCCGTCTTGATGTGAAGACTGCGGCCATTAAGCTTGGCCTCATAGAACTGCACCCAGGTGCCGCACGTTACTACCGCGAAGTCGGTGTGAGCGAATAAAATCCTTCACGGGCGCCGGGGTTTCCTGGCGCTCGTTTTCCAGCCTTTACCCATGGATTGACCGGAGGTGTCAAATGTCTAACACCGATCGCGTGATCACCACCGAAATCTACGTCGCAGGCGAAAGCCGGGCCGCATCAAACGGTGCAGTTTACGACATTTTCAACCCTGCACGCCCCTCAGAACTTGTGGGCCACGCAGCCGCCGCCACTGAAAGTGATGTCGATGACGCGGTCAAATCCGCCCATTCGGCCTTTCCGTCTTGGGCAGCTCTAGGTTTTGCTCATCGCGCGAGTATCTTGCGCAAAGTCGCCGACAAGCTGGCCGAGAATGAAGAGGACATCCAGTATCGCTCACGGCTTTTCACCCGTGAACACGGTAAAATCGCACGCGAAACCTTGATGGAAATGACCCGTTTGGGGGATCGTTTTCGGCAAGTTGCAGATTACGGCGACCGCATGGTGATTGACGAAGAAATCAAAGGCCCCCCGTTTGATACAATCATCACGCGCCAACCGCGCGGCGTTGCGGCGCTGATTGTGCCGTGGAACTGGCCTCTTTCGATTTTGGGGGCAAAGCTGCCTCAGGCATTGGTCACTGGCAATACTGTGGTTGTTAAGCCGTCTGCGAATTCTGCCTTGGCACCTGCACTGACGCTTCAGATTATCGCCGCGATGTTACCGCCTGGCGTCGTCAATATCCTGACGGGATCGGCATCAGAAATCGGCGATCCGCTTGTTGGTCATCCCTTGGTGCGCAATGTGAATTTCACAGGCTCAGTCGCAATTGGGCGCCACGTCATGAAGACGGCGGCTGAAAACATAACCCCCGTAACGCTTGAACTCGGCGGCAACGACGCCGCATTAATCCTGCAAGACGCCGAATTGAATGATGACGTTTTCAATCGTATTTATCTTGGCGCGTTTGCGTCCTCAGGCCAGATTTGCATGGCGTTGAAGCGGATGTATGTGCACGAAAGCCGGTATGATGAGGTCATTGATGGCTTCACCGCAGCGTGTGAGCGCGCTGTGATCGGCGATGGGTTGCTGCCAGAAACCACCATGGGTCCCGTCAACAATGCAAAGCAACTTAAGGTCGTGACGGACATGATCGCTGAGGCCCGCGCTAGCGGGGCCGACGTGCGCGAGTGCGGACGTGTTCCGGACGAGGAACTATACGCCGGTGGCGGGTATTTCCAAAAACCGGCCCTTGTTTATGACGCCGATCCATCGCTGTCGATTGTGCGCGAAGAACAGTTCGGACCAGCATTGCCGATCATGAAGTTCAAGACCGAGGATGAAGCCGTCGCGCTGGCAAACGACAATGCGTTTGGTTTGTGCTCGTCCGTCTGGACACCGGACGCCGATCGCGCAGTCAGTTTGGCCCGCAAAATTGAGGCGGGTTATACCTATCTGAATGGTCACGGACCAATGGCGCAAGACGGGCGCGGACCGTTTGGCGGCTTCAAGCATTCGGGCATTGGCCGCAATCTCGGGTATGACGGGGTGCTGGCCTTTGCCGAAGCGCACTCAATCTCGGGTCCGGCTGGGTTCTTGGTTTAAAGGGTTTATGATGCATATTGCACTTACAGGTGGCGCCACCGGCATCGGCGCTGAGGTTGTCGCAAAGCTTAAAGCGGCTGGGCACACGGTTACTGCGTTTGATATTTCCCAGCCGTCGTCCGCCGTCGATCGTTGGATCGAAACAGATTTGGGCGATCCCGCGTCAATCGAGTTGGCTCTTTCGGCTGCGCATGGACCGTTTGATGCTCTTATAAACAACGCGGGCTTGCCGCCCCGTAAAGGGCTAGAGCATGCAATACTTGCCGTAAATTACTTTGGCATGAAGGCATTTCTAGATGGGATGGTCGGCAAGCTTTCCCCTGGGGCATCTATCGTCAACACGGCGTCGCGTGCAGGTGCAATGTGGCGACAAAACTTGGATGAGGTTAAAGCCTTGATGGCGTTGGACCAAACTGACCTCGGTCAGTTTATTGCCGACCGTTCAATCGACGCGACGCGCGCTTATAACCTGTCCAAAGAAGCCGTTATCGTTTTAACCATGGCCGAGACTGAAACCATGATTGCAAAGGGGTTGCGCATGAATTCTGTCAGTCCGGCAGCAGTGAGCACCGGAATTTTGGATGACTTTGTCACAGCGTTCGGCGAAAAGGTTGCCAAGAACATCGCGCGCGTCGGTCGCCCGGGGCTTCCTAGTGAAATAGCGGACGTCATTCTTTTCCTGATCGGTCCTGAGAGCCATTGGATAAAAGGCACCGACATCGTTGTCGACGGCGGTATGGGGGCGTTGGCGCAAACCGAAATGCTCGGGCTTAAATGATGGCTGCGCGAACTTGCATCAAAGCCAGCTGAAATCCCGAATACTCGCTCAACGAACTACCCTCGCTGCACCCAATGCGTTTGGTTTTATGCGGCCGTCGCGCATCCTGCGATAGGCACGACGGGTTTTGGCTGCTACTCTTTCAGAGAACCCAATTTGGAAGTCGACATGAGTGAAAACAGCTATGAAACGGGACGGCTAAACCTGCCGTTCGTGGGAATTTGTACCTTTGCTAAGGGCGAATACGTGCAGGATTGGAACGCGATCAAAGCCGACGTTGCGGTTTTAGGCGCGCCATATGACTTTGGGTGCCAATGGCGCCCCGGCGCACGTTTTGGTCCGCGCTCAATTCGCGAAGCATCGACGCTGTTTTCCTTCGGTCACGGCGGGGCCTATGATTTTGAAGACGATGTGACCTACCTGCCAGCGGACGACTGCAAAATCGTCGATATCGGTGATGCGGATATCATCCACACGGACACGATCCAAAGCCACGCCAATATTGAGACCGGTGTACGTGCCATTCTCAAAGCCGGTGCTTTGCCCGTCGTTTTAGGGGGGGATCATTCGATCAATATCCCCTGCATCAACGCGTTTGATGATCAAGAACCGATCCACCTGGTTCAAATCGATGCCCACTTGGATTTTGTCGATGAACGCCACGGTGTGCGATTTGGCCACGGCAATCCTATGCGGCGCGCCGCCGAAAAAGACTATGTCACCGGACTGACCCAACTGGGCATTCGCAATGTGTCGTCGACCGCAAAAGAGGGCTACGTTCAAGCCCGCGAAATGGGGTCGGACATTCTGTCGGTTCGCCACCTGCGCAAACTCGGCGTGGAAACCGTTCTTGAGCGTGTCCCTGCGGGCAAACGCTATTATGTGACCATCGACATTGATGCCTTTGACCCTTCCATCGCGCCCGGCACGGGGACGCCCAGCCATGGCGGGTTTCTCTACTACGAAGTGCTTGAATTTTTGGACGGGTTGACGAAGCGAGGCACCGTTGTTGGTGTGGATTTGGTCGAAGTTGCACCGGATTATGATCGCACAGGGTCAACCTCAATCCTTGCGGCGCAGATATTGATGAACTTGATTGGCCGGATTCTGCACAATCGGCCCCGCAAGGATTAACGATAAAGCGGTGGGTGGACGGGCCTGTCTTTTGAGTGTCAGACAGAAACCTGAGATTGGCGCGACAAATCCCAATCATGGTGGCGTATAACCATTCATGACCCTTGGCAAAATCCTATCCACAACCTGCATCGTGTCTTTCGTGTCTTTCGCGGCATTTGCGGCTGTGGCACAAAGCCCGCCGAACATCCTTTTGGTGATTGCCGATGATATGGGCGTCGATGCCAGCCCGTGTCATGACGATGCAAGCCAGCTTGCGAAAATGCCGAACCTGAAGGCGCTTTGTGACGACGGCATTGTGTTTGAGTCTGCGTATTCAGCGCCAGTTTGTTCGCCGACACGGGCGACCATCCTAACAGGAAAATACGGGTTCCGCACGAATGTGACTGGTGTCGTTTCCGCGCAATCGTCCAATGCGCTTTCGTCTAGCGAAACGACGTTGTTCGATCATCTGAACGACGCTTCAATCTATCAATCGGCTGTCATCGGGAAGTGGCATTTGAATGCCCAAAGAAATGACCTTGGTCATCCCAAATCCCTAGGGGTCGACTACTATGTCGGACCGTATTCGGGGGGTGTCAGCGACTATTATTCTTGGAGAGCAGTCAATCAAGGACGACGAGAAAGGGTTGCAGAATACGCGACCACATATCTGTCCGACAAAGCGATTGACTGGATTGAAATACAGACGACCCCATGGTTCCTCTGGCTTGCCTACAACGCGCCGCACACACCGTTTCACGCGCCTCCGTCCGCACTTCATAGCTTTGGGAATCTGCCTGAGGATACCCAAAGCATGCGGCGTAATCCTGATCGCTACTATTTTGCCGCGCTCGAGGCTTTGGACACCGAAATGGGACGCGTCCTTGACGCCATTGATCCAGACGAGCGTGACAACACAGTCGTCATTTTCGTAGGCGACAACGGCACGCCGGGGCAATTGTTTCGGGGATCGTCACTGCAGGGGCGAAAAAAGGGCAGCTTATTTGAAGGCGGCACCAACGTTCCCTTGGTTATTTCCGGCCCTCTTATTGACCAAAATCGACGCTTGGACCTGGTCACGACAACAGATCTTTTTGAAACCATTCTTGGCTTGGCGGGCGTCGATGCAGGCACCACCGATAGCTTTGATCTGTCCCCAATCCTCAGCGAAGGCAAACCGTCGGGGCGACAATACGCCTTCACCGAAGTGAGCGGCAGGCCAAATGGCGGCGCGAAATCGGGATGGGCCATTCGTGATCATCGCTACAAGCTCATACAACTCGACGGGCTGCCAGCAGAGCTTTATGATCTGCAAACCGACCCATCTGAGCAATTCGATTTGTTGGTGTCCCCAGCGCCCGTGTCCCGCGCGATTGCAAAGAACCTGGTCCAAGCCCGACCACAATAAACTTGAAACGGAGTTCCCGAAGATGAAACGCAAACACACAAAACTGTTGGCCACGGCGTCTCTGACGATCCTCATTGCGGGGGCCGCGATTTCGCAACAGCATCGTTTGCGCAACCACACAGCGACTGAAGCTGGACCAGTGACGCTGATCACAGCCAATACGTCAGCGGGTCAAAACAGCGTGCGTTTCAGCAAAGCTGGCAGTTCAATACGGATTACTGGCAATGGCATCCCTGATCATTTGGTTGGTCGCTTTCCCAATAAAACGAACCCTAATCGGATTAGTGCGCAAAATGTGGACTACAAAATACCAGCTGCGCCGAAAACAGCGCGACGGGTGACTGAGTTGGAATTGGGGTGGAGCTTCGGAATATCGCTGCACGGCGTTCTCTTTGATCCACTCGCGGCCGAATTCTGGCGCGGAAACCGACGATCGGGCTGGTCTTACAATGCCCTTGGGGGTGCCATTGGGTTGGGGTTTGACGAAAACCACGGACACGTCCAACCAACAGGGAAGTATCATTACCACGGTCTTCCCACCAAACTGGTTGAGATGCTTGATTGGACCAAGACTGCGCATTCCCCGTTGATTGGCTTTGCGGCTGATGGCTTTCCGATATACGCGATCAATGGATCTATCGACGGAAACGTTCAAGAAATGACGTCTTCCTATCGGTTGAAATCTGGCAACCGTCCGGGTGGAATACAGCCCTCTGGTGACTACGACGGCGCGTTCAACGAAGATTACGAATATGTAAAAGATGCCGGCACCTTGGATGAATGCAATGGGGCGATGACGACGTCCGCTCAATATCCAAATGGCACCTACGCCTATTTCCTGACAGAAGACTTCCCAATGATCCCTCGATGCTTCGTCGGAACGCCGGATCGCAGTTTCAAGCCGCGAAGACCGTAAAAGGCTTCAAACCGGTTTTCAGCAGACACTATTGCCAAATTGAAACGGGTTTTCTATTCTGTTGCGAGCACCGTCGAAATTCTCACAAAGGGAGGGAACAAGCTGAAAATGCGTATTGTCCGCCGACTTCAGCATGGTCCCCGTTTCGCCCTGTAAATTCGTTTGCAGGGCAGACCCTGAGAAACAGTCTCATACAATGGTCCGCCTTATGCCGTTCACGGCACCCTTTTTTGACCAGAGTTTCACATGACAATCATCAACACAAAGGCCTTGGGCGTGAC
>Ga0316204_10006998_pt1 | contig 16857 bp, 15 predicted proteins | sample 6monrhotite_MG_2_FD_205661 | JGI IMG/M metagenome (GOLD analysis project Ga0316204, IMG submission 205661) | Microbial mat bacterial communities from mineral coupon in-situ incubated in ocean water Damariscotta River, Maine, United States -... | ecosystem: Environmental > Aquatic > Marine >... | reverse complement strand
TCGCCGCCCGTGCCAAGGGGCTGGAAACACCTTGGGAAAGCCCGCACACGTTGTGTTTTTCAATCGTCAACACGGCGCCCCTAGAAGGCATCATGGTCAGCGGCAGATACAAAATTGATGCGGCATCCGGGCAGTGGGCACACCATGATAACTTCGCCATAAATGAACGTGATGCAGAAAAGGGCGAAAAGGCTCTGATCTGGGCCAAAGACCATCTGCAGGATATGTTCGGTTAAAATCCAAAGCCGCTAGCCCCCAGAAAGGGTAGGTGGATTTCAACTGTTTTGAGCTCCCCGAACCCTGACCGGGATTTTTTGGGTAGGCATTCCTACCCGTGTGGGTTATATTGGCGCTATATTAACTCTTTCTTATATAGGCCATGGACAATCAAACCATCAATATAGTGGTTGCCGACAAATCCCCCCTGATCCAGAGCGGGATTGCCAGTATTATCGACAAAGATGACCGTTTCACGCTTCTGGCGACGGCAGCAGACGGTGATCGATTCCTGGAAGCCGTCCGGCGCATGTCATTTGATATTGGTATCATCGGATGGAATATGCCCTACCTGGACGGGAGAGGCGTGTTAAAGGCGTTGGCCGAAACCCGCGAACCAACCCCAAAAATTATCATATACACCGGTAACGCATCGCCCGATGTTCCCCGGCAGGTCATGCAATTGGGAGGCGCCGGATTTTGCAGCAAAAGCGAAAGCGCCGAACGTCTCGTCCAGACCATCCTTGCCGTCGCCGAAGGCCGGATGGTGTTTCCTTTCATGGATATGAGCAATCCGGCCAATGACCCCTTCGATGCCCTGACCGCCCGTGAACAGGAGTTGCTGGCATCCTTGTCCGAAGGACGCACCAACATGCAGATCGCGGGCGACCTTGGTATATCGCTCAATACCGTAAAATTTCACCTCAAAAACCTGTACAGTAAGCTTAACGTCAAAAACCGCTCACAAGCCGTCGCATGTTTTTTGAAGGCTCACGCGTCCCATTGATATGCGCCTGCCTGAATGGGTAGGGGGTGGCCCCCTCATAAGAGATTTACCTACCCCTCTAGAGGGTGTTCGGGTATAGCTCTAAAAATTGGATGATCGGGCTTCTGACACGTGACGATTCTTTGCAAGGCGAATAAATGATGGAAGGTGCTTTCGTGCCGTTCAAGCGCATTGGCCGACCGATTATACTGGGAATAGTCGGCGATTCTGCGGCGGGGAAAACAACCCTGACGGAAGGCATCGCCAATATTCTGGGGCCTGAAAAAGTGGTCACCATCTGTACAGATGATTATCACCGGTACGACCGGCGTGAACGCGCCAAAAACGGCATATCGGCGCTTGATCCCAAGGGCAATTATATTGATATCCTTGAACAGCACATCCAGCTGCTCAGGGAAGGCAAGCCAATCCTCAAGCCGATTTACAATCATGATCGAGGAACCCTTGATCGGCCAGTCTATGTTGAACCCCGCGAATACATCATCATGGAAGGCTTGTTGGGATACTCGACGCGGGCAATGCGAGATGCCTATGACGTCAAGGTTTACCTGGAACCGACGGAAAACTTGCGGATTAAATGGAAAATTCAGCGCGATTGCACAAAGCGAGGCTACAACGAAGCCGAAGTCCTCAGTGCCCTTGAAAGACGCGCTCGCGACAGCGTTGAATTTATTCAACCACAGCGCACTTTCGCCGATATGGTTGTCAGCTTTTACCAGCCCGACGGCCGGGACCAGGAAACCGGCGCGCATTTGAACGTACGCCATACCTTGCGCCCGACCTTGCCCCACCCTGACCTGACGCCGATCCTTGAAGTTGGGGTAAAGAAGGGGCTTCGGCTCGAACTGGCACGGGACATGGACGGTAAACCGGTGGATGTTCTTGATATCGCCGGCGACGTTAATACCAAACGGGCGAACGCAATGAAGAACCTGCTATGGGACCTGATCCCGGAAGCACAGCACTTACGTGAAAATGTCGGCACATTCACGGACCAAGAAAACAACCTGTCGATCAGCCACCCACTGGCCCTGTCGCAACTGATGATCACTTACCATATGGTCAAGGCGGCTTTGGGGCACCACGCGATTTAATATTTTAACTCAATCAAAGACTTAACCGGAGATTTCAAGACATGACTGCAACCCACAATGAAATGGCCAACGCCATCCGTTTTCTTTCGGTTGATGCTGTGCAAGCCGCAAAATCGGGTCACCCCGGTATGCCCATGGGTATGGCCGACGTTGCCACCGTACTGTTCTCTCAGTTCTTGAAATTCGATGCCAAAGCACCGAAATGGGCTGATCGGGATCGCTTCGTATTATCGGCGGGGCATGGCTCCATGTTGCTGTATTCGCTGCTGCACTTAAACGGCTACAAAGTCACGAACAAGGACATCAGAAATTTCCGTCAACTGGGTTCAAAGACAGCGGGTCACCCCGAATACGGCCACATCGATGGTATCGAGACGACGACCGGCCCGCTGGGGCAGGGCATCACCACCGCCGTTGGCTTTGCATTGGCTGAAAAAATGCTGGCCAAGCGTCACGGTGCGCGCGCCGTCAATCACTACACCTACACCATCGCCGGTGATGGTTGCCTGATGGAAGGTATCAGCCAGGAAGCCATTTCCATGGCCGGTCACTTGAAGCTGAATAAATTGATTGTCATGTGGGACGACAATGATATCTGCATCGATGGTGCCACCGACATGACCACATCGGATGATCAGTGCAAACGCTTCGAGGCTTCCGGGTGGGATACCCAGGCCATCGACGGACACGATCCCGTCGCCATCAAAAAAGCCATTGCCAAGGCCCAGAAATCGGATTGTCCGTCGTTGATTGCCTGTAAAACGGTGATCGGGTTTGGTGCGCCGACCAAGGCTGGCACCCACGCCACGCACGGCGCCCCGTTAGGCGATGCCGAAATCAAGGGTATGCGCGAAGATTTGGGTTGGCCTCATGGGCCGTTCGTGGTGCCTAAAAACATTAAGGACGCCTGGCTTAAGGTTGGCACTCGCGGCGCCAAAGCGCGCCAGAAATGGGAAGCGTACACAAATAAAATGCAGGGTTCGGCCGCCTTCAAACAGGCCGCCGTCGGCAAGCTTCCGGCCGGATGGACAAAAAAACTGGACGCTTTTAAAGAACAGATGGCGACAGACAAACCCAAACTGGCAACCCGCCAGGCTTCGGGAAAGGTGCTGGAAGTCCTGACCGAAGCCATTCCTGCGATGATCGGTGGATCGGCAGATTTGACCGGATCGGTTAATACCAAGACCGGCTCGACCAAATCTATCACCAACAAGGACTTTTCCGGTCGTTACATTCATTACGGTGTGCGCGAACATGCCATGGGCGCGATCATGAACGGCCTGGCATTGCATGGCGGGTTCATTCCTTATAGTGGTACTTTTGCGGTGTTCGCCGATTATATGAAGGGTGCCATGCGTCTTTCGGCATTGATGGAACAGCGCGTGATCTATGTGCTGACCCATGATTCAATCGGCCTGGGCGAAGACGGCCCGACCCATCAGCCGGTGGAAACTTTGGCCATGCTGCGCGCCATGCCAAACTTCAATGTATTCCGCCCGTGCGATGTGGTTGAAACAGCGGAATGCTGGCAGATCGCCTTGGAACAGGGGAAAACTCCGTCAGGCATGGTGCTGACCCGTCAGGGCCTGGCCCCGCAGCGCACAACCCACAAGCAAGAAAACCTGTCTGCCAAAGGCGCCTATGTGCTGGCTGAAGCCAAGGGGGGCGCTGCCAAACGCAAAGTCACACTATTGGCCACAGGATCAGAAGTCGAAATCGCCATGACCGCGCGTGACGATCTTCAGGCCAAGGGCGTGCCCACGGCCGTGGTTTCCATGCCGTGCTGGGAACTGTTTGATGCGCAGGCCCCTGCATATCGCAAGAAGGTGCTGGGCGACGGCACCGTCAAGGTCGCGATTGAAGCGGCCATGCGGTTTGGCTGGGATAAATACATCGGCCCCGAAGGTGGCTTTGTTGGCATGACCGGATTTGGTGCTTCGGCTCCGGCACCGGATCTATACAAACATTTTGGCATAACGGCCGAAAATGTTGTCGCCGAAGCGAAGCGACGTCTGTAATCTCTTAAAAGACACATAATCCCAAGAGAGGAAACTCTGCTATGGCACTCGTATCGATGCGTCAGCTTCTAGATCATGCAGCTGAAAACGGTTATGGCCTTCCGGCCTTTAACGTTAACAATATGGAACAGGTGAGGGCGATCATGATCGCCGCTGATGCCACGGACAGCCCCGTCATTTTGCAGGGCTCTGCCGGGGCACGTAAATATGCAGGCGAAACCTTCCTGCGGCATCTTATTCTGGCCGCGCTGGAAGCTTATCCGCACATTCCCGTTTGCATGCATCAGGACCACGGCACCAGCCCTGCCGTTTGCCAACGTTCCATTCAGTCCGGGTTCAGTTCGGTCATGATGGACGGCTCGCTCGAAGCCGATGGTAAAACACCCTCGTCATTCGAATACAACGTCGATACCACCCGCAAGGTCGTGGATATGGCACACGCGTGTGGCGTTTCCGTCGAAGGCGAACTGGGGTGTCTGGGGTCGCTTGAAACCGGCGAAGGCGAAGCCGAAGATGGTGTCGGCGCCGAAGGAAAGCTCGAAATGGATCAGCTTCTGACCGATCCGGATGAAGCGGCGGATTTTGTTTCCAAGACTCATGTTGATGCATTGGCTATCGCCATTGGCACCAGCCACGGGGCGTATAAATTCACTCGCCCGCCGACCGGCGACATTCTGGCGATCAATCGCGTTAAGGAAATCCATGCCCGCATCCCCAATACGCATCTGGTCATGCATGGATCGTCATCTGTACCGCAGGACTGGCTCAAGGTGATCAATGATCACGGCGGCGAAATGGGCGAAACTTACGGCGTTCCGGTTGAAGAAATCGTCGAAGGTATTAAACACGGTGTCCGCAAGGTCAACATCGATACTGATCTGCGCATGGCCTCGACCGGATCCATCCGTCGCCACCTGGATGAAAACAAGTCCAACTTCGACCCGCGCAAATTCCTGGCCGAGGCGACCATTGGCATGACCGAAATTTGCAAGGCCCGTTACGAGGCATTCGGCACGGCAGGAAATGCAGGCAAGATCAAAGCGCAGTCGCTGGAAATTATGTTCGAACGTTATGCGTCAGGCGAACTGGACCCTAAGATAAACTGAAATCAACGGATCATCGGCTCCGTTAAATACGATTGAAAAGGGGCGGGACCGAATGGAACCGCCCCTTTAATTCAGGTTTCATACAGTTCCCAAACCCAATTTGACCAGGATGTTTTGATGAAGATATGTCAGTGGGCCCGACGCCTGACCCTCTGCCTGATGGCCCTCGCCGTCTGGTCCTCTCCAAACGTTGGATATGCCCAACAACCTATTGATTACCAACAGGTTCCCATCGACAAAGCCTGGTGGTGGGACGAAAGCTGGTGGAACGATGGAAAGCTCGACGTTCCCGAAAACTTCGATGTTATCGAACGCCAAGTCAGCTACATGAGTGGCCAGATCGAAGTCCCGGCGACCCTCTATCGTCCGAAAAAAGCGGGAACGTATCCAGCCATTTTGTTTCAGCACGGTCGAGCTGGCCTTATCGACGGCGTGCAACGCCATGCCCGACGGCTGGCGGCGCGGGGATTTACAGTGCTGGCGCCCGATGTCTTCAGTGGGCGGTTCATTGAATCTCGCCCGATTGAACATGATTACGCGTTAGAAGGTGACGTCAACGCCGGACTTTCTTACCTGCTGACCCTGCCAGATGTGTCGACAACGAGGGCCTGCCTGTATTCCCATACACGGGGCGGCTATTACACTTTGAAGGTGGCAGTCACAAAGGGCCGCCAGGATGATGCGGCGGCGTGTTACGTATCATATTACCCACATTTGCAGGATCCCAATGCACCCGAACCCATGCAGGTTTACCGCTATGCCACCGAGGTTGATGACTTGAAAATTCCTGCGTTGATTTTCATCGGTGAAAATGACCAATACCAACGCCGTCGCTCCATGGAGACGGCAGTCAATGCCATGCTGGCGCTTGGTCGCGATGTGAAATTATTCGTCTATCCCGGTACCGGACGCGGATTTGATTTTCGCCCCGAAACGGTGCGCACATTTGCCGACGACCTGGCCTCCCGCGATGCCATCCGCCGGGCTGACCTGTTTATGCATAAGCACCTGGCGCCATACGCCCGGTAAGGGGGCATCGTTCATTCTCAACTGCGTTTTTCACGCAACATGACGGAAGCCTCGCCGAGTACAAATTCCTTGAAGGCCTGGGCTGGCGGCGACAGGCGTTTTCCCTTGTGATGCACCAGGTACCAGTGACGTTGAATGGGCAAGCCCTTGACGTCAAGTTCGACCACCAACCCGGCATCCAGTTCCATACGCACGGCATCGCGTGACATTAACCCCAGCCCCAGGCCGGCCTGGACACTTTGCTTCAGGGCTCCGGCCCCGGAAACTTCCATACTTGTGATGAAGTTTAAGTTCTTCTCCGCAAAAAATCGCTCCATGGCAGACCGGGTCCCTGATCCGGGCTCGCGCATGATGAACGTATCCTCAACAAGCGCCGAGGGCTCCAGGTTTTTACGCAATGCCAGACGATGTTTTGGGTGGGCCACAATAACCAGCGGGTTTTCCAGGAACGCGTGAATTTCCAAGTCCAGAGTTTCCGGCGGGCGGCCCATTATAACAAGATCCACATCGTTATCCAAAAGGCGTTTCAATAGTACTTTGTGGTTGGCAACATCCAAAATGATGCTGATTTCCGGGTAGCGTTGCTGAAATGTCAAAAGCAGGTCAGGGGCAAACGTATTGACCGTCGTCACGACGGATATGCGTAAACGTCCGCGCCTGATGCCTTTTAGTTCGTCAATTTCAGCCTCCAGGGTTTCAAACCCTTCTATTATGATGCGGGCATGGCGCAACAATAGCTCGCCAGCTTCGGTTAGAAAAAATGTCCGGCCGACTTTTTCAAACAGGGGCATGGAGAGGGTCTCATCCAGATGCTTCAGCTGAATAGACACCGCAGGTTGGGTCAGGTGTGCTTCCTCTGCCGCCCGCGTATAGCTACCCAGGCGAGCGACAGATTCAAAAAGCTTCAATTGCTTGAGCGTGACAGGAGACGGCATGTCGTTTCTCAGCACATCAGTGGATAAATTTAATTTATAGCAATGATTTAATACTTTAATTTTAATTTATCAATAAGCTTTGTTACATTGATCATCATTGAAAACCTGACTGCACGCGCATTCGTTTTAGGAACCGGTAGTTCAGGTGTTTGTTGGTCACTCCCGATCTCGCAACGGGCGAAAATCACAAAGGAACAGTTAACATGGCGAAGACATACAGCGCAGGCGTTAAAGACTATCGCGAAACATACTGGATGCCGGACTACACCCCGAAAGAGACCGATATCCTGGCTTGCTTCAAGATTGTCGCCCAAGCCGGTGTGCCGCGCGAAGAAGCCGCAGCGGCCGTGGCAGCAGAATCATCCACTGGCACATGGACCACCGTTTGGACCGATTTGCTGACCGATCTGGATTATTATAAAGGTCGGGCATATTCCATCGAAGACGTGCCCGGTGACGACACTGCCTTCTACGCCTTCATCGCATATCCAATCGATTTGTTCGAAGAAGGGTCCGTTGTTAACGTCTTCACGTCACTGGTTGGCAACGTGTTTGGCTTCAAGGCTGTTCGTTCCTTGCGATTAGAGGACGTGCGTTTTCCAATTGCCTACGTGATGACCTGTAACGGCCCGCCGCATGGCATTCAGGTAGAACGCGACATCATGAACAAATACGGTCGTCCATTGCTGGGGTGTACCATCAAGCCGAAATTGGGCCTGTCTGCTAAAAATTACGGTCGGGCATGTTATGAAGGTTTGCGCGGTGGTCTCGACTTCACCAAGGATGATGAAAACGTCAACTCACAGCCGTTCATGCGCTGGCGCCAGCGTTTCGATTTTGTCATGGAAGCGATCCAGAAGGCCGAAGCAGAAACAGGCGAACGCAAAGGCCACTATTTGAACGTGACCGCTCCGACCCCTGATGAAATGTTCAAGCGCGCAGAATACGCCAAGGAAATTGGCGCGCCGATCATCATGCATGATTACCTGACGGGCGGTTTCACGGCCAACACAGGATTGGCACAGTGGTGCCGCGACAACGGAATGCTATTGCATATTCATCGCGCCATGCATGCTGTTCTTGACCGTAATCCCATGCACGGAATTCATTTTCGTGTCTTGACCAAGGCACTGCGTCTGTCCGGCGGTGACCACCTGCATTCCGGCACGGTCGTTGGGAAGCTTGAAGGCGACCGTGAGGCAACGCTTGGCTGGATCGACTTGATGCGAGATTCATTCATCAAGGAAGATCGCTCCCGGGGCATCATGTTTGATCAGGACTGGGGTTCCATGCCTGGCGTGTTGCCCGTCGCTTCCGGTGGCATTCACGTTTGGCACATGCCCGCGCTGGTCAGCATTTTTGGTGATGATTCCGTTCTCCAGTTTGGCGGCGGCACACTTGGCCATCCTTGGGGTAACGCCGCCGGCGCGGCCGCAAACCGGGTCGCCGTCGAAGCCTGCGTCCAGGCGCGCAATGAAGGCCGCGAGTTGGAAAAAGAAGGCAAGGACATCCTGACCAGTGCAGCCAAACACAGCCCCGAGCTGAAGGCCGCAATGGAAACATGGAAAGAAATCAAATTTGAATTCGACACCGTTGACAAGCTGGACGTAGCCCACAAATAGGCAACGCCCCGAACAGACAACTATCGAACATTTAAGGAGCTCAAAATGAGTGACGTACAAGATTACGCTTCCAGCCTTTCTGATCAGAACAGCCGGAAATTCGAAACCTTTTCCTACCTGCCGGAAATGACCGAGGAACAAATCCGCAAACAAGTCGCCTATGTCGTATCCAAAGGCTGGAACCCGGCTGTGGAGCATTGCGAACCAGAGAATTCTTTTGGCAATTATTGGTACATGTGGAAATTGCCCTTGTTCGGGGAAACCGATGTAGATCGTATCCTCGCCGAAGCTGCGGCCTGCCACAAGGCACACCCAAACAATCACGTCCGCCTGATCGGCTATGACAACTACGCGCAATCTCAGGGTGCCTCTATGGTTATCTACCGGGGCAAAATGAAGGCGTAAAGACCCTGCGCGCTCGAGAATGCTGCCGGAGATATTCCGGCGGCTCCTCTCTTGAATATGGGCGTCTCTACGTTTTTGGCATATATATAGCACCCCCTCACAATGAAGGAATTCGCCATGTCCGAGGCGACCGAAGTCCTCTTTGATAAAGAGCAATATCTGGTTTCTGACGAGCCGTATTACCTGAACGTTGCCGATGAAGTGTCTTTGTATCAAGCTGCCTACGAGGCGCGTATGCCCGTTATGCTGAAGGGACCCACCGGTTGCGGCAAGTCGCGGTTTGTTGAACACATGGCGTGGAAACTGAAAAAACCACTGATTACCATTGCCTGTAACGAAGACATGACCGCATCAGACCTGGTTGGTCGTTTCTTGCTGGATATTAACGGCACCCGTTGGCAGGACGGCCCGTTGACAATGGCGGCACGCATGGGTGCTATCTGTTATCTGGATGAAGTCGTCGAAGCACGCCAGGATACCACCGTCGTCATACACCCCCTGACGGATCACCGTCGTATTCTTCCGCTTGAGAAAAAAGGTGAACTGGTTGCCGCACATCCTGACTTCCAGATCGTTATTTCGTACAATCCCGGGTATCAAAGCCTGATGAAGGATTTGAAACAATCAACCAAACAGCGCTTCGCCGCGTTGGATTTTGATTACCCGCAGGCAGAAACAGAAACAAGTATCATTGTCCATGAAGGCGAGATCGACACCGACACCGCCGAAAAGCTTGTGCAAGTCGCACAGCGTTCACGCAACCTGAAAGGTCACGGTCTGGATGAGGGCATGTCGACCCGCTTGCTGGTATACGCCGCCCAGTTGATCAAGAAAGGGATTGCACCTGCCGATGCTTGCAAGATGGCACTGGTCCGGCCGTTAACCGACGATCCGGATATGCGGGATACTCTGGACGCCGCAGTCGGCACATATTTCTAAAGCAGGCACGAGGGTGGAGGCCTTCCCCCAATGAGCCGAGTTGAATTCACCGAATATCTCTCCTGCCTGTCGGATGATCACCCGCACCTGGAAGCGCTCGAATCTGCCTATGGCGAAGCTGCAAGGATCATGTCGCCCCAGGGGTTGGCCAATTATCTGCAAGGTGTTCAGGCAATGTGCGCCTTGGGCCGTGGCGAAGACCTGATCCTCAGCTACATCCAGGGTATGCCACCGGTGGTGAAAGAGGTCGGCGAAGATATCATTCCCGATGTCATTCATTCATTGATGGGGCTGGCGTCGCATACGTCCGGAACCGTATTGGCCCTGATGATGCAAAACTTGCCACTGGCGGCACAGCGCATGGGCGAGTCAGAAGTCTTGCGAAATTACCTCAAGCTGATCCACCAACTGGCAGGAAAGTCACCTCGCGGACTGCGTCCAATGATGGAAAACCTGGATGAATTGCTGGCCAAGCTTACTTTGGGCGGACTTCGTCGCTGGGCAACATGGGGGGCGCAGGCACACCAACGCGATCTCGACGGTCAGATGGCCTATTTTGCTTTAAAGAGCGAGTCCTCCAAAGCGGTCCTACAACGCGAGCGGCGGGGGACCTTGTTTGTAGATAACCAGCGCAAGCTGAATTTTTATTTGCGCGCCTTATGGGGGCGGGCCTTTTTCATGAAGCCGACTGCCGGCGATTATGAAACCCGCAAGGGGCTGCAACCGTTCATCGAGAACTGGTTTCTCCATTTGCCCGATGCCTTTGACGATTTTCATGGCATCAACGGCATCGATATCTACCGTGCTTCTGCCGTTCATTGCGCCGCACATCTGGTCTACACCGAAAAACCCATCTCGGCCGAGCAGCTTTCGCCGTTGCACTTGAAATGCATCGAACTGTTTGAAGACGCCCGCGTCGAATTTCTGGCCTGCAAGGATTTCCCTGGCCTGAAGAAGCTGTGGCTGCAGTTTTTCACAGCCGCGCCACGCGAAGGAGAAGAAGTACCGGTCCTGAATGATTCCATGAACCTTATGGTGCGAATGGCGCACGCGCTTATAGATGACGATTACAGGGATAACACCGACGAAGTAAACGTTCAGGCCGCTGCCTTTAAAGCCAGCCTGGAAGGAAGCGCCTCCGACAATCAGATTTCCTGGGACGCAGGGATGACCTTCTACCATCTTTTGACCCGTGACGGGGTGCCGTCGGTCCGGTCCGTGATCGACTTCCCCATTCCGTATCGCGATGATAACCGCTACGTCTGGGATTTTGATGAAGCTATATGGCAAGAGCAGGGCGTCGATTTCATGCCATCCTCCCAAGGCCAAGTGCGCAAATACGTCAACGTGATGGAGTTCGTTAACGAAATTGATTGTGAAACGGCTGGTGATGATGCTCAGGAAATATGGGTTCTTGGTACCGAGCTCTTCCCTTACGAAGACGCGGGCGAGGCCAGGCAATCTTACAATGAACTCGAAGGCAAGGAACCTGTTTCTGACCCTTACCACTACGCAGAATGGGATTACCACATACAACTGCACCGACCGGATTGGGCAACCATAATCGAGCGTCGTCAAGGGACAGCATCCCCTGAAATCATGGATGAAATCCTGATCAAACACCGGCCTATCGCATCGCGTATACGGCATTTGATCGATGCCCTTCAACCACAGGGGATCGTGCGTCGCCGCGGGTATGAAGAAGGCGAAGAGCTTGACCTTAACGCAGCAGTTCGTGCCATGATCGATATTCGCCGGGGCACCATGCCGGACCCGCGCATCAATATCCGTATCACGCGCCATATCCGCGATCTTGCAGTCGTTATCTTGCTCGACCTTTCAGAATCCACCAACGTTCCAATCGACAAGGATATTCCGGCACCCGAAGACGATGAACAGGATGATCGCACAACCATTCTATCGCTGACCCGCGAAGCTACCGGCCTGCTGGCCTGGGCCATTGACAGCATAGGAGACCCTTTCGCCGTGCATGGCTTTGCTTCTGACGGTCGTCACGACGTTCAGTATTATCGCTTCAAAGATTTCGACGAACCCTATGGTGACGATGCAAAGGCCAGATTGGCCGGAATGAAGGGCGGCTTGTCCACTCGCATGGGCACAGCGTTGCGGCACGCCGGCTGGCATCTTGGCCAGCAACCCGCGCAAAAGCGCCTGGTGCTGCTGGTTACTGACGGCGAGCCCGCTGACATCGACGAGCGAGACCCGCAATATTTACGACATGACGCAAAAAAAGCAGTCGAGGACCTGGCCATGCAGGGGGTTCACACCTATTGCCTGACACTGGACCCGCAAGCAGATCAGTATGTGGCACGCATTTTTGGAGAAAACCGCTATTCCATCGTCGACAATGTCGAAAAATTGCCAGAGCGCCTGCCAGCGGTGTTCGCCGCCTTGACCGGCTGATTGACGAGGGGTAAGGGACGATGGTCATGGAAATTGATATGGACGCCCGTCTCGCAGACATGCCGATCATGGCACAGCGCATGGACGCACTAAAAGCCGATGTGTTCAATGTCTGGCGCCGGGCACGCAACCGTTGGGGGAACCGTTTGCGACTTGGTGGGCTTGGCTTTAAACAGATGGAGCTTATCCTGACCGATCGATATTGGGTCTGTGTCGATGCCATCCGTCATGACTGTCCCGTCCTGGCCTGGGTCGACATCCAAGGTAAAGGCCGTACATCCTTGCACGCATCTATCCCGTGCAAACTGAACTACTATCATTTCGCGGCTTCGGCTCTTAGGGGACCGGTGCTTGAAAAAGTCCACGAAGAGTTGGGCGCCCGATTAAGAAACAATGATTGAACCGTGACAACCAGGAAGTGACCAATATGAAGCCAGAACAAGAAAAACGTTACGTCGGCATCGATAACGATATGTTCGGCGGCATGACCGAAATGGGCAAGATCGTTCGCAATGCCTGGATTTTTGAATTGATACCTGAAACAGAAACCTGCGAAGGATGGATGGCCCAAGGCCTTCAGGGTTTGTGGGATAAAACAAACGCAAACTGGGAACAATACGGCTTTCTGGTTTCCAATCTGCCGCCCCATATCCGCGAGCGTTTTGATCGCATTCAAAATGAAGCCGTCGTGCGGGCAAAAGCGGCCGGGTGGAACCCGGAACACGATATAGAAGATGATGGTGACGGAGGCTGAACCTGAAGCCCGTTTGACACTATCTTGAATTTGCTCAATAACCCCTCTGCCCATTGAACACCGGAGACCGACTATGACCGTTAAGATCGCCCCATCCATTCTATCTGCCGATTTCGCCCGCCTGGGTGAGGAAGTCAAAGCAATTGACGAGGCCGGATGCGACTACATCCACATCGATGTCATGGATGGTCATTTTGTTCCCAACCTGACGTTCGGTCCAACCATTATAAAATCGATCCGTTCGTGGACCGCCAAGCCGTTTGACGTTCACTTGATGATTGATCCAGCGCAACCGTATCTCGAACAATACGCCGCCGCTGGTGCCGATATCATTACCGTGCATGCCGAAGCAGACAAACATCTGGACAGGTCCTTGCAGGTCATCCGGAGCCTGGGCAAAAGGGCAGGGGTCTCGTTAAACCCTGCGACATCTGAATCGGTCATTGAATATGTCCTGGACAAGGTTGATCTTATTTTGGTGATGTCAGTTAATCCGGGGTTCGGCGGCCAAAGCTTCATCGGATCTCAACTGGACAAAATCAAGACCATTCGCCAGATGATCGGTGATCGCCCAATTGAACTGGAAGTAGATGGCGGCGTTAACGCCGACACCATCAAGTCGGTTGTTGACGCCGGTGCCGATGTTTTGGTTGCGGGCAGTGCCGTATTCAAGGGCGACGACTACAAAGCGACGATCAGCGCCCTGCACAGCGCCTTGTAATAGATCGCCAACAGGCAACTCAGGGACCTCTTCCGGGGGCCATTTTCCATGGAATAACCCCTCTAATAAATTGTAGTTTTAATATTTTGAATATACACATAGTGTAATGTAAATTCTTGGCAAACCTATTTAGGGTAATTTTGTGTTCCGACCCCACCTACCAAGTAATTCTGCCCAAAAGATTCGCCAGTTAAGCCAGCTACGATCAAAAGTCTGGATTAATCCGCTGCAATTGCGCCAAGGCGCTTTGTTTGTCGGCTCCAAACTTAACCTCATTTATTTCTGGGAGAAAAAGTGGTTCTTCATTGCCATGGCGATTGGCGCGTTTATGCTCAACATGCCTTTGCCCGAAGGACTTACCTACGAGGCCATGGTTGTCCTGACCATGTCGGTTGTGGCGACCATTCTGTTCATCACCGAACCTGTCCCGTTGCCCACAGTGGCGCTGATGATCATTTGTGCCCAGGTACTGCTGCTGGGGATTGATTCAACCCAAGTTGCAAAAAGCCTGATGACGGATTCCGTCCTGTTCATCATGGGGTCGCTGATGCTGGCTGTCGCGGTGGTTAAACAAAAGCTCGATAAACGCATCGCCTGGCTTCTGGTTCGGATCACCGGCACCAGGACATCGCGCATATGCTTTGGAATATCGGTTATTTCCGGTGTTTTGGCATCATTCATTGGTGAACATACGGTCGCCGCGATGATGCTTCCCGTCGGTATTACCCTGATAACACTGACGTCGGATGACCCGAAGAAGGTTCGTAATCTAGCCGCTGTATTGTTGTTTTCAATATCTTATGGGGCTTCTATTGCCGGTATCGGAACGCCATCTGGCGGGGCCAGAAACGCCATTATGATCGGCTATTGGAAAGAGTTTTTCTATAACCCGACCGACCCCGCGACATACGGTTTCCTCGTCGATTACCTGACCTGGATGATGTACGCCTATCCAATGTTTTTGTTACAGCTTCCATTCGTGACGTTGATTTTGTTAACGACTTTCCGTCCTGAATACAAAGACCTGTCGCGTGCCGTGGTCAAACTGCGGGCACAGGTGGAAGCAGAAGGCCCCATGAAAAGAGGGGACTGGTTCGCGATCGCCCTGTTTTTTGTAATCCTGATCGGGTGGGTCACAATTTCCAGTGAGATTGGTATGGGCACCGTCGCCATTTTGGGAGCCGCCGCCTTTTTGATTTCGGGCCTTGTTCATTGGGACGACATCAATTCCGGCGTCAACTGGGGGGTGGTGCTGCTATATGCCGCAGCAATTTCCTTAGGGGTCGAAATGAAGGTTACAGGTGGTGCCGAATGGGTCGCCGAACACTTCCTTGCGTTGCTGACACCGCTAGGAGCGGATCAAGGATTTGGGTTGTGGGCTGCGGTTTCAGCCTTGACCACCATCGTAACAAACACCATGTCAAATGGTGCCGCCGTTGCTGTATTGGGGCCCATTGTGTTGAAACTTGCCATCGTTGCCGATGAAAGCCCGATCATTCTTGGTTTCATCACGTCAATTTCATCGGCATTTGCCTATTTGACTGTGGTTGGAACCCCCGCGTGTACAATCGTTTACGCCTCGGGCTATCTGAAAACGACAGATTTCCTAACTGTAGGCTGGAAAATGGTGGTGATGTCGACCATCATAATGCTTGTGGCAGCATATTTGTATTGGCCATTTCTAGGTACCTGATAAAAATATACGTATAATTGCAATAGGGGGAGCGATATGAACGAAACGGAAGAAGAGCCTAGCCGCGAAGACCGTTTCCGCATCCTCGTTTGCCTTGATGGTACGGATGAGTCTTACCAAACCCTGAGGTACGCAGCCAAACTTGGTGGTGGCGTCGATGCCGACATTGTCCTGCTGTATGTCCGCCCAGCTGATCAGGGCCTGCGGTCGGGAGGACTTCAGGTTCGTGTCGCGCGCGAAAACATGATGAAATGGGGCCTTGAACTGCCCGGTATCAAGTACCTGAAAAAAGGCCGTGACCTGTTAATAGAAATGGGTGTGATGGACGAAGACTGGGAGGAACGCAGCACCCATCACGGGGTAGAAGGGGACCCGCTGGGCGATAACAAGATCGAATACATCAACAAAGATGGCAAAGAAGTCGTTCTTAAACTCAAAGTCGCCAATGATATCGCTTCAGGCATTCTTGAGCAGTGGGAACTTGGCCACTACGACATTATCCTTCTGGGCGGGTCCGGCCGTTGGCGAGGCGTCGCAAAATCATTGTGGGACCCCGCTGTGGCGGAAAAGGTTGCCGTGCATGCCCCTTGTTCCGTGCTGGTCGCGCGAGGGCTCGATGTGGGGCATGGGCATTTGATTTGTACGGACGGATCGGAACGATCTATGGATACGGTTCGCAAAGATGCCTATCTGGCATCACGGTGTGAATGCCCGGTTTCTCTGATCTCGGTAGCGCTGGACGAAGAAAGCGAACCAGACGCCATAACATATGTCGAGGATGCCAGAAAAGAACTTGAATCCATGGGCATCAAAACCGCAGAAACAATCACCCAGATCGGTAACCCCGTCGAGGTGATCGTCGAGGCAGGGCCCGATTATTCAGTGATTGTTGTATCCGATACTGGAAAAAGTGGCATCAAGCGGTTCTTTATGGGCAGTGTCGCATTCAAGGTGCTTCAGGATTCCTACACCTCTGTCATGATCGTCAGGTAATAGCGTCGATTTCATCATCCGACAGGCTGCCTGGCACGACGGTAACAGGCACCCGGAGACGACCGGCCATCTTGTGAACCAGATATGATACCAGCGGCCCCGGACCTTCCGCCCCCGATGA
>Ga0316204_10006997_pt1 | contig 16857 bp, 11 predicted proteins | sample 6monrhotite_MG_2_FD_205661 | JGI IMG/M metagenome (GOLD analysis project Ga0316204, IMG submission 205661) | Microbial mat bacterial communities from mineral coupon in-situ incubated in ocean water Damariscotta River, Maine, United States -... | ecosystem: Environmental > Aquatic > Marine >... | reverse complement strand
TTCACCACCGTAACGCGCGGCATAATCTATGCTGCGAATTGATTGGGTAAATGTCTTGGCTACACTTGATAGCACATAATCACCGGCAAGATGACTATAGCTATCATTGAGCTTTTTGAAGTGGTCAATGTCAATTAAGAGCACGACAAATGGACGTTGATTACGTTTGAAGCGAGCAAACTGGTCGGCAAGGATGTCATCGAGTTTCTTGCGATTATATAGTCCAGTGAGGCTATCGGTGATGGATAATGTTTCAAGTAACTGATTCTGTTTCTGTAAGGCCAGGCTGGCAGCCTCGAATTCCTGGTGGCTGTGGCGCAGGTTATCTGTCATCTGGTTAAATACCTGTGTCAGATGTCCGAGCTCGTCTCGTTGTATGACAGGCAGCTGGATGCTTAGATCTCCAGCGGCGATTCGATCTGCGGCGGAAGTCAGAGACTCCAGCGGCGTGACGATTGATCGTCCCATCCGCCAGGCCACCAACGCAACCAACAATGTAAGTCCGCCCATCAAGGCCAGAAACATATCGCGGAAGACGCTCCAGGCATGGTATATATCGGCACGATCTCTTTCCGCAACGACGATAACTGATAATGACTGTGACGTTTCGACGAGGCCAAGTACTGAGTGCTGCAAATGCCCATCAAAGGTCATCGGGGCACCTTCTTGTGTGCGTAGACGCTGTAACACTTGCTTGTCTATCGCTGACAAAGCGCTGACACCCTTATAGGTTCCAAGCAACGGTCTGCCTGTCAGGTCTAGCAACACTACCTCCCCTGGGGATGAGTTCGTTGCCTGCAATAGACGAGGCAGCGATGTACCCAAATCAACTACTGCTACCAGTGCACCGAGCACCCTATTGTCCAGCGACAACACCGGGACGGCCATGGTGAGAATGGCAGTGGCATGAGTATCATCCCAGTGAGGCGGGTCAATAATTATGCCTTCAGCAGCCGTCGCTTGCGGCCAGAGTTCTGGCAACGTAACCACATTGGGACTATCCACACTGCTGGCAGCAATTTGTCCACTGGCATCCAAAACAGTCAATTCCAATAGCGGATCAAGTTTTTTCTGAACCAAACGCAAATAATGTGGCAGCTGCTGTGGCTTTTCAGAGACATTGCTAGACGACGAGTTTAAATGCTGAGAAAGCCCATTGATTACCGTATCGGATCCGGACAGCGCACGCAGTCCCTCTAACCGTTCAGATTGCCAATACTTCAATTCACGGTGGGCGTCACTCGCCAATATCCGTAATTGATGGCTAACATTGTCAGCGATCATGGCCTCGTTCTGCCAAAATGAAAGCAGGCCCAGGCCCACTGAAGGAATAAGTGTAGCCAGAATAGCAAAGAGCATGATCTTGTTCTTAATGCTATTTAACAAAATCTCGACACCCCTATTTCAATATAAAACCGGTTGGCACAGAAATGAGTATACAGGCACTCATACGAGAGAATAAGGTCAAGTCTACAATTTTGGCATTAGCTTTATATTAAGAATATATAAGCAATAACTTAAAAATTATCCCGCCATATTTGACGAATTGACAATCCTCGCTGCGTTTAACATTTCGTGCAAAATCTAACCTAAAGTAGTAAATCATTTTTTATGCTTATATGAATGCAAATGTCGGGGCTGGTGGCGATAAAATCAACCTTGATTCCAACTGAAAATTACAATTAACAGCTATAACTTGAGCACTGTCGTAAGAATTATGATGAAGTTTTTTCTCACCCTCCTATAATCAGGTATTACTTGGCACCATTACATCTATGTCGCCTCAAGGAGAGAGCCATGGCAGCAACCATTCAAGAGACTTCATCAACAGATAGTCTTCTGCATGAAATAGAGATAAAGACTGATTTTCTGACGCAATTCGATCTTACCCCAGAGACTGAGCGCTGGCCCCTGGTCAGACAGTGGATGAAAGAAAACCCTCTGCCCTTCTACAAAGAATTACGTGCCAAGCGGCCAATCCTGGTCACACCTGAATGCACACTGGTAGTACGCTTTGATGATGTGACCGAGATTTTAAAACAACCCACCGTTTTCACTGTAGATTTATATAAACCCAAAATGGGTGATTATCTGATGACGGAAGATGATAGCCACATGCATAACACCGAAAAGGAGATTATGCTGTCCTTGCTAAAGCGTGAGGATCTACCCCGGATTCGTAACTTCGTTGCCAAAGCAGGCCGCAACATTCTTGACAACGCCGGCGACAGTATCGAACTAATCAATCAATATGGTCGCATGGTGCCAGCGTTGATGGTTCAAAATATCTTCGGCCTTGACGGTATCAAACCTAAAAAACTCATCGAGTGGTCATATTGGAATCAGTATGACGCCTTCAGAAACCAGCCTTTTCACGAAACGGGCAATTCATATAATGTCCACGAAAAAACCAAGCAAGCCAATCGCATGTTAGGTGTCTATGTCGCTTTTTTATTGTTAGGAAAATGGTGGCACATGTTTCGCGGCAAACCGAAAAAAGACACGGTCACGCGCATGTTGCAGGATTACTATCCAAAAGAATCAAAGTTCAATATTCTGCGTCAGGGCATCAATGCCGGTGGCCTTTTGGTGGGTGCGGTTGAAACTACGTCTGAGGCTGTCGCCCATATCTTCACCCAGCTGATTGAGCGCCCCGAAATGCTGGCCAAAGCAATTGAGCTGGCACAACAGGATGAAACCGAAGCCTTTGATAAAATCTGCTGGGAAGCACTGCGTTTCAAACCCATCGCACCTTATATCTTTCGTAAGGCGGCTATGGACTACACCCTAAATCGTGGCACTGAACAGGCCACCACCATCACACAGGGCAGCACGGTGCTCAACGTGATTGCCTCTGCCATGTTTGACCCTGCTGCCTTTGATGAGCCTGACCAGTTCAATCCTGAACGAAGCTATGGTCAAAGTTTTCATTTTGGGTTCGGTTCACATGAATGTATGGGCAAGATTGTCGGTATGGTCATGATCCCCGAAATGGTACGCCAGGTATTACGTCGTCCCGGTATAAAAGCAGTCAGCCCTATGGAATATCTTGGTAAACCTTTTCCAGAGCAATATCACTTCTCATGGGGTAGATAATTAAAGGAAGCAGGCGGCATTTAAACATGCCGCCTTTTAATTTAAAGCCACTTTAAAGGGTTTTTAAATATTCAACCAAAGCCAGGCGTTGTTTATCAGCGATTGGCGGCAACCACTCCAGTTCAAACGAACCATCTGCCTTTCTAATCGCCTTGCCTGATCCATCAACTTTGATCACGGCAGTCTCACCAACAGCATATTCATGACCTGCATTAGAGTTGGCTGGTAATGAGGTATCAAACTCAAACAGGCCAGGATAATCAGCCTTATCCTTAGCCACTAAACCAACCTTGATCGGATCAAACTCTCGACTGCCAACTGTAAACTTATTTGAACGACAGCGCTTACCTGCTGCAAGCTCTTCATCACTGCAACTGGGCAGAAACATCTCGTAAAGATTGGGCACTGAACCGTTATGCAGATAAGGTGCTGTCGCCCAGATACCATTCAAAGGTCTGGCCTTATAGGCATTCAGGTTATTAGGAAAATCATTATTGATCTCGAAATCCAGGTGAAACTCAGTCTTATCTTTGACCGGACTATTGAAAAAAGCGACGATAATATCGTAAAGCCATTCAACCCTTGCCTGTAACCAGGGTTTGTCTGGGTCGCGCGCGATAATCACACCTTGGGCTGCGTTTTGCAACGCAAACACAACAGGTGTGGTGTCACCGAAATCATCCTTACCGCCAAGGCCAATGGCCCGGCCTTTTAATAGACCGCTATCGCCCTGATAGGTCAGCGCATTAGTCGCCATCTGCGGGTCGGTACCAATTAACGACACGTTGGCAAACTGCGCCACCACCAGACGTTTATCATCATCACGAACAAAGGTCTCATCATCGCTGTGACACAAGGCACACTTATAAGCCTCAAAGATCTGCTCACCTTGTTCAGCCAATTTCTTATCAATGGCTGGCAGGATATCCTCAGGCCAAAGCGGTGACTGCAGGCTGACCAGGTGACGCTCTAACCGACCTAAATTACGTTTATTGACAGAAGCCTTATAACCCAGATTAATCTCCTGCTCTTCAAGACTGAAATCGGCAAACACCCCCAGCACCTCACCGGTATTTCTGCCCAATGGTCCGAGAAAACCAGCAGGTGGACCATCATTATTATTGGCTACACCATTCCACTGGACAAAGTCGTGTTGCGGCGTATCCCACAAAAATGGATAACTAACCGGGGCGTTTGGCGGGTTAGAGTTTGAACTATCCCCAGGCGTCATATGCCCCAAAACACGGTTATAGATACGACCGAAGGCATCAAGACGACCATAACCGTAGTCAACCACCTGAGTACCATTGACTGGCAGATTGACCTGGTTATAGGTCTTCAACCAAGCCAGTGATGCATTTACCTCAGCACTGACTGCCGTTTGATCCTGCGACATATTCAGCGCCAGACGTGACAACTTGGTCTCATCATCCAGAGTTGCCTGCAATGCTGATTCCAAGGCCCGCAGTATGCCATCCATATCCGCTAATGCCTGGCCGCCATCAATGCGAATGCCAACGCCCTTATAATTAATCTGTCCGGTATGACAAGCGGCACAGGTAAAACCCACGTATGCCTTATCCTGATAGGTGTCCTTAACAAAGCCGACAGGCAGCGCATCAGGGTTGTTCCAACTGTCACGCTGGATTAGATAACGATATTTGCTCATATTGTCGACGCTACGAAATAGAGTCTGGCTATCAGCCTGTTCAAGATACAGGAACAGATCATAGGGCATGAAGTCAGAACCCTGAGTGGTGCTGTAAAACCAGAGGCTATCCCAGCGATCCCAGTTCTGATCGAGATAGACAACCTTCTCAGTCGAGTCACCAAAATGATCTTCGACTAATGCCACTGCAGAGCGATCAGCGCTTGCCACTATGCCTTCAGACACATAAGTACAGCCGGTGGCTACCGCTGAACTTAAAATTATCCATAGAAGCGTAAATCGTTTTTTCATTCCCAAATCCTTTTGGTTAGCACAGCAAAATTAGCTGCACATTTGAATGCCTACAAAGAAGACTGCAAGTTTAGATTAGTGTTGCTGTTAGTGCGAGACTTGATTAGATTTTTTGTACTAAAAAAAACCTAATCATATATTTGATATTAACGTTACAGCGAAGATGGAAAAACGATCGCCTTGTCATAATCATGCCGTTGTGTGATGGCACCTGCCATCAAAAATACATCTAGCAAATTGTCATAGGACTGTTTTGAAATAACCGGATCAGTTTCCCAGCAACCCAGTTGTTGATAGGTTTTTACTGTCTGTGTCAGCACGGACCTGTCTACGCCGGGAAAGAAGTTTGCCTCATACTCAAGCGCGGCAATCTCTTCTGCCGGAGCACTGATGACATAATCCAGGGACTTTTGATAAGCAGACATAAATACCTGTGCCATATCAGACCTCAGCCACTGACGTGATGCACATAAACTACTAAACGCCACCGGTCCAACCGCATCACCGACAGCGGCAACCACATAACCGACACCGTCGTATTCGAGTTGCTGCGGTGCGGGTCCCTGTAGATGCACATAATCAGCGTTACCATGACGGAAAGCCGCCTCAATGGCCGCCACATCACCGGCATCAATCACATCAAGGCTGGCAAAATCCACCCCCTGTTGTTGCAAACCATATTTAAGCATGGCCAAGGGCTGAAAAAAATGATCCACCAAGACCTTTTTACCGCAGAGCTTATGCCAATTAAAATTGGGATCAGGTTCTCGTGCCGCAATAAAAAAACCATCCCGAGCATTAATCTGAGCGAAGTGGACAATGTTCACCTCAACACCACGCTCCAGTTCCGCAAACGAGGTCGCCACGGCCGATTGCGCCAAATGACAGCTGCCGTTATTGATGTTATCCACCACAGTATTATTGGGTGTTGCTACCACGTATTCCGGCTCCAGCCCCTCATCTCGCAAAAAACCGCCAGCCATGGTCATTAATAACGGGCTATAAAAAACGGAATGACGTAAGGCCATGATGTTGATTTTAGACATGCTGCTTCCTATTTCTTCTGGGCTGTAAATTCATTATTTTCAAGCTGACTGAGCGACGAATTAAACAACAATCGCAGCCTTTCTACTCGCGCTCTGTTGATTCCAAAATCCGATCGTCCCAGCCTTGATGCCGAGCGGACATGAATTACACCATTATCCGCATCCAGTCTTAGCTCCACATCATCGACAAACCCAAGCCACTTCGTGATAAAACTAGCCGTCAGGTAAGTCGGCTCTTGCGTTTGAATTCGGCCCCCGTTGGCGACAATTGCCTGCTTAACTCTTAGCCAGGCGCTAGCAGCTTCACCTTTAAATGCAAACGGCGCAACATAGGCAGATGGTGATTCACCTTCACTACAGACACAATTTGGCGTATTCGGGCAAGGACTCAATTGGCCAGCCACCAACCCTATTTTGGCTTGCCCCTTTGGCATCAGCTTAACTCCCAGCGTCAACAAAGCTAGCACCACAACGATCCCAATTAACCAATACATAGTGTTTTTCATTTATTCCTGATAAAAACCATACTAGAGCAAAAAGATTCTGGCCCTGCTTTTTACAGTGGCCAATCACCTTGTTAAATGGTGAAATACTATTCCGCCAGATTATTGCTATCTGCACCTATTAAATAAAGCAACTAAAAGACAATACATGGACAGCCAAACTCTACCCGATTTACTGCAACCGATGCTGCAGCTATTTGACAATTATCCCTATATAAAGGCAGGCATTGTCTTTTTGCTCAGTCTGGCACTGGCCAAAGCAATTGCCTTTATTGTTGTAAATATTCTCGGTAGGTTGGCAAAAGGCACCAACAATCAACTCGATGACAAGCTCGCTGAAATCCTGCATCGGCCCCTGTTCTGGACGATTGTGCTGCTTGGTCTGTTAATCGCGATCAACACCACGCAACCATCCGAGCTAATGGCGAGCATCAGCCGCGGCCTGGTACTGAGTCTACTGGTGATGATAGCCACGTCATTCGCCATCCGCCTATTACGCACCTTAACCGGCAGCATCAGTAAAAATGCCAGGCAAAATTCGCTAATTCGACCACAAACCCTGCCCTTGTTCAACAATATCGGCTTGATTGTTGTTATCGCACTGGCCAGCTATATCATATTTCAAATATGGAATATTGATATGACTGCCTGGGTCGCCTCAGCTGGTGTCGCCGGTATCGCCATCGGTTTTGCCGCTAAAGACACACTGGCCAATCTATTTTCAGGTGTATTCATACTTGCCGATGCGCCCTACAAGATCAGTGATTATGTGGTACTGGAAAGTGGCGAACGTGGCAAGGTGACACACATAGGTATCCGCAGCACCAGAATACTCACCCGTGATGATGTCGAAATCACCATACCCAATTCGATCATGGGCAATACCCGTATCATCAATGAGTCTGGCGGCCCACATGAAAAGTTTCGCATCAAGGTTGCGGTTGGCGTTGCCTATGGCAGTGACATCGATCAGGTACGACAAATATTGCATGAGATAGCGCTTGCTGAAGCAGAAGTCTGCACCGACCCAGAACCGCGTATACGCTTTGTTCTTTTTGGCGCCTCAAGCCTGGACTTTGAGTTGCAATGCTGGGTAGAAAACCCAGAGCTGCGTGGCAGAGCCCTCGACTCACTCAACAGCGCCATTTACAAGCGCTTCATGGTTGAGGGCATCGAAATCCCCTACTCCAAACATGATCTGTATATCAAGGAGATGCCGCAATAGTAGTGTTTAGAAAATTGACCCGTTCAGGTTCCAGCTGCCACCTAAGGGGGTGATTGTATTTCTGCCACCATGCTTGGCTTTATATAAAGAGTTGTCCGCAGCTTCGATCAGACTAGCGACATCACCTTGAGGCGACGCTGTAGCGACACCAGCACTGAAGGTAACACTGAATTCTGAGGCCTCATGAGTAAACAGTATTTTCTCAAAACTCTGACGCAGGTCATCAATCAAGGCATGCGCTGCCTCGGCGCTTGTATTTGGAAAAATAACCGCAAACTCCTCACCACCGTAGCGAGCAACTGTATCTGACTTGCGAAGCCGGTGCATGAGTAGCCGTGCCAGGCTCTTGATCACCCGATCACCCACTGGGTGGCCATAACGATCGTTGATTGACTTGAAATCATCGATATCCAGCATGGCGAAACTAAGTACGCCCGCTTGACGCCGCAGCAGCGCCAGTTCACTTTCCAGTGTGAGTTTCAGGGTGATGTGATTCAACAGCCCGGTTAGGCTATCGCAAGTCATTAAGGTGTTCAAACCACGAAACCGTTGCGCACGAATACTGATCGCAGCCACCAAATGGTCATCAGCAATAGGCTTCTGCAGAAAGTCATCCCCGCCCATTTTGAGTGCATCAAGTTGCTGATTTAAGCCGCTCTCGGTAGAAAGATAGACAATGGGCAGTCCCTGATAAGAGGAGTGCTGTCGGATGATTTGTGCGGCTTCAATACCGGAACAATGCGGCATATACAGATCCATAAGAATGAGTTCCGGAGCAAAGTCAGACATGCTATCTAGTAACTGTGCAGAGTCATTAATGACCTCCACATTCATACCAGCAACCTGCAAGACCGCCGCATAATGATCAGCCAACAACACTGAATCCTCAACTATCAGTATCCGAAAGGGATTCGCCATATCAGCACCTCGTAGACGATCAAGCTTTTCCACCATTGCGGAAAAATCCAGAGGCTTTTTAAAATAGGCTCGCCCGCCCGCCCGCAGTGCCGCCAGGCGGGCGGCCCAGTCGTCTCGCGCCGAGATAAAGATCAAAGGCACATTAGACTCAGCCAGTGCTTGCAGCTGTGGCGCGATACGAGTGCCTTCCAAGTCGCCCTCCGGCAGTGCGATATCCAGAATGAGCGCATCTGCGGGACACTTTTGCTGGGCCAGGATAATGTCAGCGCTCATGGAGAACGACTCTGCATCGTAACCAAAGTGCTCAAGCTGGCTAACAATCTCCGGCGCCAACAAATGGTCGTCCTCTAATACATACACCAGCGCCCTATCGTTTTCTTTACCAGTTGTCGCTTGAATAATGCTTGCAGATAAATCATCCTGAGCATTATCAGCTCCTCCACTTGCCAATGCATCAAACTCGGCTAAGGCGCGGTTGATGGTTAGCTTATTCTTTGTGTCGTTATAAGCGGCATCAGTCAATTGCATCAGAAACTCTTCAAGCAGTCGCACCTCTTTGCCGAGACGCTGAAATCCAAAGGTTCCTGCTGAGCCAGCCAGGCTGTGAATCAAACGATACAGCTCCTTGCTATGCTCGGGCCTCTGCTGCACCGCCACCCATGTGTTGTGGATGATTGCCAACCGCTCAGGCAGTTGCTCAGCAAAGGCCTGTTGCAGGACACGCAGTTTTGCCGCCGTGGTAGTTTTTTGCAGATCAGCCACTGCCGCTACCCAATATCGCGCTTATAGTCTGTGTGGCCAGCGTGATTGCCCTGCTCAGTCAAGGCCTCATCCTCTACATAGAGACCCCATACCACCTTGCTCATCGTTTTATTTTCTCATTCATATTCAAGCTCTTTTTAATAGTCGCCAATAGCTGCTCATTACTAGTCGCAGACTTGGTCAATGCTGCCACCACCTGTTCGGTGATATCTCGATTCGGAATCTGCGCCGAGAAAATCACAACAGGGCAATGCCCCTTGAGTTCATCCAGTAGTTCCAGGCCGGAGCCATCAGGCAGACCCAAGTCAAGAATAACTAAATCAATTGACTGTTCAGCGATCAGCTGACGTGCATCCTGCAGACTATCAACGTGAATAACATCTGCCATTTGTTCAAGCAACACTTGGGTGACCTGGACAATATCAGGGTCATCTTCCAGGTGCATGATGCGCGGCCGCTTAACTCGTAGCAGTGCCTCCTGCAACGCCTGTTCCAGACGTTTCTGATTCACCGGTTTCTGTATCCAGTCCACCACAGTGACAGCATCGCCCTGGAAGGAAGCCCGACCTTCATGGGCACGACCGGAGACGACAATGACCGGAAGTTGTGCGGTAAGCGAAGATTCGCGCAACTCTTGCAAAAACATCAGGCCATCAGCATCGGGCAAGGTCAGATCCAAAAGCATCAAACGATAGGCATGCTGGCCCAACAAAGTTCTTGCGCCAGCAGCGGAAGCGGCGATATCACAGACCAGCCCTTCCGGCTCAAGCATATCAGCCAAAATTTTAGCAACGTCAAGATTATCTTCACAGATCAACACACGAATCCCAGGGACAGTTTTATCAGTCTCTGTCACCGCTTGCCATATCGGCAGATCAAAATGGAAAACCGTGCCCACACCGGCTTCCGTCTGGTAACCAATGTCGCCGTCGTGACGCTCGACAATCGCCTTGCTTATACTCAAGCCAAGGCCGGTCCCGCCCATCTCACGAGTATCGGAACTGTCAGCCTGGGCAAAGCGCTGAAATATCCGGCTGTGAAACTCCTGTGGAATACCCGTGCCGTAATCCCTAACCGCGACTCGAATACCTGTGCCATGGGCAGCCACGGAAACCTCTACCACACCATTCTCGGGGGAGAATTTAACCGCATTGGAAATAAGATTGGAAAAGACCTGTAATAGACGGTGTTCGTCAGCCCGCACCGGCGCCTGTGTGACCTGGCTATCAAGCACCAGTCGTACCTGGTGTTTACGAGCGTAACCTTCATTGTCTTCAAGGGCGCGTCTTGCCAGATCAACCATATCCACAATTTTATAATCAAAATCAAGACGCCCCGCCTCGATTTTTTCCAGATCGAGAATATCGTTAATCAGTAGAGTCAGTCGCTCACTATTTCTGGCAGCCATTTCAAGCATGCTGCGTGCCTTTTCCGGCAGTTCTCCTGTGACATTTCCCAGTACAAGGGCCAGGGCGCCACTGATTGAAGTCAGCGGTGTCCGCAGCTCGTGACTGACGGTAGAGATGAACTCGGTCTTCATCTGTTCCACCTTTTTGCGCTCAGTAATATCACGAACAATGCCAGTGAACATGCGTTCACCGTTGACCTCCATTTCGCTGACCGCCAACTCCATGGGAAAGGTGGTGCCATCCTTGCGTCTGCCAGTCACTTCGCGGCCAATACCGATAACTTGTTTGTTTCCAGTGGTCAGATAATTATGCAGATAACCGTCATGCTCACCTGCATACGGCTCTGGCATCAGCATCTTGATATTTTTGCTTTGTAGTTCTTCGGGTGAATAACCAAACAGGGCAACGGCCGCCGGATTGACAGTCTGCACACGCCCTTTTGCATCGATCACAATGATGCCGTCAACAATCGTGTCAAACAGCGCGCGAATACGATTTTCACTCGTCTGAAGCTCGATCTCGGCGCGCTTACGCTCGGTAATATCACGAACAATGCCAGTGAACATACGATCACCATTGACCTCCATTTCACTGACAGCCAATTCCATGGGGAAGGTCGTGCCATCCTTGCGTTTGCCCGTCACTTCACGACCGATGCCGATAACTTTTTTATCTCCCGTGGTCAAAAAATTGTGTAAGTAACTATCATGTTCAGCGGCGTAAGGCTGCGGCATCAACATCTTGATATTCTGGCCCTGCACTTCGTCAGGCGAATAACCAAACAGGGCAACTGCTGCCGGGTTGAGGGTTTGAATACGGCCCTTGGCGTCGATCACGATAATGCCGTCGACAATGGTGTCGACCAGTGCTTGAATGCGTTGCTCCTGATCACGCGAACTTTGGGCAGTCCTGAGTAAATCGGTTCGACTGAATTCCCCTTCAGCGCAATCGGCCAAATCACGCAGCAGCGACAATTCGGCCTTGGAAAACTGTCGCGGTTGATCATCAATAATGCACAAGGTACCAATACGTTCGCCCTCTGGCGAATGCAAGGGCGCCCCTGCGTAGAAGCGGATTTTCGGGCCGCCGCTCACCAGCGGATTATCGGCAAAGCGAGAATCTTCCAGCGCATTGGGGATATAAAAAACCTCATCACTGAGTATGGCATGACCACAAAACGATATATCCCGGGGGGTCTCTTCGGCATCCAGCCCCTGGCGTGACTTGAACCACTGGCGTTCTGAATCAACCAGGCTGACAAGCGCGATAGGGACCTTAAAATGCTGCTGGGCGATGCGAGTGATTCGGTCAAAGCGTTCTTCAGGTGGTGTATCAAGGACTGCTAGGCCACACAACGCAGCGATTCGACTAGGTTCGCTTTCAGGAATGTCTGGGATTTTCATGACTGAATTTGAATCCTTAATTTTGTACTGAATAACACAGCATCAGTCACTCTTTTTCGTCTGTTCAAGACTGGAAATGCATTATTTTTACCGATATTAACAAGTGAGTTATCGGGTTAGAACTGATAAATATTTACCACCACATAACTAGGCTTAAGCAATTGATCCAGCGGATATAATTTAAGCATTCGATTTGCATTTCTAAAAAGCAAACAGCGCTTATTTTTCAATATTTTTAATAATGTTTTTTGCTTTTTCATTCTTGTAATGAGTTTTTAAATCAATATTAGAAAAACAAACGCTGGCTTCATCTATTCAATTCAGCAATCACTTCTGTCGCCAAACGCTGACTATAGGGATTGATCTTGCGGTGGGTAGGCAACCAACCCAACAAAAAGCGGTAAAAGTCGGTCCATGCAACAGCATACATCGCCAACCACTCGGCCTTTAACTGATCCCAATATAGATCCAAGTCCAGCGGCTTGTTTGTTATTTCCAGTGCCTGCTTCAACTCAGTGAAATAATAGTCCAATAACTCATGCTGCCACTGTTCACACTGCTGCTCACTGAGGCAACTGCCGAGAAAATAGACCACATCTTTCATACCACAGCCACCGCCGACATATTGAAAGTCCACCGCGGCAACGGCAAGCCCATCTGAAGAAAAACAAAAGTTATCGACCTTGGCATCGCCATGCACCAAGGTTTGGTAACGGCAATTATTTAACCGCCTGTCTATTTCCGCAGCGGCATTTTTTAGATCGCCCTCAGCCATCGCCGCCAGCTCATCTGGCCGTGTTTTAAGATGCCAATAAGTACCTGTTTGCCATAAACCCTCTGGTTTCGCGGCCATAAAGGTCGCATGAAAGTTGGCCAACCAGCGCAAACACAACTTCACACCATCCATATCAAGATCAGACTTTCTCAGCGGATAACCCACAGCATCCAAATCTTCCAACACAATCACAGACTCATCCGCCGCAGAGGTGGTGGCATAACACTTGGCCACCCGACATTCGTCGCCACACTGGTCACTCCAATCTCGATACCAATGCATCTCTACTGCGTATGACTTTATTTTTCGGGCATGCGAAAGGTCTGTATTCCAACCCCTCGGGTGAATTGATTCAGAAGGTAAGGCAATATATTTCAAAATCACAGAGTTTAAATCTGACCCGGCAAGCGCTACCCGCACAATCTCACCATAACCACTCCATAACGTTTGAATGACTTGCTGTGACCTTATTGCGGTCGCATCAGTAGATTTGAGGACAAAGTCTTGGAAGTGTTTATTCATTAGGGACTATTTAGATTCATCATCATTACGACACAACTCAAGTCCACGCATACGATTGACCACCGCCACCAGCTCCTGAAGCCGCGGCATGGCCAGGCTGCCGATGATGAACGGCATGACCTGATCCAGTCCCGATGTCTCAACATCCTGCAAAGCCTTGCCCAAACCTGCCACTAGGTCCATTTTTTCTGGCGCGTAACGTTCGGCGTAATAACGAATCAGATAAGCTATGGCGCGCAGCTGAGCACTATCCACTAGCTGCTCTACCCGGGTCAGATCAATCTCTTGCCGGCCATAACGCAAGGCACGTGTCTCAAAGGCCTGAATCTTGTCTCTACCCTCACGTACACAGGGGCTTAGGCATTGTGGATTTGGCACACGGTTATGTGTCGTAATCTCTAGTGGCTCGGATTCTTGCGCTGGGGCAGTCTGGGCCAATTTTTTGGCCTCAGCGCTAACGTCTTCAGGAATGTAGTTGTCCATCATGATGACTCTGTCAGCGACATCAAAAAAGTCTCCTGATCCGCCCATTACCAGCACCACCGACACCCCGTGGCTGTGACTCAAATCCTGAATGCGCTGCACCATCGGTGTAATTGGTTCCTTCTCCTTGGCGACCAGTGCCTGCATGCGTTGATCACGGATCATAAAGTTGGTGGCTGAGGTGTCTTCATCAATCAGCAGTGTTTTCGCACCTGCCGCCAGGGCCTCGATAATATTGGCCGCCTGCGAGGTACTGCCGCTGGCATTCTGAGTAGAAAAACAACGGGTATCCTTGCCCTGAGGCAGATTGCTGATGAAGGGGCTGATATCAACCCCGCTGATGGCACGGCCATCTTCAGCTCGTATTTTAAAGGCACTGGCATCGGTCACCACCTGTTCCCGCCCATCACCAGGGATGTGGTCATACACGCCCCGTTCGATTGCATGCAGCAGGGTCGACTTGCCGTGATAACCACCACCGACAATCAGGGTCACACCCTTGGCAATGCCAAGTCCACGTAGCGCTTCGCCATGTAAACGATCAAGTTCCAGCGCGAGAGAATCCGGCGCCCGGAACCTAACCGCCTCAGCAAGCGGCCGATCATCAACACCACTGACACGAGGCAACACCGCGCCATCGGCAATAAAGGCAAGCAAGCCTTTGGCCTCAAGTTGCTGGCGTAAATGATTTTGATCCTCAATCGAGTCTACGTGTCTTTGCGCTGCCGTTAGATCAACAGATAACAGCCCCGCCTGTACAAGCTTGGGCAACTCTTGCAACAGCATGGCCTTGGCCTGCCGAGCATTAACTGAGCGACCATCGGCAGGCAACGCCAGGCGAAAACGCAGCTCTACAGCACCGTCACACACCAGCACAGCATTGCGCTGCAATACCTGCTGGCCGTAAGAGGCAATAGACACCTCACCACTCTTGCCTGAGCCACGGCTGCCCTTGAAGTGCTGTTTGATGGCAGCGGCAAAATAACGGCCAAGGTAATCTTCCAGGGCGATGCCGCGAATATGATTCGAAAATAATCCCTTGGTAAGGGCTATTGTTGATGCTTTGATAAAGAGGCGGCAGCGGGAAGGATCTGCAAAAGGGTCGCCCTGGACATGATCAATGCGCAACAGAAAATCAGGAAACTGATAATCTCCCTGAATCTGTTTATAGGCCTTGTATCCGCGGCGGTCGATCTGATCGAGTAAACCTTCTAATTTATCCATGGCAAAATTAATAGCCTATTCTTGGTCCTGGCTGAAATCGTAACTTAATGCAGTATCGGGCCGTTGCAGGTAATAACCTTGAATATAGTTAATCCCTTGTTGCCATAAATAGGCAAGCACGGTGGCATCCTGAACAAACTGGGCAATAGTTAAAATGCCCTTGCTCTTAGCAAAGGCGGATATGAAATTAACAGTGGCCTGGTCGTCTTTATTTTTAGATAAATTTCGAATCAATTGCCCGGATATCTTTATGTAATCCAGATCCAAACTAAGCCACAAAGCTTTTGCCTCCGCTGTCAGGCCTTCAAGCCCAGCATGGTCGAGTGCTACCTGGCAGTTCAGCTGCTTTAGTTTTTTGCACAGCGCTTGAGCCTGGGCTTGGTTTTTTGAGGCGTCGATCTCAGTTATTTCAAACACCAGCGAAGACGCTGGCAATTTTGCCACCAACAATTGTTCACTCAGCCAGGCCTCCAGACTGGAGTCGCGCAGACTACAATTGGAAAGTTTTATAAAAAATCGAGTATTACCTTTATCTTTCTGCCGTTCAGTTAAGCTGTGTATTGCATTACTAATCACCCAACGGTCTATGGCAGTCATCAGCCCCGCCTTTTCTGCTGAACCCATGAAGGCCCCGGGGGCAATCTCTTCGCCTTGATCATCCTGCATGCGCAGCAATAGTTCATAATTCTCGGCCGGCTCGGCGGCGAGATTGACAATGGGCTGGTAGACAGTGACAAATTGATTATTCGACAGCGCGGTTTTAATCCGGTCAAACCAACGTTTTTCTTCTTCTGATAGTGAGGCGGGATTTACCGCAGCACTCACAGCATCGGTTTGAATAACGGCCTGGCTTGTTGCTGCACCTGTAGTGATGAGTTTGCTACGGCCTATTTCTCGTTGAATAATCAAGCCCAAGAGTTGTGCAGACTGCTGCGAAACGGCATCTTTTGCCCCCGCTTTTAAAGCCAGGCAACGAGTCGAGTCATCGATATTCTCTGCAATCACAACCAGTGGAATATCAAGTGTTTTTTCTTCGAGCGCTGCATTGATGCTCAGAATATCTAAACCCGATACGAGGCCATCAATCACAAGAATGATATCCCACGTCTTCGTAGCCAGCGCCTGCTGTAGGCTGTCTATGCTATTCGCTATTTTACCTTTGACGGCATAACCGATTTTATTCAGAACAGCGGCAATAGATTTGGCACGTTCTGGATCGGTATCGACAATAATGATTTTTAAGGGCTGCAAATCAGTCATAACATTCAAGTATGTGGTTAATTTCTGACAAGATTACCATCATATTTATAATAAATGGCTGATTAAAACAGCGATATTTGCAGATCATAATGCCACAATCAGCCTCACCGATATCCATTAAATCCGGTATAATTTGTGCCTGTTTTTTAGCTGTAGCAAGACCTACAGAGGATTTAGCATGATATTTTCGTCTTTAGATCTGGCACCCGAGATCCAGAAAGCACTGGATGCCTGTGGCTACAAGCAAATGACCCCCATTCAAGAGCAAGCA
>Ga0316204_10006996_pt1 | contig 16860 bp, 6 predicted proteins | sample 6monrhotite_MG_2_FD_205661 | JGI IMG/M metagenome (GOLD analysis project Ga0316204, IMG submission 205661) | Microbial mat bacterial communities from mineral coupon in-situ incubated in ocean water Damariscotta River, Maine, United States -... | ecosystem: Environmental > Aquatic > Marine >... | reverse complement strand
TGGCGGCGAATAGCGTCTCGCTGAGGATCAACGGTGTGAATCCCACAAATGCGGGTGAAACTGCGGCAATTCCCGCAGCGATGACACCCGTGGCCGGGTCGACCAATTCTTTGCCCAACCAAAAGACTAGTCCGCACGCAGCTGTCCCAATGATGGCTAACATCAGCCGAATGTAGATGATGTCGTCACCGAACATGCGCATGCCGAGCGACAGCACCCAGGGGAATCCGGGGGTGCGCATGATACGGCGCGGTGGGGTGTAGAGTTCAAATGGTTTGCCGTTGGCCAATTGTTCTCCCAACGTCCAATACCCGGTAGCATCCCCTGCGATGAGAAATTCACGCCCCGGTTGTTTGTCGAGTTGAAATTGCAGCACAGCGGCGGCGCCCACGCGCAAAATCAACGCGACCGTCATGACGATCAACAACCATCGCTTCCAACAGTTGAAATCGGGCATGGTGGCTTAATACCGGGTCCTAAGAAATCGGCGGATGGTATCGGCAGCGGGAAGTGGGGGTCAAGGGCAATGTCGCGCAGCACAATGCGTCGATAACGGCGTAACTGGTTTTGTGATCCGAAGATGTGTCATGACGGCTGAATGTGAAGGAAGGTTTAGATTTGGCGGCTGCCTCGTATCTCAAAATCGCGTGCGTGAATTGCGGCGATTTTGAGAGAGCGCGTCGCGTGACAGCGACCGTGCAGACAAAATTGAGTCGCTAGAGTTGCGTTCACATGTGCGAGCGGTTCCAATGGTGACTCTCTTAAGATTCCCGACAACAGGTCTACGCCTGGTTTTCATGTTACCGATGCCATTCGGTGCCGCGTTGAGCTTCGCGGTCACGGTTAGACGGAGACACCCATGAGTGAAGCAGCACCTGCGACCCAGTCCAGTCACAGCGAAAAGTATTTGTTTTGGGCCTGTTTTATCGCGTTGATTGCCACCGCCTTTGGCTTCATGGTTCGCGGGGTGTTGATCGACGAATGGGGCACGCAGTTTGGTCTGGACGATGTCGAAAAAGGACAAATCGCCGGTGTTGGCGTGTGGCCCATGGGGGTCAGTATTATCCTGTTTAGTTTGGTGATCGACAAAATCGGCTACGGTCGGGCGATGGCATTCGCCTTTTTTTCTCACATTGCCTATGCCGCGGTCGTTATTTGCGCCCCGATGGTTTTAGCCCCTGAAGGAGCATCGATCGAGGAAATCGCCGCTGGGAAATCCGCTGGATATTGGATGCTATATATTGGCAACCTCATTTTCGCGCTCGGAAACGGCACGGTGGAAGCAGTGATTAATCCGGTCGTGGCGACATTGTTTAGCCGCGAAAAAACGAAATGGCTCAATATTTTACATGCGGGTTGGCCGGGTGGACTTGTGTTGGCTGGCCTGTTGACGATCGCGATGGGCGACATCGACTGGCGGTTGAAAGTCGGTTTGATTTTCTTACCCGTTTTGACGTACGGGATCATGATGCTGCAGTGCAAATTCCCTGTCTCGGAACGGGTCGCCGCAGGCAGTGGATATCGCGAGATGCTCCAAGAATTCGGCATCTTGGGGGCATTGATTGTCACCATGCTGATTGTGCGTGAAGTTCTGGGAAGCGTGTTTGGCTTTTCTCCGACCATCCAATGGGCGGTTGTTGCGGCGGTCGTTGTGCCGTTTGGACTCTATGTCCGAGCATTGGGCCGACCGATGTTTATCTTCTTGCTGTTGATCATGATTCCGCTGGCCACGACTGAGATCGGTACGGATAGCTGGATCACCAGTTTGATGGAACCGGAAATGGCGACGTTGGGAATGAATGCCGCTTGGGTGTTGGTCTATACGTCGTTCATCATGATGATCTTGCGGTTTTTCGCCGGACCGATCGTGCACAAGATCTCTCCGCTGGGATTATTAGCGCTCAGTTGCGTGATTGCAGCCGTTGGTCTATTGGCTCTCTCCAAAGCAGCGGGAATCATGATTCTGGCGGCGGCGACTCTTTACGGATTCGGGAAGACGTTCTTCTGGCCCACGATGTTGGGCGTGGTTTCGGAACGGTTTCCGAAAGGGGGTGCGTTGACGCTCAATGCGACTGGCGGCGTGGGTATGCTGGGAGTGGGTGTGCTAGGCGCACCGTTTTTCGGCCTGCTACAGGAAGAAAACGTGACCGATCACCTTAAGCAAGAGCAACCTGCGATCTACGAACAGATCACCACCGAAAAGAATAGCGTCTTCGGTCCCTACACAGCGGTCGATCCCGAAAAGAAGGAAGAACTCCCCGCTGCAGAGAAGACGACTGTCGACGAATACGTCTTACTCTCGAAGAAAGCCACACTGGCAACAGTCGCTATCTTTCCCTGTATCATGCTGGTCTGCTACTTGGCGTTGATTGCCTACTTCAAATCGAAGGGGGGCTATACGGCTGAAGTTCTGGCAGGGCATCCGGATGCGGAGGAGTCTGTAAAATTCACCAGCGGCTCCGAGGGGCCTGGTGAGGCGTAACGCCTCGCGGCAGAATTGAAAACCACCGGTTGCCGGCAACGATGTTGCTTGCAGCCGGTTTTTTTATAGCGCAAACGCAATACGACCGGCATCTGTTCGCTCAATGCCAAGATCACGACCAATGCGCGGATCGGGCCATGTGGTGGCTGCGGCGTTCCGGTAGCGTTGGAGCGAAATCGGTGAGACGAACCAACTATTTCACAACCATCGCTTGGCGGCAAATCCGTTGGATGGCGTTGGGGATGAGATCCAACGGGAGGGTCTGGTCGGCCAAACCGGCGTTGGCAATCGCTGCCGGCATGCCCCAGACAACGCTAGATGCTTTGTCTTGCACGATGATGGGGGCTCCGACGGCGGCCAGTTCGCGGGCGCCTTCGATCCCGTCTTCTCCCATGCCGGTTAACATCACCGCCAACGTCGAATGGCCGTACCATTTGGCGGCGGAGCGGAACAAGAAATTGACCGAGGGTCGACAAAAATGTTCCGGCGGTTCTTCATTGAGCACGGTCACCATACGTTTGTCTTGGCGATCAATGGCCATATGAAATCCGCCCGGCGCCACGTAGGTATGTCCTCGTTCGATGAGCATTCCGTGCGTCGCTTCGCAGCAGGGCCGGCCGCCGTCCTTCTCCAAGTGCTTGGCGAGCATGGGCGTAAACATGGGCGGCATGTGTTGGGTGATCAGGATCGGCAGTTCGAAGTCAACCGGCAGTCCCGCCACCAGTGATGAAAGTGCATTGGGGCCGCCGGTACTGGCTCCCACGACCAAGACTTTCGGTATGGCTACGGCCGATGATGCAATGGGAAAAGCGGTTTTTGGGGGAGTCGCCGTCTGCGTATTACATTGCGCGAGTGCCTTGACCAACGGCAGCAACTGTTGCGAGAGTTGGGCGATGCTTTCAGCCGCATTTTTTGCGACCGGTTTGGCGATACATTCGGCTGCGCCGATGGTGAGCGCCTGAATTGTCGTTTTGGCGCCCTCGTATGTCATGGAACTGGCCATGATCACTTGTGTGTCGGGAAATTCCTTCAGGATGGCCCGTAGCGCCGTGACCCCATCCATAACGGGCATTTCCACATCAAGGACGACGACATTCACAGGTTTTTTTCGCAAAAACTCTAATGCGGCCAAGCCGTGCATGGCGGTGCCAGCGACCGTAATATAGGGATCGGTCTCCAATGCCCGGACCAACAGTCCTCGCACGACGGCCGAATCGTCTACAACCAATACTCTCACGGAAGTTTGTGTCAAGGCACACCTGATTCTGAGATAGCGTTCGGGAAATATCCGTTACGGTGACTGAAATAGTAATAGTCGCCCTAGAAGTTCAACAGATTCAATACGTTGACGATAACGATCAATCGGTGTTCCAGACGATACACTCCAGACGTGATTAGTTTCCAATGCGCGTCCAAGTTTCGAGGCGGCGGTTGCAACGTTTCGCCCGAAACATTAATGACCTCGCCGACCTCATCGACTAACAGGCTATAGGACTCGTCGTTAAAACGAACAACGACGTTCATGCTTTGCAGGTCGCCCGTCAACGCCGGTAGTTTTAGCCGTTTTCGCAGGTCGATCGCTGTAACAATCTGCCCGCGCAGATTCAATAAGCCCGCGATTTCCGACTTAGCTTTTGGCGTACGGGTGATCGACTGCGGGTTCAGGACTTCCTGAACGGAATTGACGGGTACGCCCAGTAACTGACCGTTAACCGAAAACGATACGAATTGATTGTGGTAATCGAGTTGGTCGTTTATATTGTCCGCGCGGCCCGTAGGCGCGCTGAGGGTTGCTGTTTGACTCATGCACTCACTCCTTGTCGTCCTTGTTGGTGGCACAATTCTTGGACGCTACTGAGAAACTGCTGCGTATTTAGCTTCGTAAGGCATCGCGAGAACCCAGCCTGATGTGCTCGCGATTCCATTCCGGCACCACTCAGCGAGGTTAATGCAATGAGGGGTGCCCGCATATCGTCACTCCGTTGCACATACCATTGAGCGAATTCGTATCCGTCCATCATTGGCATTTCGATGTCCGAGACGATGAGATCGAAATGTTCTCCGTTTTCGATCGCCTCGACAGCGTCGACTGCCGAGTCGCACACGCGCACCAGGAAGCCTGCGGTTTCCAACGTCGTCGTCACCAATTGCCGGAAAAACACGGAGTCGTCGATGACTAGAACGCGTTCGCCTTCGGATTTGGACTTTTTCTGAAACCAATCCGGGTCCGCCATTTCCACATAGTATTGGGCATCGATGACGTCGGTTGCCTTGTTGTTGATGATCGCCGTACCAAGGACGCCGGGCCGCGACGATGGCATGCGGATTACCAACGGTTCCTCGCGAATGTCTAAAATTTCCTTGACAATCAATCCCATCGACCGGTCACCTTCGGAGAACACGACGATCGGCTGTATCTGATCGTCCGCATCGGTGGACGCGCTTGGATGGATCGGCAACAAAGGCAACAGGTTGTCGCGGTATTGCACAACCATGCGATCACCCGTGCGTTCGATTGTATTGACGGGGAATTCTTCAAGTCGTGAAACGAGCGACAATGGAACGGCCATGGGCGACTCCCCGCCGGCGTCGAATACTAACATCGTAGTGGTATTACCGGCGAGATCATGGTCTGCATCGCCACGTTGGCGATCCGCTTCATTTGCAATCGAACCACCGTCAAACTGAGCGGCAATTCCGCCGACATCCAGAATCATGATCACACGCCCGTCCCCCAGAATGGTCGTGCCCTGATAGATGGCAATGTCCTTGAGGAGGTGTCCCACCGGCTTGACTACGATTTCTTCGGTGTCAAACACTTCTGAGACGATCAAGCCGAATTGGTCGTCCCCAGCTTGGACGACAACAATATTCACATCCCGCTCTTCACCCAAGCGCTCGTCATCATCCAGCTCCAATTCGCGATCAAGATGGATCAACGGCAATAATCGGTCGCGCAGCCGATAGACTTCGTTCCGATTGATCGTTTCAATCTTGTGGCGATCCTCAGCGGCCACGCGGACTAGTTCGACGATCGTCAATTGCGGGATGGCGAAGGAATACCCTCCACTCTCGACGACCAATGCCGAAATGATCGCCAACGTCAGTGGGATTTTGATTCGCACTTCCGTGCCAATCCCGCGGCGCGACGTTAAGTCCACCGTTCCGCCAATCCGCTCGATTTGAGTTTTGACCACATCCATGCCTACGCCGCGTCCCGACACGGAACTGATTTCCTTAGCGGTTGAGAAACCGGGGGCGAATACGAGGTTGACCAGATCCTTTTCGGACATTCCGGCCGCGGTTGCGTCGGTCAGGATGCCATTTTCCACCGCTTTTTGTCGCACACGCTCGGCATTAATGCCCGCTCCGTCATCGTCGACGCAGATGATCACATGCCCTCCTTCATGGAACGCATTGAGCCGCACAAGGCCGGCTTCGGGTTTGCCAGCTGCGCGGCGATCAGCCGTCGATTCGAGACCATGGTCGGCTGAATTTCGCACCATATGTGTGAGCGGATCTTTGATGGCGTCCAGCACGGTGCGGTCCAACTCCGTTTCAGCGCCCCGCATGTCCAGTTCGATGAGTTTCCCGGTTTGCTGGGCCAGATCACGCACCAGTCGCGGCAATTTGCCCCAGGCGTTTCCGATGGGTTGCATCCGAGTTTTCATGACCCCTTCCTGCAAATCCGTCGTCACGCGATTGAGGTGCAGGATGGGAGCCGCAAAGATGGATTCATCGTCGCCACGAACCATTTGGACAAGTTGATTTCGAGTCAGAACCAATTCGCCGACAAGATTCATCAAGCTGTCCAGGACATCTACATTCACACGAATCGACAGGTCGCTGATACTCTTTTTAGAGGGGTCCACAGTCTCTTCCTGTTTTTGTGTCGTATCTGCGACAGGTTTGCTGACTTGTTCTGCTGGTGGCGTTTTCACGTCGACCGCCGACGTCGCTTCGGCGGGAACATCGCTGCTCTCAACAGGAACATCATTGTTCTCAACAGGCACGTCATCGTCGCCATCGTCGGCCGATGCCATCAATTCGTCGAGACGTGCGATCAATTGGGAGTTGTCGCGGACCGGTTCCTGCCCCGTGGTTTCCAGTCCGTGCAGGAGTTCCTTAATTTCATCGACCCCTTCCAGGATGAGTGAGATTGACGTCGGTGTGACACGCAGCTCATGTTCGCGCATCAGGCCCAGCACGTTTTCCGTCGCATGAGCCACGGATCCTAAGCCGGTGAGGCCGATGAATCCACAGGTCCCCTTGATCGTATGAATCGTGCGAAAAATACTGGCAATCAGGTCGTCGTCGTCCGGGCGCTTTTCCAAGATGACGATTTCGTTGTCCAGTTGCGACAGGTTTTCCATGCTCTCGGCGAGGAATTCCTGAAGGATTTCTTCATCCATGCTATTGGCACTCTTTGCTACTTGGATACGGTTGGCCGGACGAACCGTTCAGGAACAATCGTCCCTGGTCCAGTGCTTTGATTTGAGATAGGTACGCGTTTTCTCAATACTGAGCACGCAATATCCGCGGGGATGCATCCCTTGGTGCTTTTTCTTAGCGCCTATCGTCTTGGACGCTGGTTTGGCTTGAGACAGACATCTTGGTGAACAATCCAAATCGGCAGAACTGTGAAATGTGTTAAGACGCGGTGAGTTTTCCACCCGCATTTGCTCGGGTACAACACCTTGGCTGTTGACTGCCAAATTACGATGGGATAGGAACCACTACGAAGTCAATCGTGCAGTCAGTCCCTGACCAGGACCTCAGGCCGATCTCCAAACCTTATTTGTCGGGGGACGGCCGTGGCATCCCTAATTTGAGCCGGAGGTACTGGGGATGAGCGATACGCGGTTTACGGCTGCTCAGTTTCTGGCCTACAATGCGGCCCACAGTGATCTGGTCGATACGTTCGGTGAACTGGTAATTGGGCGTGCTCACTCGCCTGCGAACAACAGCAATGGAATGACAAAAGGAATGGCCATGAAGTTTCGAATCGCGTGCGTCTTAGGAATAGTGGGAGTTGCGGTGGCGACAACTCACGCTCAGGATACTTCACCGCAGAGAGGACTTGCCCCCGTGAATGGACCACAGCACCGAGCCAATATCGATATTCACTACGCCTCAAGGCAGTCTTTGGGCAAGGGCGTGACGCTCGCCAAGTTGTCCAGCGGCTTGACCGTCATCGTGCAGGAGAATCATGCAGCACCAGTCGCCACCGTCCGCAGCTATGTTGTGAATACGGGCAGCGCTTACGAAGGTAAGGACATGGGAGCCGGCTTGAGCCATATGTTGGAGCATTTAGTCGCCGGCGGCACAACGACCATCCGGCCCGAAAAAGAGGTGCGGGCGCTTGTCGATTCGATGGGCGGACGCACCAATGCCTACACGTCGAATGATATCACCGCTTTTTACATCGATTGCCCGGCGGATAAGGCCGCGTTGGCCATCGAACTGATTGCCCAGAATATGCAGTTTTCTACGATCCCCGAAGACGAATACCTCCGAGAAATGGGAGTCGTGCAGCGGGAATTGGAAAAAGGGGAACAGGAACGCCGCCGAGTCCGCTACAACCGCATGAAGCAACTGGTTTATCAAGTTCACCCTATGCGGCACCCCACCATTGGCTATCTGCCGGTCGTGCAACAGGTTAAACGTCAGGACGTGATTGATTTTTACCACAACCGCTACGTGCCGCAAAACATCATCTTTATCGTTGTGGGAGACGTGAACACTGACGACGTTCTGGATGAAGTGCTCAAGGACTTCAAAGACTTTCATCGCACGACCGAACGCGCACCGATCTTACCGGTCGAACCCGATCAGGCGTCGCCGCGGACGATTCGCGTGGAGATGGAAGGCCCCACGGCACAGATCAGTCTGGCGTGGCCGACCGTGCCGCTACAAGACCCGGACCTGTATCCGCTGGATGTCGCGGCATTTGTTCTGACCCACGGTGACAGTTCGCGGCTGGCCAAGCGATTGAAAATCGATCAGCCGTTGGCGACATCAGTCTCCAGTTCTTCGTTTACGCCCGGTTTTGTCAAAGGCTGGTTTCAGATTTCAGCGGAGTGCGCTCCTGAGAATATCGATGAGGTCCGTCGGATTATTCTCGAAGAAGTCGACAAACTAAAAACCACCGAAGTCAGCGAAGCAGAGTTGGCTAAGGTCAAACGCCAAAAAGCGGCCGAACACGTTTTTGGACAACAAACCGTACAAAACCAGGCCGAAATGCTCGCCAGCAGTTATCGGTCGACAGGCGATCCGCTGTTTGACGACCAATATGTTGCCGGCATACAGACGGTGACCCCCGAAGAGATTCGCAACGTCGCCCGGAAGTATTTTCTTCCCCAACGCATGAACACAGTGATCATCGAACCGTTGGGCAGCGGTGCCAAACGGCAGGCGACCTCGGACAGCCAACCGGCCGAATCCGAAATTATTCGCAAGCAATTCCCCAACGGGTTGACCGTTTTGCTCAAACGGCACAGCGTAGTGCCGTTGGTGTCGATTCAAGCTTTCGTCAAAGGTGGTGCGACGAGTGATACGAATGCCGACAGCGGCTTGGCGTCGCTCGCCTGCCAATTGATGACTCGCGGAACGAAGAAGTACACCGGGGAACAAATCGACGAATACTTCGATTCCATCGGCGGTTCGCTTTCCGTTAGTAGCCAGCGCAATTCGAGCTACCTGCAATCGTCCGTGTTGTCGAGCGATTTCGACGCAAGCCTGGATTACGTTCAACAGGTATTAGTCGAACCGACGTTTCCTGAAGAAGAGTTCGAACGTATCAAAGGCCTGCATCTGCGGCGGATTGCTGCCCGGGCGGCCAACCCCCAAACCGAGATTTTAGATTTTTGGGCGTCCGAGATCCCTGCCTCTTCTCCTTACCACCGCACGGTGAGCGGTACGGTCGAGACGGTTTCGAAGTTGACGGTGGATGATTGTCGCAAATTCCGAGCCGATTACTTTGTGCCCAACAATATGGTCATAGCCATTTTTGGCGACATCGACGTCGACACCACATTGGCCAAGTTGGAGACAATGTTTGGTTCGCTCCCGCGTTCTGATTCGTTCCATTGGCCGGAGTTCCCTGAGAACCAATCGCTTACCAAGTCGCGATCAGAACATTTGCAAAACCAAAAGCAGGATACGGGCATGATCATGCTCAGCTATCCGGTTTGCAGCATCTATGACCAAAAATCGCGAGATTCGCTGGAGGTACTTTCCGGGATTTTGACGGGCGGTAGTGGCGCGGGAGGCCGATTGCACGAGGAGTTACGCGGCGCACGATTGGTCTACTACGTATTCGGTTTTCAGATCAATGGTTTCGCACCGGGTTATTACAACGTGCTCACGCAAACTCGGCCGGAATCGATCAATGATGTGATCGGGAGAATTGAAGCAGCCTTTGAAAAGATTAACAAAGAAGGCGTACCCGCTGAGGAATTCGAGGGGGTCAAAGGGAAACTGATCGCAGCTCATGCGATGAAAAATACAACCCCTAGCGCACAGGCGTTCCAAGCCGCTATTGATGAGTTGTATGGCTTGGGCTACGACCACGACCGTGGCTATGACAAACGGATCGCGGACGTCACTGTCGACGATGTGGTCAAGGCTGTGCAAACTTATTTCCAGCATGGCTTGGTCGTCACCACATCGCCGGACGCCTCTCCGGAAGCAGCGGCGAAACCGGATGAGAAGAAGTAATCCCGAGCAATGAGTATCCCGGGAGCGCGTGGCTCGGATCGAGCCGCGCGTTATCCCTGGGCGTCATCATGCTCAGTCGTGAATACCTACTCCAAACTTACTGCGCGGCTCAGCAGGAGCTTTGCTTTCCCGGATACGTAAGTATGCCGGTTACGCTTGGTAGAGGCCGGGGATTGTTTCAGCCTTGACCAGTTCACGTGGCTGGTTGAGGTGGTTGTAGACGATCGTATCGGGGGCGATCCCGAACGAATGGTAGATTGAGGCCAAGAGTTGTCCCGGGTGCACCGGGTCGTTCAATGGTCCCGATCCGGTTTTGTCCGAAGCACCGTGGATTCGGCCTTGGTGGACGCCCGCGCCGGCGACACATGCCGTGTAGCAGTAGGGCCAGTGGTCGCGACCGTCGGACGTGTTGCTGTTACCAGAAGTGCTTACCCCCCGTTGCGGCGAGCGGCCGAATTCGCCGATGGCGACGACCATGGTTTCGTCCAGCAGTCCTCGTTCGTCCAAGTCGGAGAAGAGCGCCGAGAGGCCCGCGTCGAGCATCGGTGCGGATTGAGTTTTCATACGTTTGGTCAGGCCAGAGTGCACGTCCCAGGAGTGGTTGTCCGAGTTGGCCACCTTGGGCCAGACAACCTCCACGACTCGCGTCCCGGCTTCGACGAGCCGCCGGGCGAGCAACAAGCTTTGGCCGAACGTGTTGCGGCCGTATCGATCGCGCATCGCCGTTGATTCTTGATCGAGGGTGAACGCCTCGCGGGCACGGCCGGAGATCACCAACTCCAGCGCCCGGCTGTACGACTGGTTCAAATTGTAGTGCTTGACCGCTTTTTCAATTTGCGGCATGCCTTTATTGATCGAATCTCGCAAACGGGCACGACGCTGGAGTCGGGTGGCATAGACCTCGGGACGGAGTTTCAAGTCGTCGACCCGAATGTTGTCCATCTTGTTCATGTTCATATCATCTCCTTCGGGATAGAGATAATACGGGTCGTATGCGCGGCCCAAAAATCCCGCCGTGCCGGCCTTGCCGACTACGTTACTCTCCTGCAGCGGCCGGGGCATCATCACCAATGGCAGCATCGGTTCGGTGGGTGGTTTGAGGCGAATGATGTTGGAGCCGAAGTTCGGAAAATCCTTAGGTGTCGGGGGTTCCAACTGGCCGGAGGCGCTGACCTTGTCGGTGGTGTAGCCAGTCATCATTTGATAGATTGCGGCGGTGTGATTGAACAACCCCTTGGGCGTATAGCTCATGGAGCGGATCATCGTAATCTTGTCGTTCACCTGCGCCAATTTTGGCAGCATTTCTGTGAACTGCACGCCCGGCAGCTTGGTGGAAATCGGTTGAAACGGGCTGCGGATATTGTCAGGGACGTTCTCCTTGGGATCCCACAAGTCGAGGTGGCTGGGGCCGCCTTGCAGGAAGATCATGATCACGCTTTTGGCCTGGCCCCAACCGGGACCGCCGACGGCTTCCGATTCTTTGGCTGCGGCGCCCTGGAGATCAAACATCGTGCCCAGTCCCATGCCCAGCATGGCTGATCCACCAACCCGCAATAAATCGCGACGCGTAGGGCCGACATTTTTATCGCAGACGTCTTTTCCAAGTTGTCCGGGAATCACGAGCATGACAGGTTCTCCGTAATCTTGTGAACAGATGATTTCTGTGAATGATTAGTCACGTCGGCTAGTAGCGTCGGCGATTGGATCGTGCATGTTTGCCTGAGCGTCGCGAAGGACGTTATCGATTGAACATGAATGACGGACTATTGATCAATGCCCACGCGATGTCTTGTGCTGCGGTGAGTCGATTTTGGGCCAGTTGCTCGGTGCTCAGTTTGACATCCCCGCGCAGGCGACGCAATCCCGGTTCGATCGGTACCGGGCGGCTAACGACTTCGAGGTTGGCCTGCATGGCTTTGAGTACAGGATCCTCCGGTCGAGGTTGGCGACTCTCGGCGACTGCCTGTTCGTGTTTTTGCAGGTCCTTGTCGAAGCCGCGGAGGTATTTTGTCACAGCCGCATTTTGTTCGGCGGTACGTTTGTCGGAGGGGACTTCCAGGATTTTGGCGATTTCAGCGTCTACCCCGTTGAGTAGGATCGGATCGGCGGAATTTGTAACCGAGAGCCGAAACTTGCCGATGGAGTGTGTCTTGGAGTTGAATTCCTGTTTGAGTTGGAACGTCAAAATTGTACCGCCCGGCAGTCCAATCGGTTCGGTTAACGCGAAACTGGCATAATGGTTCTCGCCAGTTTTACCAGAGATAGCCCATCCGTTACCGGCAGGGGCGGAGACGCCATCGATCGCTGTGACCACTGGATATCCCTTTTGGTCGTAATCGGACCGAGCGTCGGCCAACTTCAATTTTGTCTTTTGATCCGGGTTTTCCTTAGGAGCGGCCCAAACCTCGAATTCGGTCAGGACGAAGTTTCCGTCGCCCGAACGGCCGGGGCCTTTCTGGGGGCTGCCCTCATGGGCCAAAACCTCCAACCGAATACTACGAATTCCCGTGAGCGGCGTCTCAGCAACCACATTGTACGCACCAACGCCGTTGGTCCCCGTCGCTACCACCGACAGGTCCTCTTGCTTGGTCAACGTTGCGGTGTTGGTTGTGGAAAGTTGTGCGGGATTGAGGGCGACCCAAGGGGTGTTGCGATTCTCACGTGCTTCCCAAGCCGCAAACTTGGCCGGCAGCGTTGCTTCGTATCCTTTGAGCGCCGCTGCGAGCATTTCGGTCCGCTGTTTCTGTTGCTTATCCAGTTCAGCGATTTTCGGCGCTACGGCTTTTTCATAGGCCGCGATTGCCGCCTTGGCTGCTGTCATGGAGGCTTCACGTTGTGCCGCCTGGGCGGTCATCATCGGTTTGAGGGTTTCTTCCCGCACGTGCAATCGATGGGACAGCTTGTCATGCTCCCGCGGGATCTCCTTGAAGACTTCCAAGCTGGACGCGATTTCTTGTTCCGTCGCGGGTCGGTTGAGAATATGCATGAACAAATCGTTGATGAGTTGCGCGTCATCCGAGATGCGCTGAACCAAACGAGCGATGTCGTTCTTGGGGTCGGCAATGGCGTCGCCAACGGTCGGGCCGGTGACCATGGCCATGACAGGGCCGAATTGCACGCCGCTGGAACGTTCGCATTCACAGGCGCTCTCACGGGGGGGACGACCGAACTGGGCCAGAAATCCGCTGGGCTCCTTCACGCCAGCATCGGGCAATTGGGCGGCGCGCGTTCCCGGGGGGAGGTTGGGGAAATGCGACATCGAACCGGTCGCACGATGCAGTGCGTCGTACAACACCTCGGCGGGCAGTCGCCGTGCCATGGCATGCGAATAGTTGATGTTGTCGTCTTCGTTCCAACGATTGGAATTGATGGACAACTGATACGCGCGTGATTTGCAAATCAACCGCACCAATTGCCGCGTGTTGAATCCGCTTTGTACGAAATCGTTCGTCAGCCGATCCAGTAATTCGGGATTGGTCGCCGGGTTGCCCGCGCGGATATCGTCGATTGGCTCAATAAACCCGGTGCCCAGCAGATAAGCCCACAAGCGGTTCACATAGCTGCGGGCGAAATACGGATTTTGGGGCGAGGTGATCCAAGCTGCCAAATCCTCCCGTCGGGAGTCGGATTCACTTGTCGGATGAGCCGCGGGGAACGGAAACGTCGGTGACATGACGGCTCCGGTGGTCACGTGTTTGACCTCACCCTCGTTTTTATCGTACACGATTTCAAACAGCGGTTTGGCCCCTTCGACGGCAGTGCCTTTGGTTTTTTTGTCGCCCGAGGCGGGATCCTTTTTCAGCCCCACTTGCGCGAAAAATGCGGCCGTCTCGTAATACTGGTCTTGCTTCCAACGCTCAAAGGGGTGGTCGTGGCATTTGTTGCAATTGAAACGGATGCCTAAAAACAGGTGCGTCGTGTTCTCCATCGTCTCTTCGGGAGTCCGCAGGATTTTATAATACGACGCGGGCGGGTTCTCCTTGTTGGAGCCGCTGGCTGTCAGAATACGGTGCACGAGGCGGTCGTAGGGTGTGTTGTCCGCCACCTGCATGCGAATCCAATCGTGGAACGCTTTGGCCCCTTCGGCGCCTAAGTATTTGCGATTGACCTGCAACAGGTCCGCCCACTTGTTGGTCCAGTGATCGATGTAATCTTCGCTCCCCACCAATTGGTCAATCAGTTCGTCGCGTTTCAGACGGGTGTCGCGGCTATCGGCGAGGAAACTGCTGACTTGCTCGACTGTGGGAGGCAATCCGGTCAGGTCCAGATAGACGCGACGAACGAATTCCGCGTCGGTGCACAGACCGGACTGCACGGTTTTGGTGCGTTGCAGTTTTTTAACGATCATTTCATCGATGTAATTATTCACCGGTTGGTCTTGCCAGACGAAACCTGTACGGTCTCCCATGACGGTCATGGTCGTGGCGGCATAGGCGCCTTGATAGCGGGTGAGGATCGGTGTTTCTCCGCGGCGGAGGACGGTGATCAAACCGGTGCCGTCGGTTGCAGCGACTTCGATGTCGCCAACTTCGACAAAGGCTTCGGCGGTGGCATCGCGTGATGTGCCGTCGGAATACGTCGCCACGACGCGCATCTGTTGTTTAGACCCGGCCAACTGCACAATAGGGTTTTGTGGTGTGACATCGATCTTGACGACATGCGGGACCGACGGGTCCAGTTTTGCGCCGTCGGCAATCCACTTGCGAATAATCTCATAATAGGGCGTTCCGGGTTTGGCCAGTTGTCCGCCACCGTGGGGGACCGCTGCCGCGGCTTTGAGCAACATGAGGCTATTGTCGGGCGAAGCGCGATTGACGCGACGCGACGCCAAGTCATCGGTAAAGGCCCGCAGATCGAATTCGGAATCGTTGCCGCGGAGCGACAATTTGAATCCAGCTTTTCCCTTGTTCGCCCCATGGCAGGTGCCGGCATTACAGCCCAGCTTCGTCAGCGTGGGAACTACGTCACGTTTCATGTCGACGGGGAAGTCGTCTTCGACGGCGGTGACATGCACGACGGCCTTTGCAGCCTTATCCGCTAAGGTAAACGTAATCTCAGTTGTGCCGTTGGCATTGGCTCGTAACAGACCGGTCGGCGAAACGCTCGCGATTGGCTCAGTGGCGACGAATTGTGCCAGCCGAGTCGCGTCGACGCGTTCGCCCGATTCCAGTACGGCTGTCACGAGAAACTGTACCGAATCGTAACGGTGATCAATGGTGATTTCCTGCGGCTGAACTTCCAGAGTGGCTACCTTTTGGCCTTCTGGCAGTGATTCCGGAGCCGGTGCGTCATCGGCTGCGGTCGTTACGGAGTCTTCGATTTCGCGTTGGACGATTTCGTCGCTGACCGGCACAGAGACGAACTCTTTTTCCAGTTTCGCATTTTCAGTGGAGTAGAGTCGGATTTTGCCGTCGCCACCGGAAACCGCAATGGTTTTTCCGTTGGGATGGAAGACAACCGCGTACAAGCCGGTGTTGTCCACGGTGGTTTGGGCCACGGCTTGGACGCCCTGCGTACGGTATTCTTCCAATCGTTTTCGTTCCACTTCAGAACGTTGGCTGGAGCGCTTGAGCGAAATCTTCTTGATGTCCTCCGGCATTTCGACGTCGAACTCATATTTGGCGATTAAGACTTCGCCAGATGTGTTGTCACTGCTGACGGCGGCGACGTGGCTGCCATCTTTGCTGATGGCGACACCAAACAAGCGGCCTTTGAGTGGCGGGAATTGGCGGATCAAGTTGGCGTCATCGCCGATGACGCGTTTGGATTCGCGGAAGATTCGATACAACTTGGGGACACCGTCAGCACCGCCGACAAAAATCACGTCGGATGTGGGATGCCGTGTGACTGTCGCGATGCCGCCCTTCAGCGCGCCGGGAGTAATCGAGGTAATGTTGTCGATAAACCGTTGCGTTGCGATCTCCGTCAGTTTGGCCGTCCGGTCGCGGCCCACAGAAACGAGGTTTGTGCCTTTGACCGAGAAAACCGTATCCAACACCCAGTCGCTGTGAGAGCCTTGATAAAGGACCTGTTCCCCTGTGGTGGAATCGATGGCGCGCACCGTATTGTCGGAGCATCCAAACGCGATCAATTTCCCATCCGGCGACCAGCTTGCGCCATAGATCGTGTCGTAAGTGACCGGCACGGAGAGCGACAATTTGCGTTCTTGCACGTCCCAGACTTGGACCTCTCCCATTCGCGCCGGCAATCCGCCAGTCACAGCCAAGCGTGTTCCGTCAGGGGAAAACCGGACCGATTCGATGCGCTCCGACATTCCGACCAAGCGCCCAGCCAATCCCGATCCATCGGCCTTGTGCAATAAGACTTCATGAAATCCAGCGACAGCCAGCAGTGCTCCGTCGGGTGAATAATCCAACGACGTGACGACCGGCGGCGCTGTGTAGATCGGCGGGTGCTCGTTGTCATAATGCCGTTTGGCCGATTCGGGTGTATCGTTGACGCCCCCTTGCGCAATCCATTGACGGATCAATTCAATTTCAAATTCCGTGAGCGGTTTACGACCGCGAGGCATTTGCGCTTCGCCATCGACCGGAATGATTAATTCCAACAGGTTGCTTTCGTCGGGTATGTTCGCCACAACGGCGGGGATTTCCGACTCGCCGCCGCCAAGGAGTTTGTCGAATGACGTCATGTCGTAG
>Ga0316204_10006994_pt1 | contig 16862 bp, 9 predicted proteins | sample 6monrhotite_MG_2_FD_205661 | JGI IMG/M metagenome (GOLD analysis project Ga0316204, IMG submission 205661) | Microbial mat bacterial communities from mineral coupon in-situ incubated in ocean water Damariscotta River, Maine, United States -... | ecosystem: Environmental > Aquatic > Marine >... | reverse complement strand
GCGTTTGAGCGTTTGAGCGTTTGAGCGTTTGAGCGTTTGAGCGTTTGAGCGTTTGAGCGTTTGAGCGTTTGAGCGTTTGAGCGTTTGAGCGTTTGAGCGTTTGAGCGTTTGAGCGTTTGAGCGTTTGAGCGTTTGCCCGCTTGAGCGTTCTACCGTTTGCCCGCTTGAGCGTTCTGCCGTTTGGCCGTTTGGCCGTTTGGCCGTTTGGCCGTTTGCCCGTTTGGCCGTTTAGCCGCTTGAACGTTTAGCCGCTTGAACGTTTAGCCGCTTGAACGTTTAGCCGCTTGAACGTTCTGCCGTTTGGCCGCTTGAGCGTTCTGCCGCTTGGCCGCTTGGCCGCTTGGCCGCTTGGCCGTTTGCCCGTTTGGACGCTTGGCCGCTTGGCCGTTTGGCCGTTTGGCCGTTTGCCCGTTTGGCCGTTTGGCCGTTTGGCCGTTTGGCCGTTTGGCCGCTTGGCCGCTTGGCCGCTTGGCCGTTTGGCCGTTTGGCCGTTTGCCCGTTTGGCCGCTTGGCCGCTTGGCCGCTTGGCCGTTTGGCCGTTTGGCCGTTTGCCCGTTTGGCCGTTTGCCCGTTTGGCCGTTTGCCCGTTTGGCCGTTTGCCCGTTTGCCCGTTTGGCCGTTTGGCCGTTTGCCCGTTTGCCCGTTTGCCCGTTTGCCCGTTTGGCCGCTTGAGCGTTCTGCCGTTTGGCCGCTTGGCCGTTTGCCCGTTTGCCCGTTTGCCCGCTTGAGCGTTCTGCCGTTTGCCCGTTTGGCCGTTTAAACGGCTAAAAACTCGCCCACGCTTCAAAGGCCCCCTAACCTACTATTCATGATCCTACTAATTGGCGGGCAGAAGGGGGGTACTGGCAAAACCAGCATCTCCACAGGAATAGCCGCAGCTCTTAGCCAGGCTGGCAGAAGCGTCATTATTATCGATACTGACGAGCAAAAATCCGCTCTAAAATGGGTGACATGTCGAGAGAAACTCGATGCCCCGTTGGTGCTGGGGGTAGGGCGCTCAGGGGACATTGCCGAGCTTGCAATGCAGTTCGCAGACAAGTTCGACGAAGTGATAATTGACGTCGCTGGAGTCGACAGTACATCTCTTCGCTCGGGTCTTGTCGTGGCCGACTGGCTCTACACGCCTGTGGCACCGAGCCTGCTTGATACCGACACGCTCTACACTGTCGACTCTCTTGTTGGCCAAGCAAGCATGCTAAATAAGCGCCTCAAGGGCCGCATTGTTTTCAATCGCACCGATGCGCGACCCAAGGATGTTGAGGAAACCAAGGAAGACTTGGCCGACCTACAACACTTGACCTTCTCCGACGCTATTTTACGGCAGCGCAAGATCTGGATGCGCGCGTACAAGGCAGGGAAGGGCGTTCTGGAGTGTTCTGACGCAAAAGCCAAGCTTGAGCTGGGGACGCTAGTTTCGGAGATCTACGCACTCGACCCCAACCTCTTGGTTGCGGCCAAACGCAGTAGGCACCTCTCTTCATCAAAGCAAAGCGTCGCACAGGCCAGCGCGTAAGGAATATTCGAAATGCCCGCAGCAGAAGCAAAAGACTCAGCCATCGACATCGCCGCCTTCATCAACGGAAACAAAGGCCTATCGGCGTCTTTGCCTACTCCTGTTAAGGAGACTCCTAAGAAGAAATCTCGTTCCTCGAAGGCGCACCAAGCCAAACCAAGCGAGAGTACAGTCCCAGCTCAGGCACCTCGGCGGAAGCTTACTGCCATGGTTAGCCACTCCACGATCGTTGCTCTTGAGCAACGCTACGCAGAATACTATCCACTTACCGGTCCACGTCTTGAAAAGCGTGACATCGTCGACAGAGCGATAGCTCGAGTTCTTGAGGATCCGGCTCTCGTGCGCGAGGTCTTCGGGTTGCCACCAAGCGAGCAATAGTGCCGTTTTGGCGCGCCGCATAAGCAGCACCGCCAAAACCTTAAACCACATTGCGCCAATCTATAGATTGGCGTACCGTTGTCGCATGGGCGGCAAATCAACCAAGGGTAAGCCTCTATTCACAACGAACATGGATGCGGACCTCATGAACGAGGTCCGTAACTGTATCGCTGCACAAATGGGCACACCGTTCGAACTCCCCCTTTCAGGATTCTTCGATAGAGCCGTGCGTGCTGAGCTGTTGCGTCAGCAAGAGCTCTCGAACAATGGAGCTGCGTTTCCCCAGCGCGAAGGAACCTACCTAAAGGCCGGTCGCCGGTTCACTAAGAATAGGAAGGGGAGGGCAGGGGAGTGATTGAAGGCATCACCGAGGCTGGCACCAAGGAGGGGCGTGAGCGTCGTGACTTGATTGGTGTTGTTCTGGACGAACGCTACAAGCTCGAGTCTCTTCGCAATCAAGGTGGGATGGGGGAGATCTGGAATGCTTCCGATCTCAAGTTCTCTCAAGCATGCTTGGTCAAACTCTTACCGTCGGGGATGGTGAATGATGCGACGCACTCCGCTGCGCTTATTCGTGAGGCGCAACTCACCAAGTCGTTGCCGAGTGAGCTGACCCCTTTCGTAGGTGACATGGGTACCAGCAAGGGCATTACGTATTATGTGATGGACCTCCTGCCTGGAACAGACCTAGGAACTCTTCTTGACAAGGAGTTTCCCTCGGGCGTGAGTCTTTCGGAGTTCGTTCCGCTCCTAAGCAAACTCCTCGAAGCTGTTGCGGCACTTCACGCGGCCGGTGTGATTCACCGAGACCTAAAACCCGACAACATCTTCGTGCAGTATTCTGACGACGGGGCTCCATCCGTTCGAGTTATCGACTTCGGTGTTGCCCAATCAAGCAGTGAAGACTTCGAGGCGTTGGATGAGCGAGTGTTTCCTAGCACTGCGCACTTCACTCCACCTGAATGCCGCCTCCAATCCATGGAGCCTTCGACCCATGCAGGTGACGTGTTCGCCATTGGTCTAATTGCGTACCGCATGATTCTCGGTGGCCACCATTTCGAGGAGTTGGACTACGAGAAGTTCTACGCTGAGAAATCCCCTCTCCCGTCCTTGCATGAGCACCCCGCTGGTAAGACGAAAGGGCTCAATGCCGCCGTTGGCCAGGTTCTTTCCAATGCTGTAGCCCATGACGTCTCCCAGCGCTACCCCGATGCTGCATCCATGTTGCTACAGTTGCGCAGCGCAACAGAGTTTCACCCAGGGAACATTTCGCCCGGTACGATTCTCGATGAGAGCTATCGTGTCCTTGGCTTCTTCGACAAGGGTGGTATGGGCGCTGTCTACTTTGTTGAGGATGCTCATCGCCCAACAAAAGAGAAGCTGCTACTCAAGATTCTCTCAGCTCCTGCCGGTCAATCGGAGAAAGCAACGCGTGTTCTAAGACAGCGCTTTAGAACTGAGTGTCAAACGCTTCACACTTTGAAGCATCCGGCCATTCCCTTTATCCACTATAACGGCAGCCACAACAACGTCCCATTTCTTGTCATGCAGCAAGCTGCGGGCGACACGTTTGGACGCTCCTTTGACAAGCTCCTAAAGAAGGGCGGTTGGCCCGCAGTCTTTCGCATGGCGCGCCAGGTCGCCGACGCACTGGATGAAGTGCACGCCAAAGACATCATACATCGGGATATCAAGCCAAGTAACATTGTTGTCGACCCAGAGACCGAGAAGGCCGTGGTGCTCGACTTCGGTATTGCCCGACTGAAAGCATCAAAGCTCACTGGCGCCAACACTCGTATCGGAACTCCTGGTTTTACCTCACCCGAGCAGTTGGACTGTAAAGCTGTCTTCGCTAGTGATCAGTGGTCCTTTGCTGCCTGCTTCTACGCTCTACTAACGAACATCCACCCTGGACGTCACCTTGACGACGAGGAATACTTTAAGGGGGCCGAGCTAAGGGATATGCTACTCGGTCGTATTGCCAGTGACGAGGTTCTCCCACTATCCGACGTCCCCAAGCGTATCGAGACACCGCCTGGAGTTGTTGCGGCTATCACGAAGGCTATGTCGTTTGACCACAAGGATCGCTTTGAAAGTGTCACGGCGTTCGTTGAGGCAATGGAAAAGGGCACACAAGATGTTCCGGCGCCTATTCTGTTGCCTGCTCATACGGATGTTCTTCTACAGGAGTGGCTGGGACCTGTGACTCCTCCTACGGCAGAAACTCCTTTGCTCCTCCTGACGCCTTCTTCGAAGCCAGAAGCTTCGAGTATTCCGTCCACGGCGGCGCCATCGTTTGGTTCCGCTACTGAGCAGATCCCAAAGTCTTCGTCGAGAATAAGCTACCTCGGGCTTGCTCTTGCGACGAGTGCTGCAATTGCGGTTGGTGTATACATCCTGTGGGGCAGGGGAGGGGAGCCGCCTGCTGTTGCTATGGTGAAACCACCGGCACCTGAACCGGTACAGCCAGTTTTCAGTGCCTCTAAGCCCGATGATGGAACGCTATCTAGGAGTTTTTCTGTACGTATTCTAGCGCAGACGGACGATAAACCTGTAGAAGGGATCGAGGCGCGCATCGGAAACAGCTCGTTCACTCTTCCGTCTGAGACATTGTTGCAAGCCGGCTCGCTTGTTGCTGTCGTCGTCGACCCGGAATACGCCGGCTCTTACGCATGTGCGGTGTCCTCTGAGGCCCCCACCTGTATGCTCCGGCTTGTTCGCACGACAACCCAGAAGCCGATAGCAAAACGTCGACCCAGGGGTCGCAAGGTAGAAAAAACAGAGGAGTCTCTAATAATCGATTTCCGAGAGAAGCGCGATCCGACGGAGCCGAGTCTGTTCATCCATAATACCAAGAAGAAGCCATAGGCTCCCACTGCATCCTTCTGACGCAAAAGCTTAGCAACCTCGACGGCCTTGCTCCGATAAGGGGCACGACATGACTACTAAGCACCAAACAGTCCCGCATGGGGCTCAATCAGAGTCCACTGTCCAGGAAAGCTCTTGGACGGATGGGTAACACGGCCAAAGCGCCCAGGGGCAAGAAAGTCCAGTCCTCCACCGCAATACGAAAGAAGCTCTTTGTAAACGTCCCCGAGCACCTGTCTCTGTTCATAGATGAAGACCGGAGGCTCCTTGGCATGTCCTGCTCGGCGTTTATCCGCCACATCATCAAGGCGCATCAGGGGAACAGGCAGTCGCGACCGGACGACGCTCCAAAGCGTAGTCTCCCTGTACGCATAGACAATCGGCTACCGCGCACTCCACGGCAAATCCTGATCGACCCCGACGACGCAGCCCACCTCGATGGCATCGGCTTAGTCGGTGGGCTTAGTCGCAATGCGGTCGTTACACTCCTCTTACTCGACTGGCTCTCTATCGAGCACCGTAGTGCACCTGGGTTTCAGGCTGCTCAATGCAAGTCGATTTGCTGCTCTCGCCATGCGCAGGCATGCTCATTCTCTTCATTGAGTTGTATTCCTAGGAACATCACCTAGTGGGTCGCATAATGTCCGTTATGTGGCGAGGTTCTGGAGACAAAAATGGCGCCATACAGTCGAGTCTTGCTGGGATGGCTTAACCCACATTTCTAAACCGCACTGCGCGGCACCATCCTTTGACGCCGTCGCCGACGCAAAAGCACGAAAAAACCAAAGATCCAGAGTCCGGCGGAGGACTGCGATGGGGCGACCCCGCACCCACCACCGCCGGAATCACCATCAGCGTCTGGTGGAGCTGCATCAAGCAACTCAGCAGCGCCAGCGTCTAGCTGTGGCGAGCATGCATTCGTGTTGTCGAGAGGGCAAATGTCGTTGCGATCAAGAAGTGTGTCGTTATCTGAATCGAGGTCTCGATAGTCGGGAATGCCATCTGCGTCGGTATCGACTGCCGCTGTTTCGAGGTCAGCATCGCCAGCCTCAACACTATCTAAAATGGAGTCGTTGTCCGCATCCGTATCGTTGGCATCAAGGTCGCCATCGTCGTCTGTATCTGTAGGCAGCCCTGGAGAGAACTCTTCTAAGTCCGAAATCGTGTCGCCGTCCGAGTCCGGGTTCTTTGGATCCATGTCGTTGGCCAACTCCAGGTTGTTAGGAACCCCATCGTTGTCTTGATCGTCGTCACACAAATCGCCGATTCCATCGTCGTCAGTATCTTCCTGCAGTGGATCAGGAATGTCTTTGCAAACATCGCAAATGTCCCCGGCACCGTCACCATCGCTGTCAGTCTGATCGATGTTTGCGATGTCATCGCAGTTGTCTAGATGATTGCGCAAGCCATCATTGTCAGGATCGGGTGGGCATTGGCCAAGTGCAAAGAAGAAGCCGTAGTTCATATCGGCTAACGCTATGTCACCGCAGCCATCTGAAGAAAAGTCGCCAATCGCCAAAGCACCATCGCTGTATTGTGTAGAGCCACCGATAGCACCGTGGATGATCGGTGGCAGCCCGCTGATAAGAACCGAAGCCGTGCCCCAGCCTCCTCCATGGACTACGACCACATCGTTAATGCCATCGTCATCCATATCTCCAAGTTTTACGGCGTTTACATCCGGCGTTGCAAAGGGGTAGGGCTCGTATGGCGTGCCCAGGGTTCCCAGAGCCGTTTGCTCGACGTACATTGCCATTGGGGCCGAAACCCCAGAGACCGAAACGATGTCATTTCGCCCGTCGCCGTTCACATCTCCAATGGTTCGATAGTGTCCTGCCTTCGGTACTTCGAACGTGGTTGGCGTCTCTTCAAACCCTCCAACTCCATCGTGGGCATATAGGTGAAATAGGATAAGCAAGCCATCATAAGAGGCAGTCAAGAGATCGGGGTTGCCGTCTCCGGTGAGGTCACCGACGTCGATCGTTGGGGCAATGTTTATTACCTCCACGGTTTCCATCGCAGCCAATCCAAGAGCTCCATTCCCATACCAAATCGTCGCTGGGCCAGCTTGGCAACCGCCGCCATACACACAGCTACTTATGAGGTCCATATTGCCGTCAAGATTCACATCTGATGGAAAAAGGGACATGGCCCTTGGCACAGGGCTAATACTCGCAGGAAGCAGAGTCGGACTCTGCAGTGGTTCACCGCCTCGGAAAACCGACACGCCGAGTTTGTGACCCACGGCGATATCAGAGATACCATCGTTGTCTAGGTCTGTAAGAACAAGTCCGGTTCCCCACGGGGAACCGCCAGGATACGTAATGCCGTTTGGAATATACGGAGCGACTATAGGAAGTGCCAATGTCCCATCGCTGTTCTGCACAAAAAGCAGAACTGAGAGCAAGAGCTCCGTGCCGTAGGTGGAGGTCGCAACAACCACATCGGGTCGACCGTCTCCAGTAACGTCACCAATCTCAGCGGCAACGCCCCAGCCATTGAATTGATAGAGAAGCGCAGGCCCAACAGCGTATGAAGCCCCCGCCGCCACTTGGGTGGGAGCTTGCTCTAGTGGGCTCGGGACAAAGCCTCTGACGATCTCTTCGGTCTCTGTTGCTGGTGCAACACACGCAAGGATTAGACTTGTTCCAAGCACGCAACTGAGACCTCGGTTGGCAGAGACGCGAAGGCTACTCACATTCGGTCTCCTGGCCCAGAGACTCTTGCTTCAGTACGCATGCCGCCCATGCGCGCGAGCGATTTTGCATGCATGTTGCGAGACTCTCTTCAGTGACTCGGGCGAAGTTTGCTTCGTGCTTCTTCATATCGGCGCTCGATATTTTGGTTTTCCTCTTTACGTTCTTCAGTCGTAGAGCTGCCCTATGCTTCTGAACAGCCTCGCACTGCGAGCGCGATGCTGGTTCCGCTTCGCTAGAGCTTGCACAGGATAGCAAGAGTGAACCGCAGAGCAACACAAGCATGGGTTGAAGCCTCATCTCCCTTGCCTACCACAAGCAGCAGTAGCAACCAAGCTGCTCGAATCTCGGACAAGAGTGCCGGTGTTTCGGACGAACATCATTTAGCAAAAAATCTGTGCTAAGTGGATTTGCTAGTCCTAGTTATTCCTAGATCTCTCTATGAGAAATGTTCCCATTTGCGGCATCGTAAAGCGAAGGCAGCTTTCGTGTCGTGAGGCCAATCCATAATGAATCGCAAAAACAGCAAAAGCGCCGTCTATACCCTCTCCTGTGCCATTCTCGTCGCATCTCTCATTGCGCAGGTTAGGCCGACCTATGGTCGACCTGGCATGATAGGGAAGGGTGTTGAGTCGCCCAGCGTTGGTGCGCCGGCCCAAAAGGTCCGTGACATCGGTGTTGGCGATGTGAGCTACGATTCACCTACGGGATCGCTCAATTATGGCTATCAGTTTGTGGTGCCACCTGGGCGCGTAGGAATGCAGCCAAGCGTGGCGCTTGCCTACTCGTCACAGGGCAGCTTGCGAGGTGGAATCGCAGCCGGGTGGTCGCTGGATGTGCCGATCATCCAGCGCGACTACTCGGCAGGCTCCATGGGAATTGGGCCCGGCACAGCAAATCATGAAGATATCCCCTTCATGTCATCAATGTCTGGCGGGCATCAACTGGTTGCGGTCGATGATGAACAGACCGAGCCTGGCTGGCAATCGTACCGAGCAAAGCTGGATGATCAGTACGTTCGCTATGAGAGAAAGGAGTCTGGCGGCCAGTGGCGTGCGCGCACGCTCGATGGCAAGACTTGGTACTTTGGCATGGGGCACCAAGGTGAGAGCAACACACTCGACACTTATATTCCGCACTTGCGCGACGCAAGTGGCAACGCATTCCCTGTCGATGACAGGCAACCGCTCACACGAGTAGTCGACCAATTCGGCAATACGATACACTACTACTGGATCATTGAGGGGCTCGAAGGCACTGGGGTTCCTTCGAGAGACACAGCTGCTGGCGCCTTCCTCAAAACTATCAGGTACTCGGAGAACTACGATGCAGGTCTTGCCAGCCATGCTCGGGTCGAATTCGAATACGCGCCTGGAACATACTGTTCGGCTACCCCAGACAGTGGCGAATTGCCCGTTGGAGCCAGCTTGGATTTTCGCGGTGGAACCGCTTGGTTTAGCGGTCGCAACACGCTGGATCGTGTTGAGACGTTTGTGAAGCAGGAGCCAGGCGCGCAAGAAGAAAAAGTTCGTCGAGTGAAGCTGGGCATAACAAGCGAGTGTCCTGCCAATGGAGGGGCGACTCGCCAACTCGACACCATTACTGTGACGAGTGCCGAAGGACCGTCCTCTGGAGCAGCACAGCTGTCACCACCAATTACGTTCGAGTACGGTGATAGTGCTCGCAGCTTCAACGCAGCGCCCAAAGCCTTCAGTATTCCCAATAGCCTTAATACAACCGCTTTGTCGTGGGGCTCTATTCGCGGATACGATGAAGAAGGCGAACCAACGCTAGATCAGACCCTTCTTGACTTCGATGGCGATGGTCGCCTCGATATGCTCCGTACATCACTGTTCGGCGACTGCAAGTTCGACTTCTATCGTAACACCGGCACGAGTTTTCAATACGAGGAGGCACTCGATTTTCCGAGTGAAGGTCTTCATTGGGAGGGAAGCACGCTTACCCCCAATAGTGGCGAAGGTTGTTCCCTGTCTGCTCGCCGTACAAAGTGGACCAACAAGACGACTAATATTGACCCAGATCAGGTCCCATACGGCTCCTATCTGACTCATCGTTTTATCGACATGAACAAAGACGGATTGCCAGACCTTGTGACAGCGATTCGATTGGACGGTGAATTCGTTGAATTGACCCAGCCGGGAAACCCCAGCCCCTATGTTCCTGGCGTAAGTGAAGTTCTAAGCGAAGTTCCTCCGTACACGGGCGGTCTGTGTCTTGAGGTCGCTTCTAGTGATGTAGAAAATACCATAGTAGAAAACTGCTTCACCGCAAACAGTGGGGACACCCAGTGCTGCGAGTCCTTTGACATGGGCTTGCTCGACCCGATTATCGATAGCGGCAAACCGACCGGCTGCGGAAACCTGATGGAGCAGGATCCATACGGCTGGACAGATGGAGCGGGACCGCATTCCCTAGAAGTTCAAGGTCAATACCCCTGGATGGTCTACTACAACACCGGTGGTGATTTGGATCTCGCGAATGGCGAACGAATCTGGAGTCCTATTCCACTGGATCCTGCCGGCGCAGAAAGCTCGATCGGAGGCGCGAACGGAGCTGGCTACAGTAGTAAGAGCCATGCACTCATGGATATCAACGGCGATGGCGTTGTGGATGCTCTTGCTCCCGGAGGCTACGTCCCAGCTGCCAGTGTAGAAGATGGCGACGGTGGGACAACCCTACCTCGATTCTGGCAGGTCTTCGCTGGCTCAGTAGATTCATCGACGGGGGCGTTTTTGGGATTCGAAAGCCGGCCCTATTTTTGGATTGTTCCAGAGCATGCCGTGATGGGTGAGTCGACCAGCGGTGCAGATCAGTATCTTCAAACGGTTCCCCAGTTTGGAATGGTTGATGTTGTCTACAGCGCAACAAAAACGACTCTTGCGGACTTGAATGGCGATGGTTTACCTGACCTTCTTCGGGATAAACGAGGTCCCAATAACCCAGGTCTTGAGACTGCCCTAAACACCGGCTCGGGATTCTGCAAGAGTTTCTCTGTTTCCTCCGACTCTTTCGCAAGCAACGAAACCGGGTACGACGATGCGGACCTCATGTGCCTTTCAATTGCTGGTTCTCCCAATCCGATCGCCAGCGGCACTCCAGGGTGCACAAACTTAATAGCAACGACTGGAAGCGGAGAGAGCCTACTGAGACTTGCCGACATTGATGGTGACGGTTTGCTCGACCGCTACAACGCGAAACCATCTGGTGTGAATGGACCAACTCCGTTGCCCGCCGTGGCCTGCTCCAACGACCAGTGTGCGTCGGTAAAAATCAGCGGCGCAGGCGGCGGCTTTCAAAGCACAAGTTCACATATTGGCGCACTTGGTACCAACATTCCTCGAAACGTTGAGATTGCGAGCTTTTGGTGGGGCGTTCTATCAGACTTCATGGACTTGGACGGCGATGGTCTTGATGATGTGATCAGTGTGGATGGAAACGCTACTCTCCTGAGCGACGACACAAGTACTGGAAAGCCGCTTCGTCTTCTCAACAGAATCGACAACGGGCAGGGACTTGTCACCTCAGTTGAGTATCTCCCATACAATGAGACAAGTGCATCTAATATGCCCGCTCACGTGTGGGCCGTCAGCCGAATCACGACTGAGTCACAGCTAGACTCCTCATTTGGCCCACCCCCCAACTCGGAAGTGCTCATTGAGCATGGAGACGCGGTCTACAACCTCGACTATCGGGGCAACTACGGCTTCCGAGGGTTTGAGAGCACAAGCATTTCAGGCCTCCATGGAATTGCAGGCACACCAGACTTCACCGTTACCGAAAAGAACTATGGCTACTCTCAGGACTATTCTGGACGGCTTAGTCGAGTCGTTCTGTTCGCAGACGGCTTTGCGAAACAGCAGCCACACTCAATTGCGACCAAGACATGGAAGGAGCTTTCTCTCTTTGATGGCGCAACCATCAGCCACAAAGTGCAGTTCGAGGAAGACCGCCTTTGTGAAGGGCTAGCGGATCCATCCACCTGCTACTCCAAGCCATACGATAAGAAGCGCTCCACAGCCTACCTCGCCAAGAAGAAGGTCTATGGTGGTTCCAGCGATTCGGCACTGGCCTATCAGGCCTACCAGCTCACAACGTACGTCCACGGCCAGTCATACATGCTGGAGCAAGACTTCAGTAACCTGTGGACTGACGGCGGCAAGTACTGGATGCAGCCGTATCTCTCACAAGGCTTACTCGCATCAGCGACCGGTGACTGGGACCTAATTCGAAAGTCTACTTGGAGTCAGGACGCCACTGAGACCTATGTGAAACAGGCAACCGTTCTCGCAGATAGACCTAATTCAGGGCCAGGGCTACCCGAGCTACTCGTTTCTACAACAATTCGTTCCTTAGACACAGGCAACGTACAAACCTATCAAGACGCAGAAGACTATGGCACGGCTCTGCTCTCGTCGAACGCCTACTCAGGCTTCGAGATTGCTCCTATATCTGCCACCAATGAACTCGGGCAAACCGCTACAACGGAAACTGATCTTGGCACCGGGCAAACGCTCAAGAGCCAAGGCCCTAACACTCTCAGCGACTGTGGCTCAAGCGAACGCAATGGAGGGTGGACTGAGTATGACGGATTGGGGCGACCAATCGCGAGCTATGAGATTGGTTGCGATGGCACGACTTTCAGTGGCGCGCGCAAGCTTGGTGAAATCGAATACAAGGACTTTGCGTTGGGTGTTCCTGCTCACGCTATCGCAGTCTCTTATCTCGACGATAGCGCGAGTCCACAGACAACGACCACCACAGTCTATGTCGATGGCGCAGGACGCACGCTCAAGACCGTCGTAGATGATGGGACAACCGAGGGAATTACTAGTGCCAACGAGTTCGACTCTTTTGGGCGAGTTATTCGCACAATCGGGCCAAACCCGGATACGGCGCCGGGAGCCAATCCAGTCGTAGACAACAGGTACGAATACGACACGCTTGGCCGGGTTGAGGCGATTCGCCAAGCCGATAGCATCGACGGCGCACAATCATCGGGCACCAACATTAGTTATGGATTCACAGCCGACAGAAGCTTGGCGACAAAGACAGTCACCGAGCATCTTCCAGCGGCCTCGGCGGGATACCCAATCGGCGAAACAACAACGTACTCCGATGTTTTCGGGCGACTTGTGCAAGTTGACGAGAGCCTTTCGTCTGGTGTGGCATCGACGTACTATGAGTTTGACGGCAACGACAACGTTAAGAAAATCACTGACTCTGATAACGTGATGACAGTCATGGAACATGACATGGCGGGCCGGAGAACGAAGATCATTCGCGGCGAGCGAGAGTGGACATACGCCTACGACAAGAACGGAAACATCAAGTTCGAGACAGGGCCCAACGACACCACCGAGACAGCGAGTAACCCGAGCTTCGGCTTGTACAGTACGTCCACGGTCTACGATGCCCTGGATAGGCCAACGTCACGCATTCTTGCTACAAAAGGGCTGTCAACATCTCAACTAGAGGTCTTCGATGCAGAAGAAGTTTCGTTTGGCTACGACAACTGCACAAACGGCCTCGGCCGAGCATGCAGTATTACGACCGGGCTCAATCTCACCACGAACTACGTCTATGACTACGCCGGGCGTATCATCGAAGAGCATCAAGACATTGAGCTTCCGGAGAGCGTCGTGGACTTTGGCGATGGGGATAGCGACGCCGACTTCGTGGAGTCTCGAACCACATACATGGAGTACAATCTAGCCGGTGCCATCACCAATTTGTGGTTGGCAGACGCACCAACCAAAGCTGCTTCGACGCACCTGAGCTATACGTTCGATGCGCTTGGCAGCCCTGAGACCGTCACCTACCACGCCCTCTCGGGCGATGTTCTTACCGGTGTCAAGCGCAATAAGGCGCAACGAATCACCCAGCAAACTACGGGTTGCCTGACTCGGGACTGGGAGTTCGACCACAAGGGACGAGTAACAGATACCTTGGTTACGGCTGCAGGCTGCAGCTCGCAGAACGGCTCCATTCTCTACGAGCACATGTTGTACGGAGCGTCATCGGAAGTTGACGAACATACAGTGGAGCGGGCGGGCCTCCCGTCACGGCTCTTCAACTACTCCTACGACGGGCAGCATCAGCTGGTCGGTGCATCCAACGGTGTTACTGGTCCAGCAGGATACAACGTCGGTTTCTCCTACTCGCCAGCCGGCCGTCTTGTGAACGTCGGTGGGCTTGACGGCTCACCCATCGTTGGCCGCGGCAACATGAGCTACGACGATGAGATCGCTACTCCAGGGATTCTTGATGGCTATGGAGATGGAACACTGCTCGGTGGTGACTATCACGCGCCAGTCGCTCTCTTCGGGGATAAGGATGTTGCGTATGATTACGACTTCGCTGGGAATGCCACGCGCAGAGAGGAACTCAGCAGCGGAACGTCGCTGGGGGTTTGGGATTTCTCTTACGATGGAACCAACCAACAGAGGGAAGTGCTACTCGATACCGGTGCCGGCGGCAGAGAACTCTACTACTATAACCACGCAGGCAGCCGGTACATGGCTGTCACGTACAACAACTCGACAGACATTGTGCCCGAGCGCATTCGCGTGTGGATTGGCGGCGCCGAGATTTGGTACGCGCCCAAGATCAAGAACAAGGCGAGCCAGAGCTTCATGGAAGTGCAGACCGAGTACGCCAACTTTGACCTCGGAGGTTTGCCGATTGGGCGCGTAAAGACCCAAGGCATTCTGAAAACAACCGAAGCCTCGTTTCACAATGGCCTAGGCCACCTGATGGGGGCCGTGGACTGGGACACGGGTGTCGTAAATGCCGCGTTTGTCTATGGTCCCTACGGAGAAGTCTTAGAGAGCATCGGCAGTGGCATGGACGACCACCTTCGGCGGTTCAATGGCAAAGAATCCGACCAGCTCTCGAAGCTGAACTACTACGGGTATCGGTATTACGATCCGCTCAGTCTGACATGGACGCAGGCCGATCCATTGTATCGTGTGGCGCCGGATATTGCGTATGACGAACCACGGCGTATGAGCCTCTACGCCTTTTCCCTGAATAATCCACTGAGATATCTGGATCCGGATGGCAAGGATGTCATTGGTATTGTCACAACGCCGGTATCTCTAAGACAAGCCTGGGATCTCACAAAGGGGCTAAACAAACTCAATCGTGCGGCAACCAATGGCAAGAACTCCACTGTGAAGGTGCGGTTCTCAAAACTCAAAGACGCGTACAAGGGCGTGGACCTTCAAGGGGGGGATGTCAATATCCTCGTTACAAAGCAGAATACTTCGGTCCTGGCGTTGGAACGCGCTTTCGCGGCGATCCCCGGAGCGAATGCTGAGCAGATGGCCAATGATGTTGCGACTGCACTTGGTGATCCAGAGAACGCTGGCGGGGCTGCGGCGGAAGACAGCGTTGCTGTGATCACTCCCAATAGGAACCTGGAGAACAGCGCTCAACACGAAGGTGGACACACCCTTGGTTTGGGATTCGGTCACAAGGGGACAGACGAGGTTGGGCACCATCCGGATACCACGAACATAATGACCGAACGGCCGCAGAAGGGCAGCAAATTCAACAAGACACAGGAGAGGAAGATGAAGGAGAAACTCAGAAAGAGGTCCAAGAAGGCGAAGAACCGAAAGAAGTCACGTAAAAAGAAGGTCTGCAAAGGTTCTGGTGCCAACTGTGTCTAATGCATGGAACAAACTACCCATGCATGGTGTCGTAGGAGGCGTGAGGACTAGATTCGCAATCCTGCTTGCATTGCTGGCTATGCTGGCGAGCAGCGAGGGTGAGGCATGGGCAAGCACTCTTCATCCAGGCACTGACTACGAAATCGCCTGCCTTGATCTTGAGACAGGCCAGCAACTATGGCGCTCAAAACCAGGGATTTTAGCCCGCCCCATACTCTCTATTTTTAGCGACGTAGACGTACTAGAAGTTCGAAACGTTCCGGGGGAGGAGCATCAATCCATCTACTATCTAGATCTTGAGTCGGGAGAAGCCCTCTCGTCAGGGCCACATGCTTCTTCTGGAACAATAGGGGAACTAACTCATCTTTCCAGTCTCAAAGACTGGAAAGGCCGGACGTTCATCTACGATGAAGGAAATACTCGCCACCTTGAGGTCAGGGAGGGGAAATCCACGCGGATTGTTAAGCGGCTTGAGAGTTTCCCCACGAGCCTCAACATTGTTGGACAACTAGCTATCTTCACATTTGACCCTGCAAGAGAGGTCTATGCCTACAATCTGGCTAGTCGTCGTCTACTATGGGAGTTTGACGGGTCCCGCCTCTTTCCCAATACTCCTGATGACTTTCGAAGTCGCGTCGCTGCAGATATCGATCAAGCCTACGTCTCGGTTGATAACAATATCGTCGCTCTTGATATCCGCACAGGTAGGCCCAGGTGGATATCTAAACTGCCACGAAATGCTGGTTGGACCAACATGGGTTCCATTAATGGCAAACTCCTCGTTGCTGGTCATGGCCATCTCTATGCAATCAACAAGGACAATGGCAAGCTCCTTTGGAGCTTCAAGCGGGGTGATGTCTATTGGGGATGGCCGCTTGTTTACAAAGGGCGAGTCTTTATCAGCGTGCGCAAGCCAGGGCCTCGGAAGCAAGGTAGTTTGGGGAAGAAGCAAGGCAAGGTACCCCCTGACACCATTCAGATCTTGCGCACTGGAAACTCATACACCATCTCACATGTTTCGAGACGATCTGTGCCTCTTGACGAGACGATCTGGTCATCGCTGCGTCTCCCTCCTTCCGCCACTCGCAAGGGTCATCGTCTTCGTCTTGAGATTTCGTCAGTCCATGACCGACGGGAGGAGGAACGAACACTCCTTGATCTGACGAGTGTCATGACCAAGCGGAATTCGGTGGCTTATGTGAGACATAGTTTCATGTACAACACGGCCGCATTGAAAATAGATCACAAGAACGTTGCCACCCTGGAGTGGTGAGACGTTTCTCAATCCGTAAGTGTTGAGTTCAACTTTGACCTCGTAAGTGGCTTCCCAATTGATACCCAAAGAAATCGGGCCGATTCCCACGCCAAAGTGTTGAGTTCAACTTTGACCTCGTAAGTGGCTTCCAAATTGATACCCAAAGAAATCGGGCCGATTCCCACGCTGACATCCAAAAAAGTTGCCGGAGTGGTCGTAAGAAAAGTTCTCTCTACGACGCATGAGGAAACGGTCGAAGCCTAGCTTTGCCGCAGAGGTAAAGGGCACAAATGCCCGAGTCGTCGATACTTGTTGAGTTCAACTTTGACCTCGTCCTGTTCGGAATCACGATCGGCCCATGATACCGCAACGATGCGCGTTTGGGCGATGACGCACATCGCGGACATTCTCGCAGGATCGAGCTAGGTTTTTGTCGTGGAAATCCGGTCGTTGCACTT
>Ga0316204_10006993_pt1 | contig 16863 bp, 8 predicted proteins | sample 6monrhotite_MG_2_FD_205661 | JGI IMG/M metagenome (GOLD analysis project Ga0316204, IMG submission 205661) | Microbial mat bacterial communities from mineral coupon in-situ incubated in ocean water Damariscotta River, Maine, United States -... | ecosystem: Environmental > Aquatic > Marine >... | reverse complement strand
CCTATACCAACAGTGTGATGGAACCCTGGGACGGCCCGGCGGCAATTGCTGCTACAGATGGACGCTGGGTTATTGCCGGGCTGGACCGTAACGGCCTTCGGCCCATGCGGTTTACCGTTACAAATGATGGTTTCCTGATTGTTGGCTCTGAAACCGGCATGGTGGTTGTAGACGAAGAAGATGTGCGTGAAAAAGGCCGGCTTGGCCCAGGCCAGATGGTGGTTCTCGACCTTAAAGAAGGCCGTCTGTATCACGATCGGGAAATCAAAGATAAATTATCCGCCTCTCAGCCGTTTGGTGAATGGGTAACGGACCTGAGTTCGATTGAAGATTTGCCGGGCTATAAAGGCGAAGAGATAGCATCTTATAGCGGTGAAGATTTGCGCCGCCGCCAAATTACAGCAGGCCTTAGCCACGAAGACCTTGAACTGATATTGCAGCCGCAAGTGATGAATGCCAAAGAGGCCATTGGGTCAATGGGCGATGACACGCCGCTTGCTGTACTTTCTGCCCAGTATAGGAATTTGTCACACTTTTTTAGGCAAAATTTCTCACAGGTTACCAATCCGCCGATTGACAGCCTGCGTGAACACAGGGTGATGAGCCTTAAAACGCGCTTCGGTAACTTTGCCAATGTGCTTGATGAAGGCCATACGCAAGCGGGGGCTTTGGTTCTGGATAGCCCCGTGCTTTCAAACCGGGAATGGCAATCTCTTATCAGGCATTTCGGCGATGAGGCTGAAACTATTGACTGCACGTTTGACGCCAGCAGCGGACCCGGGGCACTAAAGGATGCCTTGAATCGTATTCGCCGCGACGCTGAAGACGCTGTGCGTGAAGGTCGGGGGCATTTGTTCCTGAGCGACGAAAACATCAGCGCAGAACGCGCACCCGTGCCGATGATTTTGGCAACGGGTGGTTTGCACACTCATCTGGTGGAAAACGGTCTTAGAACATTCACCAGCATGAACGTAAGGTCTGCTGAATGCCTTGATCCGCATTATTTTGCGGTGTTGGTGGGCGCAGGGGCGACAACGGTAAATGCATATTTGGCGCAGGATACAATTGCTGACCGTCAGGCCAAGGGCTTGTTTGGTGAATTTACTTTAACAGACTGTATTGTACGAGCCTGCGAAGCGATTGATCAGGGCTTGCTTAAAATTCTGTCGAAGATGGGTATTTCTGTTGTTTCCAGCTACCGCGGCGGTAATAACTTTGAGGCACTTGGCCTTTCTCGCGCATTGGTAGCCGAATTTTTCCCCGGTATGCCGACTAAAATTTCTGGCATTGGTTTGGCCGGTATTCAGCAGAAAGTACTGGAACAACACAGCAAAGCTTTTGCCGAGAATAGCGTATCATTGCCAATTGGCGGTCTTTACCGCTACCGGCGCGGTGCTGAAGTGCACGCGCATGACGGTCAGCTTATTCATTTGCTGCAAAATGCTGTGGGCGACGATAATTACGCTAAATATCTTACCTACTCACGCGGAATACATAAGTTGCCGCCTGTGAATTTACGCGATTTGCTCGATTTCCGCCGCGCAGAGGAAGCAACAGCACTGGACCGCGTTGAAAGCATCACACAGCTGCGTAAGCGTTTCATTACGCCGGGCATGTCGCTGGGTGCGCTCTCAAAAGAAGCCCATGAAACACTTGCGATTGCCATGAACCGCATTGGCGCCAAATCGGTGTCCGGTGAAGGCGGGGAAGACAAACGCCGTTATACTCCGTTTGAAAACGGCGATAATGCCAACAGCCCGATCAAGCAAATTGCTTCGGGGCGGTTTGGTGTTACCGCAGAATATCTAAACGCTTGTGAGGAAATAGAAATTAAAGTGGCGCAGGGTGCAAAACCCGGCGAAGGCGGGCAGTTGCCGGGCTTTAAGGTTACGGATATGATCGCCAAGCTTAGGCACTCAACGCCGGGCGTTACGCTTATTTCACCGCCGCCACACCATGACATTTATTCAATCGAAGATTTGGCGCAGCTGATTTATGACCTGAAGCAAATTAATCCACGCGCCAAAGTGTGTGTGAAGCTGGTGTCTTCCGCTGGCATTGGCACCATTGCCGCAGGTGTGGCAAAGGCCCACGCTGATGTGATTTTAATTTCGGGCCATAACGGTGGCACCGGTGCCAGCCCGCAAACCAGCATTAAATATGCTGGCACACCGTGGGAAATTGGCCTTGCGGAAGTTAATCAGGTGCTAACGCTGAACGGCCTTCGTCACCGGGTGAAACTGCGCACCGACGGCGGTATTCGCACCGGACGTGATGTGGTGATGGCCGCTATGCTGGGGGCCGAGGAATTCGGCGTAGGCACAGCGTCACTTGTGGCGATGGGCTGTATTATGGTGCGTCAGTGCCATTCAAACACCTGCCCGGTTGGCATTTGTACACAGGACGAAGCCTTGCGGAAAAAATTTGATGGCAGCGCAGACAAGCTGGTGAACCTGTTCAGCTTCATTGCAGAGGAAACGCGGGAAATTCTTGCCGAACTGGGCGTAGAAAAACTGGAAGACATCATTGGCCGTACTGAATATTTGCATCAGGTAAGCCGGGGTGCGGACCATTTGGATGATCTGGATTTGAACCCCTTGTTGGTGCAAGTGGGTGGGCGCGGCCAAAAGCATATCTGCACACTGAAAGAGCGCAATCCGGTACCCGATTCGCTTGATGCTCAAATGATTGAAGATGCGCAGGCGGTGTTCGTTAAAGGGGAGAAAATGCAGCTAACCTACAGCGTACAAAATACACTGCGCGCCATAGGCACACGTTTCTCAAGCGAAATCACACGTACGTTTGGCATGGCTGGTTTAAAACCAGACCATGTTACCGTGCGGCTGCGTGGGTCAGCAGGCCAATCGCTGGGTGCCTTTGCGGTGCAGGGGCTGAAACTTCAGGTTTCCGGTGATGCCAACGACTATGTTGGCAAAGGCTTGTCAGGCGGTACAATTGTTGTGCGGCCATCCAACCGGGCATCCTTCAATTCACAGGATAATACCATTATCGGCAATACAGTGCTGTACGGTGCCACATCGGGTAAGCTGTTTGCAGCCGGGCAGGCGGGCGAACGGTTCGCCGTTAGAAACTCGGGCGCTACTGTTGTTGTGGAAGGCTGTGGTGCCAATGGCTGTGAATATATGACAGGTGGCACGGCGGTGATACTGGGCTGTGTGGGTGATAATTTCGGCGCAGGCATGACAGGCGGCATGGCGTTTATTTATGACGAAGCCGGTGATTTTGAAGACTATGTGAACCATGAAAACGTGCTGATCAACCGGTTGGATAGCGCACACTGGGAAGCAGTGCTAACGGCACTGATTGAAGAGCATGCGAAAGAAACGCACAGCCGCTGGGCGCTGACAATTCTTTTGAATTGGGAAGCAAAGCGTAACCATTTTTGGCAAGTGGTGCCGAAAGAGATGATCAACCGTATAGCACACCCCGTTAGTGATAAGCCGGAGGAAGCCGCCCTTTCAGCTTAGTGTTTGCCCAAGAAGCCTTTGTCTACGGGCTTTTGTATGCGCCGCGTCACACAGTGCCAAGCGCAATATCGCGGTAATGGCAAATATTGCCAAGGTCCACGCCGGGCATGGCAAAATTCGGATGCTTTAGCATCTCGAGAAATTCATTAAATCGCGGATGGGTTTCTTTCCATATACATTTACTTTGGTATATTTCTGGGGGCCACGTGCCCCAATCGGTCACCATACTGAAATAAATATTATCTGCACTGTAGCTTGCCGCCAGATCTACAAAGGCAGGCATTTCTGTGAAATTATCCACTTGCGACACAAAGTCGAGCCTAAGTGTTCTAAACAAGCCTTCGCGGCGTTTTTGCGCTAGAAAAGCGAGGTTTTTATGCAATTGGTCCCAATCTCCGCCTTTGCGCGTAACAGCGTATGTACCTGCAGTCGCTGCATCGAGGCTGATGATAATGATGTCGAGATTCTTGTGAATCTTGTGAATTTTCTGCCAGTTTTTTTCAGTAAACATAACGCCGTTTGTTTGAAGGCAAACTTTCATGTTTGGAAATTTTTTGCCATCAAGCGCCCATAGAAATTCTCGAAACACTTTGGAGGCAAACGGGTCGCCGGACCCAGTGACATTGATAGTAAAGGCGCGGTCGGTGGCCTTGGCCATAAAGGCAGCGACGATTTGTTCCTGAATTGCCTTTTTTTGCTCAAATTGCTTACCGGATGTTAGCAACACCGTCTCTAATCGGCAGCTTGGGCACGACAGATTGCACGACTGGTCATTACAGAAATTGATAAAGGTTGGGCCGTAATCAAGGACCGTGGATTTATTCTCAATGATCGATTTCAGGTCAGGCCTAAGCATGGCAGCCTCCACAGTTGGTAGACCACTGTTTTGGATGCGCGGGCATACTTTATGGTCACAAAAGCGAAACGACCCATCATGAATGGAAGCGCGTATAGCCTGTGATGCTTCACTGTTCCACAAGCTTTCTGCAGGGTCGTTATTCACATTGCCAAGCGGCAGCCGTAGCCAGCCAGAGCAGCAGCTGTAGGCTTTTCCGTTGTCATAGATGTCAAATTGTTCGAACGGGTTGGTACAAAATAGTCCGGTCAGGTCTTTGCGCTCATTCAGGTTTCCTTCCGCGTCGCGCCAAGCCTGTGCCTTCAGCAGGTGTTCGTTTGCCAAGGCGTTCTTTTTCTTGCGCCATTTTTTCAGTGCCTTTAGTCCAAACATGGGTCCCCCAAACATAAGTCCTTTGCCATCACATCAGTTTGATGTGGCTAGTGATACACCAATGTTGTCCACCTGTCTTTGCCTGCTTTGTCAAACTATTGGCATAATTTTAGGGCTTATATTTACAATGCTGCAAATGCTGCTGGTTCCCACCGAGAACATAGGGTAACAAGAAGCCATTATGCCGATACTTTATCACCACTGGCTTAGTCCTGCCGCTCGATTTGTTCGTGTGCTTCTCTCGGAAAAGCGCATTGATTTCACGTTGCGTATTGAAAAAGAGTGGGACCGCAGGCCTGCATTTATGGCGCTTAACCCTGCGGGTGAAGTTCCTGTGCTGGTGATGGATGACGGCAAGGCTTATTCTGGTGTTATGGCGATAGCAGAGTTTCTGGAAGAAATTGTGCCTGAACCGTCGCTGTTGATTGGTCATGCTGATGAGCGCTATGAAATTCGGCGGTTAACGGGCTGGTTTCATACCAAACTTGGCAGTGAAGTGACGCGCCACCTGGTAACAGAGAAGCTCTATAAGCGCTTTTTCGGCATGGGCGAACCTGATAGCGAAGCCGTGCGCTGCGCTGCTCATAACATGAAAATTCATCTGGAATATATTTCGTTTCTGGCAGAACGTCGCCACTATCTGGCGGGTGCGCAGTTTACCATGGCAGACGCTGCTGCTGCTGCTCATGTCTCGGTTGCTGATTATTTCGGCAACATCCACTGGCAAGATTGGCCTCACGTGAAAGATTGGTATATGCGGGTGAAATCGCGCCGGTCGGTACGTACATTGCTGAGTGATAAAATAAACGGTCTTGCGCCCTCCAAACATTATTCCGAGCTGGATTTTTAAGCGTGGTAGCGGGTGACAGCATCCGCGCGCACTTGGAAGCCAAAGCGGTTGAGCTCGGCTTTGACCAGTTTGGTATCACCAATGCCTCCACCAGCGATACGGTGATTGAAGGTTTTAGGGGGTTTATAAAACTTGGCCGACACGCTTCAATGGATTGGCTGGCCGAGCGTATGCCTGAAAGGGAGCACCCGCAGGGTTTGTGGCCCGAAGCACGGTCGGTGATAATGCTGGGTGTGAATTACGGCCCGGGAGATGACCCGCGTCTGTTGCTGGACCATGCAAACACTGCCAATATATCGGTTTATGCGCGCGGTAAAGATTACCACGACCTTGTTAAAAAGCGTCTTAAGGCACTGGCCCGCTGGATGGTGGCTGAATATCAGTGTGACCTGAAAGTGTTTGTTGATACCGCACCAGTACCGGAAAAGCCGCTGGCGGCAGCAGCAGGTCTTGGTTGGCAGGGCAAGCATACAAATATGGTTTCCACACAGTTTGGAAGCTGGCTGTTCCTGGGTGCTATCTATACCGATATGACCCTGCCTGCGGATGCACCGCACCGTAACCAATGTGGTAGCTGCACGGCCTGTTTGGAGGCCTGCCCTACAGATGCTTTTTCTGCACCGTATGAAATTGATGCAGGCCGCTGCATTAGCTATCTGACCATCGAACACAAAGGCCGGGTCCCGCAAGAGTTCCGAAAAGCCATAGGCAACCGTATTTATGGCTGTGATGATTGCCTTGCGGCGTGCCCGTGGAACAAATTTGCACAGGCTTCAAGTGAGGCCGCCTTTCATGCGCGCGTTGAACTGGGCGCACCCGAACTCGGTGATTTGGTAGGCCTTGATGATGCCAGCTTCCGGCAGGTGTTTTCAGGCAGCCCGATTAAACGCATTGGCCGCAACAGATTCATCCGTAATGTGCTTTATGCCATTGGCAATTCAGGTGATACACGCCACCTAACGGCGGTTGAGGCGTTGACCAAAGATGATAGCGATGAAGTCAAAGATGCAGCCCTCTGGGCACAAAATGAATTGAGGAACAGGGCGTGACTGCCGCACCTAATCAACAGGCAATGTTCGCATTTCATTATGTATCGCAATATCCCATGTTTTGCAGCGAAATAAAGCAAACCTTGAATATGGTCCGACCTAAAGCAGGTTGAAACACAGTTACTTAGGTTGTTTGCTCTACGGCTATATACGCCCGCAATAATTGAATATCCTGCTGTACCAAAGATATGGTGCCCTTGAATATGGCATTTGATGTTGTTTTTGTTGCTAGTTGCAATTGACCTTCAGCCTTTAGCATTTCACCGTCTGCTATATGGATGATGGCTTGATAAATTGCCTCAGTGTGGCTTTGTGATAAAAATCCTTTGCCGCTAGCCCTTAAGGTTTTTGCTGCATCAATAAAATTATGGTCGCACAACGCATCGAATGCCGCTATCTCGTTTTGATAACTGTTTTTCATAATTTGGGGCATGTCTCCCAAATCACTCCCAGCTCGCATCAAATGAGTTTTTGCAGAAGGCCAATCTTTGGAAAATTTTGTTTTCATATAGCTGTAATATTGGCCTGCTCGCCATTCAGGGCTGAACTCTTTGGCATTCATAAGGATATCAATTTTTTCTTGTGGCCAATTGTTGGGTGTACCGTTGTTGTGCATATGTGCGGTTAGTAAAAATTGGGCGATCATTTCTTCAGAAAAGCTACCGCCTCTCAAAATAGCAAGCAGACGTGCGCCGTCTGTGTGCAGACCAAAGACTGTGTTGGGTATCAGATTGTATAGTCCAAGCAAAATTGTAATGGCGGCGGTTGTGCCAAGTGGTATTTTCATTATGACAGGCACATAATTTATGGATGCGATGCAAAGGGCCCCGAGCAACAAAGACGCTAGAGGGCCACCAATTAGGAAGCGAGCAAGTACATTGTTTATGTTGGTGGTTTCATTAGGAATGCAGACAGTGATGCCCCCTGATATTCCCCGTCCAATACTCAGTTTTGGCCAGTTTTTCTCTTCATTGAACCTCCAACAAAGAGGCCCCACCATCATGGCGATAGGATTCATCCCTGCAGAGACCCCAAAAAACAGATGCCCAAGCTCGTGAATTAATACAGAAACAAAAAGTCCGGCAGGAATAGAAATAAAAAACAACCCAATTAGCTCGACTTTGGAGACCCCCAATGCCTTGGCACTCGGTAAAGTGTTCCCACCATTCTTCGCCAACAGATAACCAATGATACCGCCCGCAATAGCGAAGAAGGTAAGTTTAATAAGCGATTTCAAAAATTTCAAAAAATTACCCCCCCCAAATTAAACCATAGATTGTTTCCTTCCCTTATCAAGAAAGCCTATTGAAGGAAATACTATTGTGTTGTTTAGGGTAAAGGTAAAATCAATACAGTGGTTGGTTTTATGGTAGCGTCATCTTTCAGCTCGCCGCCTTTTCCGAATTTTGGCCATTGGCTACCAGCTACGAAATAATATCCTGAAGCTGTAGAAACACCCAGTGTTGGTTCGTCAAAGCCAGGCAATGACTGGGCTAAAACCGTCAGTTTTGTAACAGATTTACGATCTGCCGATAAAGTGAGTGCCACTATTTTGTGCGGATTTGAACCATTTTGAATGGCTATTAATCTGCCGCCCCGTGCTGTCAATCCATCAAAGCCGACAAGGTTTGTTTCTGCCTGTCTGCCCAGCAGCGTTGCTGCGCCGGTTGCGGTATTCAAATGCCATATGCCACGGCCATAGTCGGCTAAGTATAGCTCGCCGTCTAACTCAGCCAACCCTTGCGGGCTCATTGATGCAGGCAGGTCAAACGCCTTCATCAGCTTCGTATCGTCAATTCTGTAAACAGCCCTGCCTGTAGCGTCGCTTGCATAAACACTATGGTCGTGAGTGATCAGTAAATCCGCGATCTGGTGTTCGTCTGTGCTGCCATTCAAAACCCAGTTGTGTAGCAGAACCCCGGTAGCTGCATCAAATTCAGCCACGCCGGTGGTGCCCTCACCTGCTACGGTGTCGGGGGTTTGTTCCACGCGGGCGTAGGCGGCGAAAAGGCTGTTATGGGAAGTATCAAAAGCAATACCAAAAAAGCTGCCCATTTTGTGGGTTGAGGCGCTAACAAGCAATGTATTACCATTGCCGTTTACGCTGTAAATACCGCCTGAAACCACGCTTGATACAAATGTGCGACCATCCGGTGCAACCGTGATACCTTCAACAAGTTTTACATCCGCTGACACTGTGGCATGCACCAGGGCATCGCCTTTGGGTGCTATATTGGTATCAAATTTTTCTTTAAGGTCGGCCCAAATACCGGCATCCAGTTTTTCTGTCAGCTTTCGCTGTATGCCGCCGCCGGGCGCTTGTCCTGCTGCTGCATATAAGTTTGCAGCTTCCTGGGCGCGTGTCAGGTCACCGGTTTCTGCCGCAAGGTACGCCGTATAGCCCAGTATCAGGGTATTGCCGGGTCGGTGCGAAAGGGCTTCCTCCATTTTGACCAAAGCAACAGTGTGATTGCCCGCCCGGAAAGCAGCCAACCCTTCAGCGCGCGCCTTTTGGCTTGCCTCAAACTGAGCGTTTGTTTCAAAAATTATGTCGTTCGCAGCACTGCTGTGTGCCGCGAGCATAAGGGCGAGCATAAAGCCAAAAATCTGTTTCATGGCTTCATGCTAGGCAAACCGGGCGCAGATGCAACAGCACTTTTGTTTAGGGCGTGGCAAAACAGGCTGGCGGGTTACGCAGTTATCTGGTTCGGCGGCGCAAGGGTTGGTTGCCACTTCCACCACCACCGCTTTTGCTTGAACCGGGTTTGCGAAAGGCTTTTGTCTGCGCGTCTTTTGCTTTGCGAGCGGCTACTGAAGGGCGTTTTTTGGCACCGGCTTTTGATTTACGCTTATTGGCGCTGGCATCAACACGCTTTGCTGTTTTCCGGGTAAGCGGTTTACTTGCTTTTTCAGCAGGTTTTGCCCAACCATCTTCCCCAGCCGCAGCACTGGAAGATGCTGTTGATGTTTTGACAAAGACATCTGCACGTGCGCCGCGCACAGGAGCGCCTGACCGTTTTTCAAAGCTACGCTCGCTGCGATATTCAGTCTGTTTTTCAGACTTCTTCTTTGAGGGCTTTGCGTTTGTTGGGTCGTAGGGGGTCCGGGGTTTGCCGTCGGTTTTGGTGTCGCGTTTTTTGGCGCGTTTTTCCCACGGTTTGTGGCCGTTGACTTTTGCCCGTTCACCGTACGGCGCTGTGCTGCGTGTGCCGCCCAGCTTTAGCTTGTAGGGATGGTTATCATCCACATCGATTTTCATTTTGATCAGGCTTTCGATGTCTTTCAAAAGCCGCAGATCATTTTTGCCGCACAGTGTTATTGCCCGGCCGGAAGAACCCGCTCGTGCTGTGCGGCCAATACGGTGGACATAGCTTTCAGCTTCAACTGGCACATCCATATTAATTACATGGCTGATATCGTTGATATCAATGCCGCGTGCGGCAACATCTGTTGCGACCAGAATATTAAACCGGCCAATTTTGAACCCGTTGATGATGCGCTGGCGCACAGCCTGTTTTTTATCGCCGTGAATGGCTTCGGTTTTAAAACCAACAGTGGCCAGATAGTCCGCCAATTGGTCAGCGTCGCGGCGTGTGCGTACAAACAGCAGGGTTTTTTCTGGCTTTTCAGCCTCAATAATGTCAAGCAGCAGGTCATTCTTTTTGTGGCCCGGCACAAACATCACTTTGTGTGCCAGATTGTCCGCGATTGTCGCTTGCCGCGCTGCTTCAACCCGAACAGCATCCCGCAGCAGTGTTTTTGCAAGCCCACTTACCTTCTGGTTCATGGTGGCGGAAAACATTACCGACTGATGCCCCACAGGCAATTGTTTGGCGATGAAGCGTACTTCATCAATAAAGCCCATATCCAGCATGCGGTCAGCTTCATCCAGCACAAAATACTCGGTTTCATCCAGGTAGATGTTGCCTTGTTTCATATGGTCGCGGAGGCGCCCCGGCGTTGCCACTAAAATATCAACACCGCGCCGCAGGATATGCACCTGTGTGCGGTAGGGTGCGCCGCCGTATACGGTGCAGCAACGTGCAGATGTGCCAGTGGAAAGCTCTTTAATCATGTCGGTGATCTGGATTGCCAGTTCACGTGTGGGCGCAAGGATCAGCGCACGCGGCATGCCGGGCTTTGGTTTGTCAGCGTGGCCTGCGAGTCGTTCCAGCATAGGGATAACAAAAGCCGCAGTTTTGCCGCTGCCGGTTTGTGCTACGCCTATCAGGTCATCGCCGCTCATCAGGCTGGGGATTGCCGCCGCCTGAATTTCGGTTGGGTTTTCAAAACCAAGGGTTTCAAGCGTACGTAAAATCGGCGCGCCAACGCCGAGCGTTTCAAAGCTGGTCATATCTGTTTACTCTATGGTTAAGGGCTTTAGTGCGGATGTGCCGCATTAAGCTTTTTCATTCACATTCAGCGGGAACGCTTTTTCCTTAACCGGCAGAAGGTGGCCTTACAGCAGACCTTCTGCTTAGATATGCGTGACATCACGCGGAAACCTCGTTCATTCAGCCAATTTGGTGGCTGAAAGCTTGTCGCCGGGCGCTAAATGCCCCGGAAACCATAGATTGTCAAGCTTTGTGAAAATGGTTGATGGCCCGCAGTGTGTGCTTCAGCCTTTAGGGGTGGCATCCGGTAGTGCCATATAAGAAGCACCAACAATGGGGCCGTGTCCGTACATGTCCTGCAACAGGATTGCCACATGGTCAGCACCCGCAGCGCGTGCTTCGGCAGCGTTTAGCGTATAGCTTTTGGCTGTGCCGTCCCAGTCTTCAATCACTTCGCTTTTCAGCACCACGTTGGTGTAATGCAGTTTGCGGCCCTGATTTTCACCGTCTCCAATTTGAACGATGGCATCCGCCATATACCAAACATATCGAACCGCTACCATTTTCATGTCAGGGTTGCCTGCAAGCGAAAATACCACCTTGTTTCCTTCAACCGAGATTTCAGGTGTTAGGCGCGGGCGGTCAATTGTGCGGGCTTTTTCAACGGCAGCACGTACTTCACCGGCCATTGAACCCACGCTTTGCACGCGGCCATCAACCACCATTTGCGGTGTAAACACACCGCCGCGTCCAAAGCGCTTGTTATAGGCAGTTTGGCGCATGCTGTTATAGGGGTCGGCGAAGGTATCTTCCCAGCCGAGCCGGTCCCAATAATCAACAGGCCATGAAAGTGTAAGCAGGCCGGGGCGGTCACGCATGGTTTTTAAAATAGCGTCAGCAGGTGGGCAGCTGGAGCAGCCCTGGCTGGTGAAAAGCTCTATCACGGTAAGGCGCGCATCGTCGTCGGCAGTAAGCGGTGCAAATGCAGCCAGCTGTGCCATCAGGGCAAAAAACATTGTAGCGAGAAATTTTTTCATAATCGAATAATAAGCAGTTTTACCGTCACTAACCAATCACCTGTGTGTGAGCCTCTTGTAAGGCGTTAGCTACCTTGAGCGCAAGTTTTATGCGCCGGGAAGATGCAAGCACGCACTTTGGACGTAAACCGGAAGTTTGTGCTTGTGAGCTTACTGATACAATAGCCGCAATAAAAAAGGACAGCTGAGGCTGCCCTTTTCTAAATTTCGCTGATGTGTCGTTTAGCTTGCCAGACGGCGGAGCACATAGTGCAGGATGCCGCCCGACTTGAAGTAATCCACTTCGTTTTCGGTATCAATACGGCACAGCACAGTGATGGTTTTGCTGCCGCCGTCAGCATAATGCACGGTTACATCCACGTCCTGGCGCGGGCTTATGTTGCTTGCAATACCGGTAACATCAAAGGTTTCAGTGCCGTCCAGCCCAAGGCTTTCACGGCTGTCGCCTGCTTTAAACTGTAGCGGCAACACACCCATGCCAACAAGGTTCGAACGATGAATGCGCTCAAAGCTTTCCACCAGCACGGCTTTTACGCCGAGCAGGATGGTACCTTTTGCAGCCCAGTCGCGGCTTGATCCTGTGCCATATTCCTTGCCGCCGATAACTACCAGCGGTGTGCCCGTATCGGCATATTTCATTGCAGCATCATAAATGCTCATTACGTCGCCGGATGGCTGGTGCGTGGTCCAGCCGCCCTCTGTGCCCGGTGCCATAAGGTTGCGCAGGCGCACATTGGCGAACGTGCCGCGCATCATCACCTGATGGTTGCCGCGCCGTGAGCCATAGCTGTTGAAGTCTTTGCGATCAACGCCGTTAGACTGCAGATATTCGCCAGCCGGGCTATCGGCCTTGATGGCACCAGCCGGGCTGATGTGGTCGGTGGTAATACTGTGGCCGAGCAGTGCGAGTGGCCGCGCGCCCATGATATTGGCTGTATCAGCAATTTCTGTGTCCATATTTTCAAAATAAGGCGGGTGTTGAATATAGGTGCTGGTATCGTTCCAGGCGTATGTTTTACCTTCAACAACAGGCACGGCTTGCCACTCTGGCGTACCGTCAAATACGTTGGCATAACGCTTGATGAACATCTCGCGGCTAAGGCTTGCGCCAATGGCATCGCGAATTTCTTCGTTTGATGGCCAAATATCCTTGAGGTAAACATCGTTGTCGTTTTGGTCCTGCCCCAGCGGTTCGGTGGTGATATCCACTTTCATTGAACCGGCGATGGCATAAGCAACAACCAGCGGCGGTGACGCAAGATACGAGGCTTTAAGGTCTTGGCTTACGCGGCCTTCAAAGTTGCGATTACCGGAAAGCACACTGGCACACACAAGGCCGTTGTCGTTGATGGTTTTGGAGATCGGCGCCGCAAGCGGGCCAGAGTTGCCAATACAGGTGGTGCAGCCGTAGCCAACAAGATTGAAGCCAAGCGCGTCTAGATGTTCGGTTAGGCCAGCACGGTCCAGATAATCGGTTACCACCTGTGAGCCCGGTGCGAGCGATGTTTTTACCCAAGGCTGCGAATTAAGGCCAAGCGCGTTGGCTTTTTTGGCAACCAAACCAGCGGCGATTAGCACGCCGGGATTTGAGGTGTTGGTGCAACTGGTAATGGCTGCGATGCAGAGGTCACCGTGGGTGAGCGTATAGTCTTCGCCCTCAACAGTGTATTCAGCCGTGTCGCTGTCTTTGCCTGCGGCTGCAAGTACATCACCAATGAAAGCGTTTTTGGCATTGTCCAGATCAACCCGGTCTTGCGGGCGGCTTGGGCCAGCGAGCGCAGGCTTAACGCTGGAAATATCCAGCGCAAGCGTTTTGGTATAAACCGGGTCAGCAGTGCCTGCACCGCGCCACATGCCTTGCTCTTTGGCATAGGCTTCCACCAGCGCCACTGTTTCTTCATCACGGCCTGTGAAGGTCATATAATCAAGTGTTTGCTGTGATACCGGGAAGAAGCCACATGTGGCACCGTATTCAGGGGCCATGTTGGCAACGGTTGCTTGGTCAGCCAGTGTTAACTGGTCCAGACCGTCGCCGTAGAATTCAACAAATTTACCAACCACACCAAGTTCGCGCAGCATTTCAACAACACGCAGCACAAGGTCTGTTGCGGTGATGCCTTCGTTCAGCTTGCCGGTTAGTTTAAAACCAACAACCTCAGGGATTAACATGGAAACCGGCTGGCCGAGCATGGCGGCTTCCGCCTCAATGCCGCCCACACCCCAACCCAGAACAGCAAGACCGTTAATCATGGTGGTGTGGCTGTCGGTACCCACGCAGGTATCCGGCAGTGCAATGGTGCGACCACCCACTTCATTGGTCCATACGGTTTTGGCGATATATTCCAGGTTTACCTGATGGCAAATACCGGTTCCCGGAGGTACGGCATTGAAATTGTCAAAGCTGGACTGGCCCCATTTAAGGAACTGGTAGCGCTCTGCGTTGCGCTCCATTTCCAGATCAACGTTTTGTTTGAAGGCGTCTTTGGTACCGAATTTATCTACCATTACAGAATGGTCAATCACCAGATCACACTGGGCGAGCGGGTTGATCAGCTCAGGGTCACCGCCCATTTTTTCCATTGCATCGCGCATGGCGGCCAAATCAACAACGGCAGGTACGCCGGTGAAATCCTGCATTAAAACACGTGCCGGACGGTAGGCTATTTCGTGGGATATTTTTTGCTCTTTTTGCCAGTCAGCCAGCGCCTGAATGTCGCTGGTTTTTAGAGAGACACCGTCTTCATAGCGCAGCAGATTCTCAAGTAACACTTTGAGGGTGTATGGCAGTTTTGATACATCGCCAATTGTGCTTTCCGCTGCCTTCAGGCTGAAATAATCATATTCTTTATTGCCTACACTAAGTGTGCGGCGGGTTTTCAGCGTGTCTTGTCCAACTGTTGCCATGAGAGGGGGGTCTCCATATCAAGTGGTTTAAAAATATAAGCGCGTACCAGCGCCCGTAAATGCCCAAAATTGGCCAAAAACTGATATTATCCGAGCCGAACTATCTTGCAAGCAAGAGCTTGTTGAAATAATATGCGCGCCGCAGCGCTTTTCCCTTGCTCGCCAAACTCCTCTGCGGTCCGGGTTTCAAGCTTCATCTAACACTTTTTTGTCAGGACAGTCATGGGTTTGTACACTGAATACTTAAATGAGATTGAAAACCGGAAAAATCAGGGATTAAATCCTAAGCCTATCGAAGATAGAGCGCTAGTAAAAGAGATCATCACTCAGATCAAAGACCTCAAAAATGAGCACAGAAAAGATTCACTTGAGTTTTTCATTTATAACACCTTGCCGGGTACAACCAGCGCTGCCGGTGAAAAAGCCAAATTTCTAAAAGATATTATATTAGGTGACGCGGTTGTTGATGAAATTTCAACAAGCTTTGCTCTTGAGCTGCTGTCGCATATGAAAGGTGGTCCTTCGGTTGAGGTCCTTCTCGATTTGGCTTTAAGTGATGATGCAACTATTGCTGGGAAAGCATCTGACGTCCTTAAATCACAGGTTTTCCTTTACGAGGCAGATACTGATCGCCTTGCTGTAGCGTATGCTGGCGGGAATGTGGTAGCCAAAGACATTCTGGAAAGTTATGCAAAGGCTGAATTTTTTACAAAACTTCCTGATATCGATGAAGAGATAAAGGTCGTAACTTACATCACAGCCGTAGGTGATGTTTCTACTGATTTACTATCTCCAGGAAACCAGGCCCATTCCAGATCGGACCGTGAACTGCACGGAAAATGCATGATCTCTGAGGCAGCACAAGCTGAAATTCAGGAGCTTCAGAAACAACATCCTGATAAAAGGGTGATGCTGGTTGCTGAAAAGGGAACAATGGGCGTTGGGTCTTCCAGAATGTCCGGGGTCAACAATGTTGCTTTGTGGACGGGAAAGCAGGCTAGCCCCTACGTGCCTTTCGTAAACATTGCCCCTGTTGTCGGCGGTACAAATGGCATTTCCCCGATCTTTTTAACAACTGTCGGCGTTACTGGCGGGATTGGTATTGACCTTAAAAACTGGGTCAAAAAATTAGATTCTGAAGGCCAGCCGGTCCTGGATGAAAATGGTGATCCAGCCCTTGAGCAAACTTACTCTGTAGAGACCGGAACTGTTCTCACGATTAATACGAAAACGCAGAAGTTATACAATGAAACGGGCGATAAAGAGCTTGTTGATATTTCTTCAGCGCTCACCCCGCAAAAGGTCGAATTTATTAAGGCTAGCGGCTCTTACGCGATTGTTTTTGGTAAAAAGCTTCAAAGCTTTGCTGCATCAACACTTGGTTCTGAGATGCCAACTGTCTTTGCTGCCGCCAGAGAAATCTCCCACGCGGGCCAGGGCCTTACTGCTGTAGAGAAAATCTTCAATAGAAACGCTGCTGGTGTGGCACCGGGAACCATTTTACATGCGGGCTCAGATGTTCGTGTGAAAGTGGATATTGTTGGTTCGCAGGACACCACAGGCTTGATGACATCCCAAGAACTGGAGGCGATGGCTGCTACCGTTATTTCTCCTACGGTTGACGGTGCTTACCAGTCAGGCTGTCATACAGCTTCGGTTTGGGATGTGAGGGCTCAGGAAAACATCCCCAAGCTCATGAGCTTTATGAATAAGTTTGGCCTTATCACGGCACGCGACCCAAAGGGTGTTTACCACGCTATGACGGATGTTATTCATAAGGTGTTGAATGACATTACGGTTGATGACCGAGCTGTTATTATTGGCGGTGATAGCCATACCAGAATGTCTAAAGGTGTGGCTTTTGGCGCGGATTCAGGAACAGTTGCACTTGCACTGGCAACAGGTGAAGCAACAATGCCTATCCCTGAATCTGTTAAAGTTACTTTTAAAGGAAAAATGAAAGACCACATGGA
>Ga0316204_10006992_pt1 | contig 16864 bp, 18 predicted proteins | sample 6monrhotite_MG_2_FD_205661 | JGI IMG/M metagenome (GOLD analysis project Ga0316204, IMG submission 205661) | Microbial mat bacterial communities from mineral coupon in-situ incubated in ocean water Damariscotta River, Maine, United States -... | ecosystem: Environmental > Aquatic > Marine >... | reverse complement strand
ATCGTAGGCAAGCCGCCAGCCGATTTCCAACTTGTCGGTAATGGGCGAATGGTCGCCGCGGATCATTCCGCACCAGCCGATCAAGCGATCATCGGTTTTTGCATCCAGCGCCCAAAAACAGACACCGTCTTTCTGCTGTTGTTTTTGTAATCGTTCGATGAGGGCTTTTACCTCTTCCCGGCTTTTGACTGGTCCGAGAGTTTCCATTACGCGCGGATCGCTGTTAATCGCGTGAAAGGCATCAAGATCGTCATCGCGCCATTCGCGCATGACGAGGCGCTCTGTTTCAAGTCGGAAGGCCATTATCCCTGCAGCAGTTTCGCCGCATCCGCTGCAAAATAGGTCAGGATGCCGCTGCAACCGGCCCGTTTGAACGCGAGCAGCTTTTCCATCATGAGCGCATCATGATCGCCGACACCGGCTGCAGCCCCCGCTTTGACCAGCGCATATTCTCCGGACACCTGATAGGCATAGACCGGAATGTTGAACTCCGATTTCGTGCGGTAGACAATATCAAGATAGGCAAGGCCAGGTTTTACCATGACGCTGTCGGCACCTTCGGCAATATCCATCGCGATTTCGCGGATCGCCTCATCACTATTGGCCGGATCCATCTGATAGGTTTTCTTGTCGCCCTTCAGCAACCCTCCCGAGCCAACGGCATCGCGAAATGGCCCGTAAAAGGCACTCGCATATTTGGCGGAATAGGCCATGATTTGGACATTGTGATGATGGGCCAGTTCCAGAACATCGCGAATGGCGCCAACCCGTCCATCCATCATATCGGACGGAGCTATAATATCGGCCCCTGCATTGGCCTGATTCAACGATTGCTTGGTGAGAATCTCCAATGTTCGATCATTTTCGACATAGCCCTGCGCGTCGAGTAATCCGTCTTGTCCATGCGATGTATAGGGATCGAGTGCAACGTCGGTCAGTACACCAATATCATCACCAAGCGCATCTTTGATCGCTTTGGTCGCGCGGCACATCAGATTGTCAGGATTAAGTGCTTCCACGCCATCATCGCTGCGTTTTTCCGGCTGTGTATTGGGGAACAGTGCCAAACAGGGAATGCCAAGATCGCGTGCTTCCTTTGCTCTCTCTACAATACCATCAACAGACCAGCGGGATACGCCGGGCAGGCTTTCCACTGGTTCTTCGGCTCCTTCACCATCGATGATGAACAAAGGCCAGATCAAATCGGCGGGGCTTAAACTGTTTTCCCGCACCATGTTGCGGCTCCATGCTGAACTTCGTGTTCGGCGCAGACGGGTTCTGGGATAAGCTGATGTAATGTCGGTCATAGCAGAGCCTTAACCCATGGCGATATGCTACTCAACCGGCGACAAAGATTTTGACGATATCCCGCTTCTCCCGTAATTGCGAACTAAGGAGTTGAAATCATGAAAGCTTGCGCATCGAAAATGGCACTGTTGATTTTTGTGTCGGACTGGCGAGCTGTGGCAGTGCGGATGATGAGAACAGCTTTAGCGGGGCTATGAACAAAGGCTTTGACGAAGGATGGATCACGGAGTTTGTAGAAAGCTGTGTTGCCGAAGCCGTGAAAGTCGGTGCACCGCAATCCGATGCAAAGACCGCATGCGAATGCGTTTCAGGAGAATTGGTTGGCAAGCTTGATGGAATCTCTGAAAAAATAGATCCGCCAAAGGAAAAAATGAATGCAGCTCTTAAGGCTTGCGGAATTCCAGCCGGATAATCCCCTAGCTGTTGATAGATTTATTGAGGCGGTTAATTTCCCGCTCGGCTTCGGGTTTTTTGGACGCGCTTTTTAATGTACCCAATGCTGCGCCGGGCTCGATCCGTTTCAGACGCTGAAGTTCGCCTTTGAATTTCCGCAACTCTCCGCCACTCAGCTCAGAACGCTGAACAAATTTAACCGAGCGCGGATTGATGGTGCGGCCATTGCGATAGAGTTCATAATGCAGATGCGGTCCGGTGGAGAGGCCCGTTGAGCCGATATAGCCGATAATCTGCCCCTTACGGACCCGGCGCCCATTGCTAACCGCGATCCGGCTCATATGGGCATATCCCGACGCGAGGCCGCGGCCATGTTTGATTTTTACATATTTGCCAAATCCGCCTTTGCGTCCTGCATAAGATACCGTTCCATCTGTAACCGCGTAGATTGGTTTGCCATAGCCGCCGCCAAAATCGAGACCGCTATGCATCCGCTTATAGCGCAGGATCGGGTGGCGACGCATGCCATAGCCAGAAGTAATCCGGCCACCGGTTGGGCGTGCCAATTCTCCACGCGACTGGCCAACACCGGAAGCTTCAAACCAGTTGGCCCGGCCTCCGCTTTGCCATTTCAGCAATTGTGCTTTGGGTTTGCCGCCTCTTTCCAGACCGGCATAAATCAGATTGCCGACCTCCACTTCGCCGGTTTCGGCGCGGCGATAAGAAAGGATGATATCGAATTCATCGGTGCTTCGAATGTCACGGGAGACGGACATTTTCTTACTGATCACTTGCAGATATTTCTGCACCGCATCCATAGGAGCACCTGCCGCGCGAGCAGACCGGTAAAGGCTGGAACCAACAACACCCTTGATGCGCAAGGGCGTATCGTCGACCAATATGGGCTTGCGATTTAACTTTAGTCGATCACCATCGCGCAATATTTCGAGGTTCAGGTCCAGACGGGCTCGAAAAGCAAGCTGATCCAACGGCCGGGCCTGGTTTTTGGCGGGACGGCGACCCAGAACTATGTCGATATTGGTACCGGACTTGATATCACTAAGCGGCAGCGCATTTGCCACCATATTAGTCACTTCCCGCGCTTCGCGGCTTGCGACACCGGCTCTTTGCAATACCCGACGCAAGCTGTCGCCTCTTCCGAGCGTTGCCTTTAACTCGATGGATGGACGCTCGGGGCTTTGAGCGAGTGGACGAACCGCATCGGTCGCGGCCATTCGCAAACCGGTATCGGAACCGTAAGCCAATGGTGCAATTGTCTGGGATCGCGCCTGGTCAGCAAAAGTTCCTGTTAGCGGAGCCGGTTGATGTCCGGCAATCGGACCGAAGTCGGGCAAGCATGAAATTGCTGTGCCGCAAAGCAGGACCAAGGTTGCGAGCCCGCGAAACCAGCTGAGGCTGCCAATGTCGCGGCCCAGGTCAGGAACCCAGTCGATCTCAGACAGCCGCTCGCGCCAGTTTTCCAATATTTCTGAAGGATTTTTGGATATAGACAGGGGGCTGGTGCCAGACAAGGGCGCAGCAATAGCGGCCGTACCGTCGCCATAATCATCCAGATTGTCACTACTCTTGAACAAGCGGACCCCTTGCTGATGCAAAAGCTTAAGCATTTTGCGGCTTTGCACCTTGTTAACTGCCTTCCTCTGTGAAGGAACAGAGTTAATGTCAAATTAACATGGGCCGGCTTTTCAATACATGCGGTAAGGCGTGTAAAATCGCCGATATTTGGTCTACGTTTGTAGTTTTTCATAGTTTGCGCTTGCCTGTCTGGCATGGATGCGCTGTTGTTCAAATAATGTCCCGCTTGTCCCAGTCCCCCCTGCTTGCTGTTCTAGGCCCGACCAATACTGGCAAGACGCATCTCGCAATTGAACGCATGTGCGCTCATTCGAGCGGCATGATCGGCTTTCCGCTGCGGCTATTGGCGCGAGAGGTTTACGATAGGGTCGTCTCGTTAAAGGGAGCAAACCGTGTAGCTTTGGTGACTGGAGAGGAAAAGATCATTCCACCGGATGCGCAGTGGTTTTTGTGCACTGCAGAGGCGATGCCGATGGAAAGGGATTTTTCCTTTGTGGCAATCGATGAAGCGCAACTGGGCATTGACCCGGAGCGTGGCCATATTTTCACAGATCGAATGCTCCATGCCAGGGGCCGGGATGAAACGATGATTTTGGGGTCGGAGAGCCTTCGTCCTTTGATCAGAAGCCTTCTTCCCGATGCTGAAATCCAGACCCGACCCCGTTTTTCAACGCTGAGCTATGCCGGTGCACGCAAGTTATCCCGCCTTCCGCGGCGTTCTGCGATTGTCGCATTCTCGGTTGAAGATGTTTATGCAATTGCCGAAATGTTGCGAAGGCAGCACGGCGGCGCAGCAATTGTGATGGGTTCGCTGTCCCCCCACACCCGCAATGCACAGGTTCAGATGTATCAGGATGGAGAAGTGGATTATCTGGTTGCCACGGACGCGATCGGAATGGGTCTCAATCTGAATGTTTCCCATGTGGCTTTTGCGGCGCTGAGAAAATTTGATGGGCGCCGGCGCCGGCGTCTGACGCTCGCCGAAATTGGACAGATTGCCGGAAGGGCTGGGCGGCATCAAAAGGATGGCAGCTTTGGTGTTTTATCCGGGATGGCGCCTTCGGATGAGTTGCAGGCCGAAGAAATTGAGCATCTGGAAGCGCATGAATTTCCAAATTTGAATTGGCTATACTGGCGCAATGCGGAACCTTCATTGAACAGTGTCAAAGCCTTGATCGATGGATTGGAAGAGACACCGGGCGATCGCTTGTTAAGGGCTGCCCCGGAAGCAACCGACCTGGCGGTGCTCAAACGATTGGCGCAGGATTCTGAAGTAACCGGGTTGACCAATAGCCGTGAAGCGGTCGGATTGCTCTGGGAAGCGGCCTGCATTCCCGATTTTCGCAAAGTCGGCCCCGATCATCAGGCACGGTTCGTTGCATCGCTTTGGCCGTATCTGTCAAAAGGAACAGGTAAAATTCCGCACGCGCGTATGGCACAAGAGATTTCGAGACTGGAAAATATACAAGGCGATATAGCGACCTTGGGAGGACGGATCGCGGCCGCACGCAGCTGGAGCTACATTGCCCAAAAGAAACATTGGGTGGAGCAGGCCGATATCATGATCGAACGAACGCGCGCGCTGGAACGCAAGCTGAGCGATGCCATGCACAGCCTGCTCACTCAACGATTTGTTGACAAAAGAACCCGTGTTTTGATGCGCGGCCTGTTAAGGGATGGGTTACCACAAGAGGTAACTATTGAGCCCGACGGTGGCGTTATGGTTGAAAATATCAAAATTGGGACTGTCAAAGGCTTTCAATTTTCCGTACCTTTCGATAGCCGGAGGGAAGACCGTAAAATGCTGCTTTCCGCAGCAGAAAGATATTTGGGAAAGTATATGCTCGAAAATGCCGATGCCTTGGCAAAAGCCCCAGACGCCGTCCTGTCTCTGATCGCAGATGACAATGGACAGCCTGCGATTATGTGGGGAGATGCCAAATTGGGCATTTTGGTAAAGGGCAAGGATTTGTTGTCGCCGGAAATTCGGTTGGAACAGTCGGTGCGGGATTTACCTAGTGAGGCGGCTCAAAAAGTCGGTGACCGTTTGGATGCATGGCTGGAAGCTATGAAGGCCAAGCATCTCGAAGGCCTGGTAAAGATTAACGGGCTAGCCAATGAGGCGGAGACACCACCCGTTGTTAGGGCTCTATTTGCCCAAATCGTGGCAGCAGGTGGAATTGTCCCACGCCGGATAGTCAACGATGCCGTGCGCGCTTTGGATAATGATATGCGCGGTCATGCCAGACGCGGCGGACTGGTATTTGGCGCGCTGGACATATTTCATCACGCCCTGATGAAGCCCGGAGCAGTGCTTTGGAGATCGGCATTGTTTGCGGCTCTGAATGAACAGTCCATGGCTAAGCAGACTCCCGATAATGCCGTGCATTTGAAAGAATGGGATTTTGCCGATGCGCCGCAGATCAGCCAAATGGGTTTTCGCAAGGTTGGTGATGAATATGTCCGTGTCGATATGGCGGAAAGGTTGATCAAGCAAGCGCATGAAGCGCGGGCGCAGGGCGCTGTTTTTGCGATCGATGGCGGGCTTGCAACGTCGCTTGGTATGGCTGATGCAGTTCATCACAACCTTTTGGAAATGGCCGGTTTTGCTAAAACTGAAGAAGTTCCGGCACGAGAGGAAACAGAGGCGGCGTCCAGTGAAACAGACGAAGCGGTTTCGGACGAAGAGAAACCGGTTCCGGCTTCAGATAAAGCTGAAGAAGCGCTGCCGACTGAAGCAGCTATCACATTTCAGCAGCCGGAAGCAGCCGAGAAAGCCGATGTTGAGGAGGCCAGTGTCCTTCAATATTGGCGTTGGAAAGGCATGGGTAAAGCCAAGGGCGGCAATCAAAACAAATCACATGGAAACAGATCGCGCAAAAATTCTAAGGCGGATTCGCAAGGCAAAAAACCCGTTCGCAAGAAACCGGAGCCGGTTCTGGCAACCGGAGGCGGCGCATTTGATGCGCTGGCAGCATTGAAGGAAGACATGAAAAAATAGGATGCAGGTTTGAGTAGCGCGTCGACATCGGGCCTTTCCGATCACTACATCCGAATTGACAAACTATTATGGTTTTTGCGATTTTGCCGAAATCGAACGATAGCCAAGAAACTGGCTGAAAAGGGATATGTTCGCTTGAATGGGCACCGCGTGAAGCGGGCGCATCAACTGGTACGCACCAATGATATTTTGACAGTCCCGATGGGCAAAGACGTGCGTGTTGTGCGGATCATTTCTCTGCCGGAACGGCGCGGTTCTGCTCCCAATGCGCAATCCTGCTACGAAATACTAAAGACAGGCTATTGAAATGAACAGGCAATTGGGCTGTTGACCAAGTGATATTTGCACAATAGCTAGGATTCGTAATTTCGCCCGAAGTGGGCACAACGGAGTAAAAGACCAGATGACCTATGTAGTGACCGAAGCATGCATCAAGTGCAAATATATGGATTGTGTGGAAGTTTGTCCGGTCGACTGTTTCTATGAAGGCGAAAATATGCTGGTCATTAGCCCCAGCGAGTGCATTGATTGCGGCGTCTGTGAACCGGAATGCCCGGCGGAAGCGATTTTGCCAGATACCGAAGATGGTCTGGAAAAAATGCTGGAGATCAATACCAAATATTCCGAAGAATGGCCGAATATTACGGTCAGCCGTGAACCGCCTGCTGACGCCGACGATTTCAAAGGCAAAGAAGGCAAGATGGAATTGTTCTCAGAAGCGCCCGGCGAAGGCGACTGATCAAGAATATTTGATCTAAATTTGCTTCCGGGCTTTCTACTCCTGAAGCTTTTTCTTGACCGCTTCGGGTATCTCGAACTTTTCCATGTCGAGCGTATCCGCGTTTAGCGTTCCTTCCCGGGCCGCAGCCAGATTCGTGCGTATATCCGCTTCCCAAATCGCCGCATTTTCTTTGACGCGTTGGTGCAGGGCTTCATTTTCGTGAGGGGGAATGTTGATGTCATAGACATCTGCAGTGGCCAGCATCGAGCGCCGGTCCATTTTCTCAAAGACATCGGTCATACGTTGCGCCGCTTCGCGCGAAGTTCCCAGGGCCTCAATCGCTGATCGTCCCATTCTGACCGAGCTGTCATAAGTTTCCCTGATAATGTCGCGGCAACCCAGAGCCCACAGTTCGTACACATGGTTGCGGTCAAAGGCGCGGGCTATAACGTGCAAATGCGGATAGTTTTTAGCTGCGTATTTGACCATCGCGTTGACTTGATCCCGCCCATCGATCGCTATGATCAGCAGTTTGGCATCGTTGATTCCTGCAGCATGGAGCAGGTCCGGCCGGGTGGCGTCTCCAAAATAGGCTTTGACGCCAAATTTCTGTAACATCTCGAGTTGCTTGGAACTATAATCGATAATTGTCGGATTATAGCCCGCACCCTCCAGTATCCGCCCGACTATTCCGCCAAAACGGCCACGACCGGCCACTATGATATGGCTATCTTCGGGCATATTATCCGCTTCTCGTTCCTGTGCGCCATCAAATCGCGGTGCGATGACTTTGTCGTACAGGATGAACAGCAAAGGCGTGATCAGCATCGAAAGGGCTACAACCAACAGCAACCCGTCGGCAGTATCGCTCGGCATAATATTGTTTGCAGTGACGAATGATAGCAGCACAAAACCGAATTCACCCGCTTGCGCCAGGCCGAGTGCAAATAACCAGCGATCGGCACCGTTGATGCCAAAGATCTGACCCAAAACCCAAAGGACAATGATTTTTGTGCCGATCAATATGGCGGTCCAATAGGCAATCGAACCGAAGTTTTCGACCAGTTCGGGTATATTGATCCCCGCCCCGACGGTCATGAAAAACAGGCCGAGCAAGAGTCCTTTGAACGGCTCGATGTCCGATTCCAGTTCATGGCGATATTCGCTGTTGGCCAGAACAACGCCGGCCAGAAATGTACCGAGCGCGGGGGAGAGACCGACGAGCGACATCAGCACGGCGATACCGATGACAAACATAAGCGCCGCTGCAGTAAACAGCTCACGCAATTGAGCCAAGGCAATGAACCGGAATATCGGCCGTGTTAGATAGTTGCCGACAAACACCACCAGCGCCACAGCGGCGATAGTGACCAGTCCGGCCTGCCATGCGCTGAGATTGGCGATCAGATTGAGATCATTTGTATGATCTGCGGCTTCTGCGCCATGGCCAGCCGCCTGGGCGGCGGTTTCCACCAGATCCGGCATGGCTAGCAAGGGCAGGAAAGCCAACATCGGGATGACCGCGATATCCTGAAACAACAGGACTGAAAAACTTCCCTCTCCGCCATCGCTCTTCATAAGACCTTTTTCATTGAGCGTTTGCAGGACAATGGCGGTGGAGGAGAGCGAGAGAATCATACCCGTAACCAGTGAAAGTCGCCAATCCCATCCGCTGATCATCGAAATGCCCATCATCAGCAATATAGTCAGCGCAACCTGACCGCCGCCCAGACCAATTAACCGGCCGCGCATTTCCCAAAGGCGCTTTGGTTCGAGTTCCAGACCCACCAGAAACAGCATCATTACGACGCCAAATTCGGCAAAATGCTGAAGCTCTATAATATCAACGCCCAGCAAGCCCAGAGTCGGGCTGATGACCATCCCGGCAAGCAAGTAACCGAGCACAGAGCCGAGTCCAAATTTGGAAGCCAATGGAACCGCAATGACGCCGGCAACCAGGAACAGCAATGCCAATAAAAGAAAGTCAGTCATGGTGTAAGCTTACGGGCCGCAGACACGGATCGCAACTCTCCCAGTGCCGTCAATCAGCGGGCGCGACGATGCGGTCGGTTGTGCATTGCAACCAAAAATTGCAATTTTGTTACGAATCTGCTAACAGATCTGTCAACAAGTGGCCAAACGGGGGAAGTTTAGGCCGCTTTTGTTTAGGTCGAAAGGATAATTTCGTCGGGGTTTTTAGACATTTGAACGAGAATATCCTTTTTTAATCAAGAATCGGAAAGGCTTTTTATGGCTGCGAATACGCTGCTCTTTGATGTGGGCGATTATGTTGTTTACCCAAAACACGGTGTGGGCCGGGTGATTGAACTGCAAAACGAAGAAATTGCAGGAATGGAACTGGAGCTATACGTACTCCGTTTTGAAAAGGAACGGATGACACTGCGCGTTCCAACCAACAAAGCCGAAGGTGTCGGCATGCGGAAATTGTCTTCGGACAAGACGCTGAAAGAAGCGATCGCCACTTTGAAATCCAAGCCAAAGGTTAAACGCTCTATGTGGTCCCGCCGTGCGCAGGAATATGAAGCGAAAATCAATTCTGGCGATCTGGTTTCTATTGCGGAAGTGACCCGCGATCTATTCCGCGCCGATGACCAGCCAGAGCAAAGCTATTCTGAACGTCAGATTTTCGAAGCCGCTTCGAGCCGTCTGGCGCGCGAACTGGCCGCGATGGAAGAAACCGATGAGCCAGCGGCTCTGGAAAAGATTCTCGAAATCCTGAATATTGCAGCACCGCAATATTACGAGACCGACGAATCCTGAATACCTGTCCCGCGATCGTTACGGGGCTGAATGTTCGATAAACAATCAAAAGGCCGTTACAGAAATGTAGCGGCCTTTTTGATGGCGCTGTTACTGCTGTGACGACATCTCCATCGCAGTCCGCTGGGCAGCAAAACGCACTTCTTCGGCAAGAACCGAATCCGGAAGGCTTCTGGCCAATACCATCCCGCCGACGCAAAGCGCTGCCAGTGAAAGAGCTTTTCCACGCGCATTATCCGTAGTGGCGCTAACGCCATTTTCAAATATTCCGACCATGGAATTCAGCAGTTGCTGATAAGCGGCCTGTACCTGTGGATTGGATCGTGCCACATCCGAAGGCAGTGCAATCATCGGGCATTGACCATCAAGATCCCTCAAATGCTCAGGAGATAGATAGCCGGCAATCATTTGTAATGCCATATCGGCGGCCGGGCCTTTAGGATCGACACCGGCATCCTTGCGCCACTGGGCGCCGCGACCCATTAGAAAGCTGGAAACAGCTGCTTCGTACAACGCTTCTTTGCTCCTGAAATGATTGTAAAATGCACCCCTTGTGAGGCCGGCATTTTCCATGACCATATCAATGGTCACATCCTGAAAGCCATGCCGGTTAAACAATATGCGAGCGGACTCGGTGATTTTGGCTCGACTTTGGGCCTTGTGCTCAGCGCTATATGGCATGGGATTTCCTTTTTCGGGGTAGGCTATCAGAATTCTAAATATGTTCTTTAACATATTAAAAGGCTGGCCATAAACATTGTTCAATCAAAAAAGGAAAACCCCGAATGCAAAAGTTTATATTCGCTTATCACGGCAGCCCCAGCATTACCTCCCCTGAGGAAGGCCATGCGCATATGACCGCCTGGAAAGCATGGATGGATGAACTGGGTGATGCCGTTTTGGACCGTGGTTTGCCCGCCGGTCCCTCAAAAACAGTCAGTCGTGATGGTGTATTGGATGATGGAGGATCGAATCCATTATCCGGAATTTCTGTGGTGCAGGCGGACAGTGTCGAAGCAGCGCTCGAAATGGCCAAAATCTCTCCGCATGTGACCGGTGGCGGGACGATTGAAGTGGCGCCTGCCATGGATATGGAAATGTAATTGCTATTGCAAATTCAGGAATAGAAAATGACTTCAATTTTCGAAACACTACCCTTTGTTGCGGCTTATCAGCCCTCGCTTCTGGCCTTGGCCCTGTTAAGTCTTGCGATATTGGTGCAGGGCGTTCTCACGGCCCCGTTTGCCTTTGCTCCCGGGGACGAAGAACCGGGAATGCCACTAAGAGGCACCCATGCCGATCTCAGCTTTCGGGTGATCCGGACTTATGCCAATTCCATTGAAAATCTGCCCGTATTTGTTGCAACCCTATTGCTGGCAATCATTGCCGGCGTGGATCCGATCTGGGTCAATTGGCTGGCCGGCCTCCACGTTGCCGCGCGATTTCTGTTCTGGGGAGTCTATTATGCCGGAGTTGGTAAAATAGCCGGTGGGCCACGAACCATTGGCTATTTGGGAGGGTGGATTACCAACACCATTCTTGTCGCCATGACGATCTATTCGCTGGTGGTCTGATCATGGCCTATGACGAACACACGACTGCCCGGTTCAGGGAAGCGCTGGGACCGATGACCGGTCTTAGCGAAAAACGGATGATGGGCGGTATGTGCTTTGTCTTGAACGGTAACATGATCGGTGGGGCAGATCGGCCCAAAGACGGTGTTTCCCGGTTCATGTTTCGTGTTGGCAAGGACAATCAACACAAGGGCAATGCAATGCCGCTTGCACAACCAATGGAAATGGCTGGACGGAAAATGGGAGGCTTTTTTTTCGTTGAGGCAGACGATTGCGATGAAGATTTGTTGAGACAGTGGATTGCTTTAGCGCTGAATTTTGTCGAAAAATTACCGCCCAAATAGCCTCGCTTGTTAAAGTGGCTTGAAATCCTTTTCTCAAAGTGTATTATCATTGCAATACAGTTTAGGAGACCCCCAATGAGAAAACTGATTTTTGCTTTGCCACTTTTTGCCCTTGCCGCTTGCGAGGGGTCTATCGCCAATGAGGTGCGGGAGATGACCAAAAGCGGGGGCATGTCAGATGGTGAGGCCATCACCACTAGTGATCAAGACCCTGGAGAATTCAGCAAAGTCTCTTCTGTGGGTCCCGACAATATTGTCTTCACAAAAGGCGATGAATTTTCCATTCGTGCCGAAGGTGATGATGAAATCATTGAACGGTTGCGGTACAAACTGAGTGATGGAAATCTGAAAATTGGCCGGTTGAAGGAAAAAGGCTGGAGCGGAAAGGGTGATGCGGCGACTGTCTTCGTCAGCGCTCCATCGCTGAACGCAATTGCATTGGCCGGATCGGGTAACATCAAAGCGGACAAAATGTCTGGCGATGGTGCCAAGGTAAGTATAGCAGGGGCCGGCGATGTATCTGTCGACAAGCTTAAAACAGATTCGTTCAAAGGCAGCATTGCAGGATCGGGTAATCTCAAGCTTGCCGGCAAAGCAAAAGCTACAAAGATCTCGATTGCCGGTTCGGGAGATGTCAGCGGCAAGAAATTGAAAGTCGACACCGCCAGCATTTCGATTGCAGGCAGTGGCAATGTCGAACTGTCATCTGACGGCTCTGTCGATGCAAAAGTGATGGGCTCCGGTGACATTCGAGTTCATGGTGATGCGAAATGCACGACCAAAGCTATGGGATCCGGCACCGTTAAATGCGGCTAGGCGAATATCGCCAGGGATGATTTAACTTGGCACAGGCTTGCTCCTGTGCCAGTTTCTTTGCCATGGCAAATTTATGGGAAAAATATGCGGTTCCGAAACTGATCCGCTTCGCATGTTCACAACCAGCTGTGATGAAAGATCGCAGCAAGATCGTGCCAAGAGCCGAAGGCAAAGTGTTGGAACTAGGCTGTGGTGGCGGAATCAATCTGCAATTCTATGATCGCGAGCGTGTAGAGAGCTTGACCGGCCTCGATCCATCTGCGGAGTTATTGGATTACACGCGGGAGGAAGCAAAATCCCGCGGTTTTGATATGGATATACTGGATGGCATTGGGGAAGCCATGCCGTTTGAAGATGGTCGTTTCGATACGGTTCTGGCGACCTTTACCTTGTGCTCCGTGCAAGATGGCGAACAAGTTTTGAAAGAGATGCGCCGTGTGTTGAAGCCGGACGGAAAAATACTGTTCCTTGAACACGGCCGGGCGCCGGATGCCGGACCGGAAAAATGGCAGAAGCGGATCGAACCCGTGTGGAAACATATCGCCGGCGGCTGTCATTTGCACCGCCCGGTGATCAAGAAATTTGAAGCCAATGGGTTTAATGTTTCCAATAGCGACGGACATTATGCTGACAAAACACCACGGTTTCTGGGTTGGATGGAGATGGGAGAGGCGCGGCCAATATGAGGCTCTTTGTCTTGCTAACTGCTGTCTTTTTAGCATGTCCCGGAATCGCAGAGGCCAAAGAACGCAAGCTGCCCGGATATAGTTTTGAAGCCATTCAGATTATCGGCAATGTAAATGTGAGCATTCAGACCGGGAAAGGGCCATCCGCTGTGGCTGAAGCAGATACGCGCCGTGCATTGGATCGAATTTCGGTACGCAAAGCTGGCAATGAATTGATTGTTTCTGTTCGCCCGCGGACCAATAAGACCGGTCGTTTTTCCAGTGAACCGCCTATTGCGCTGCGTCTCACAACCTACCGGCTCTCCAAAATCCTGCATCGTGGATCTGGTAATGTTGCGGTCGATAGAATGAAAGAACGCAATTCGAGTATTCGTATAGGCGGATTTGGCAGCGTAACAGTGGGTGATATCGAAACAGACCGACTGGAAATCAGCATGAATGGCGGCGGCGAGTTGACCATCGGCGGAAAGGCAAAGGCGGCCAAGGTTGCTTTACTCGGTTCCAGCAGACTGGATGCCAACGCGCTGATTGTAGATGATTTGGATTTAACCCATCGTGGGCCGGCAAATTCCCAAATCTCCGTCGAGAAACGCGTCGAGATCAGTAATAGTGGGTCGGGCTTTATTCAGATCGATGGCCGTCCGGAATGTTTGGTACGAACCGCGGGTGCAGCAGAAATAATCTGCAATCCGAAAAACTGACGTTTTTGGAGCTAGTGCACGGTCCCTATCTTCGCATCAATTGACAGCAATACACAAAGCCGTTCAACCTGTCGCCATTTGCAATAATGGATATGGTTCCCGGCAGCGCGGCTCTTATCGGCACGATTGGCTGCTTCCAATCCAGCTTCCTCTCCAAAACTGGAAAGTAGCTGTTCGGCATCGGTATAATTACTGGAATCAATAAACACAGGTAGTTGCAAAGCGGGCTCCCGGACTGGATTCGCACAGCGGATTGTCATGCGAACTGGAATGCAATGCTCTAATGCGCATCCATGGAAAAACCGTCAAAAGCCATGGTGAACAAAAACTTATCCAACTGTTTCCCAAAACAAACTAGCCATCCATTTCCAACGGCGCTATGGCGCAGGAATGAGCGACAATCAGGCTTCCAATCAATCCAGCGATCCATCGGAAAATCGCAGTGCAGGCGGTGTTTTTATTGCACTGGGAACGATTGCTGGCGCAGTAACCGGTGCGTTTTTTGGGCAACCGTCAATCGGTTTCCTAACAGGCCTGGCTTTGGGCAGTGCACTGGCTTTGATGATCTGGCTGAGGGAACGCTAAGCCAGCTTGCCGTGCTTGTTTTTGGCCGATTGCACACCTATTGTTGAAGGTATGAAACATATTAGAAACATATTGATTCTCATCCTAGTTCTGGCGATTGCCGGTATCGGGTATCTATATTTCATGCATGGTGATGAAGCTCGGATTTCGCTTGAGCAAACCACCGGCGTCGAACCCAGCTTGACCAGTGTTCGGCCGGAAAGAATTCCGACCATCAATGTAAAGGCTGCCGACCCATGGGGTAAAGAGGGTGCTCCGGTTGCTGCCGAAGGATTTGTTGTCCAGCGTTTCGCCGAAGGACTGGACCATCCCCGTTCCATGCTGCGATTGCCCAATGGCGATATTCTGGTTGCTGAAACCAATAGCCCGCCTCGCACTAACAAGGGTATTGAAGGCTGGATATTACGCAACCTGATGCAAAAAGCGGGCGCCGGAACGCCTTCGGCTAACCGGATCACATTGCTGCGAGACAATGACCAGGATGGCAAAGTCGATGAAACATACCCCTTTTTGGAAGATCTCAACTCGCCTTTTGGCATGGCCCTGGTCAATGGCTATCTTTACGTCGCCAATACCGACACGGTTTTTGCCTATGAATATGAAGAGGGTGTGACCAGGATTGAGGGCAAGGGACGCCGGGTAGCCAATCTCAATGCGAAGGCGCCCAACAATCACTGGACGCGCGGATTGCTGGCCAGCCAGGATGGCAAATATCTCTATGTATCGGTCGGTTCAAACAGCAAAATCGGCGAAAATGGATTGGAAAACGAAAAACAACGCGCTGCAATCTTGCAGATCGAGCTGGCGACGAATGACAAGATCATTTACGCGGATGGCCTTCGTAATCCGGTAGGAATGGCCTATCTTCCGGGAACCGACAAATTTTATACAGTGGTGAACGAGCGCGATATGCTGGGCAGCGACATGGTGCCTGATTATCTTACCGAAGCGCGTTGGGGCTCACATTATGGCTGGCCATGGCATTTCTGGGGAGGTGTTGTCGATCCACGCATCGAACCGAAAAATCGCGATCATCGCCAATATGAACGACGCCCCGATTATGGCTTGGGTGCCCATACGGCGCCACTGGGTCTGGTCTTTTCCCACGGCCAGAATCTGGGCGTGCCATTTAACAAGGGTGCGATTATTTCCCGGCATGGTTCGTGGAACCGCATTCCCTATTCGGGTTATGATGTTGTCTATGTCGATTTTGACAAAAATGGCGAACCGGTAGGAAAACCCGTGACCCTGTTATCCGGTTTTGTGAACGAGGAAGAGAAAGCCAAGGGGCGACCCACAATGGTTGAATTCGATTCGACCGGGGCCTTGCTGGTAAGCGATGATGTTGCCGGCATAATCTGGCGCGTGTCTCGGGCAGAAGCTGCATCGGCCGAAGCTACCGCGGAATAAGCTAGTTCAGCCTCTTTCCGGCGCGACCGGCCAGCTCGACGATATATTGCCACGCCACCCGGCCCGAGCGGCTGCCGCGCTGCTTGGACCAGAGCAGAGCATCTTCCTCTTCAAAAGAAAGGTCATGAGCGTCTGAATATTTCCGGATCATCGCGAGATAGTCATCCTGTGACGCCGCATGAAATCCGAGGCGCAGGCCAAAACGATCCGATAGCGCGAGCTTGTCATCCACGACATCACGCGGGTTCACCGGATCATCCTGTTCGGCCATAGAACGCGCCACGATATGGCGGCGGTTTGAAGTCACATAAAGCCGCACATTCGATGGCCGCTGCGATGCACCGCCTTCCAGCACCGAACGGAGCAGGCGGGGTGCCGCGCTGTCATCTTCAAAGCTGATATCGTCGATAAACAGGATGAAAGCCCGTTGGCTATCGCCAAGCATCTGGAAGAGCTGTGGCAGGCTGTCCAGATGATCGGATGACGTCTCGATCAATGCAATCGAAGCGCCCTCCTCTTGCAGTGATTTCACCACCGATTTCGCAAGCGCGGATTTCCCCATTCCGCGAGAGCCCCAAAGCAATACATCATGCGCGGCATGGCCAGATGCCTGCCGCTTGGCATTTTCGATCAACCTTGTCTTTTGGTCGTCAATAGCTGTGAGCAAATCCAGAGGGATGGGATTGAAATTCAGGATCGCGCTAAATTGCGTGCCATTCCAACAATAGGCAGCATCTGAGCCGAGGTCGATCGGATCGATAGGCGGCGGCGAAAGCCGTTCCAGCGCATCGGCGATACGCCCCAGCGCAGCTTTTTGTTCATCATCCGTCATGATCAGGCGACCAGTTCCTCGCTGTTGAGGCTATATAGAATATCGGCGCCACCCATTGCGGCTGATTTCAATCCCATTGCCTCTGGAACCAGATGGTCCAGATAATATCGCGTGGT